>Ga0209541_10008505_pt1 | contig 16895 bp, 19 predicted proteins | sample RifCSPlowO2_01_FD_184027 | JGI IMG/M metagenome (GOLD analysis project Ga0209541, IMG submission 184027) | Groundwater microbial communities from Rifle, Colorado - Rifle CSP2_plank lowO2_0.1 (SPAdes) (version 2) | ecosystem: Environmental > Aquatic > Deep subsurface > Groundwater | place...
CAGAAGTTTGGGCCCATCAAACATTATATTGCGGAAAGTAGGCAACGAGGATTTTCTGATTCTGAAATCCGATCACGTTTGATGCGGGAAGGATGGGAAGGAGAGGAGATAAATAGGTTTTTGTGAAGATTACTATCTTTTACCTTGTTTGAGAACTACTTTGCTGCCAATGACTTCTTTCTTGCCGTTAAATTCTTCTACGGTTCCCGAGACTTCTACGTAATCTCCTTCTTGAAGAAAGAGTTCTTCTTCAGGAAAGAGTATGATGTCAGTTTTTACCGGCATCATGCCGGAGAGCTGGATGAAAGTGGCTTTTCCCTGCGGCTGGAGCTGTTCAACGGTTCCGGCAATAGTAATGGGTTCCGAAGGGGCTTCGGTGTCAATGCGGGTAACCACTTGCAGGTCTAGTTCCTCAGCATACCAGAAGAGGAATCCCAGTCCCAGGACCATGATGATAATAGAAATGCGTATCAGCGTTTTTTCATCCATCTGAAAAAAGGAAGGGTGGCTGCTCTTATAGTTTTCGGTGCTAATCTATGCTATATTCCACTGCCCGGGTTCCGCCGGCAAAGCCTTGAAAGAGGATGCCGGTCACTTTTATTTTAACCCCATTGCTAAAGGTAAAATTCTGGCCTTCCAGGAGCCAGTCGCTGCGCAGTCCGTCAACCGCAATCTTGGCGCGCGATTCTTCCAAAAAGTATAAACTGAGGTTATGTTCCTGGCCATTCACGGTAACAACGGTTACTTCTCCCATACTTAATCGTGGGGAAGGAGCAGGAGTGGGTTTTTCAGGAGTTGTAGTCGTGGCAGCTTTATCTTCAACAGTGGCATTTTGGCATTCGGCATTTTTGCAGCCAAATTCACAGGTTTTTTCCAAAGCCCAGGTGCAGTCCTCGCTTTGATAACCTCTGGTAAAAGAGTTCCGGCATTTAAACCCGATGGTGCAGGGCACCGCTGTTCTACAGGTATTGTTGCTGCAGCCCAGAGTGCAAGTTTTCTTTTCCGTGATAGTACAATTGTCTAACTGGAAGGCCCTTATATTGGCACTGATGCATTTCCAGCCGCTGATACAGGCAGTAGGTGCCGTGGCGGTCTCTGGATTTTCCACGGTGATGTTATCTTGCGCTGAGACGGTGCCTGCTGGAAGAGAATTATTTTCTGGTATGGTTTCAGTGGAAGAAGAGCAGGCAGTGAGAAGTAGGCCAAAAAGAACTATGCCCAAGAGTGCCTCTTTTTTCATGATAGTTTAGGAAAGTCTTTTTTAGTATTTATATCTTTCTGCCGAAGGGTTTTTAAACTACGGTTAAAAATGAGCAATACCTAATGCTGAGACCACCTTGTTGGTGTGGATCGATAGGTCCTTAAGTCTTGGGAGGAAATACTATGGCGGACGTAAAAGTTGTTATTGGAGTGAAGGATGGGAAGAGCCATCAGCGAGTTCTGAGCGGAAATCATGCCGAAGCTCTGCTGGGAAAGAAGATTGATGATTCCATTTCTGGTGATGCTCTAGGCTTTCCGGGATTTGAATTCTTGATTACGGGCGGCTCGGATAAGAGTGGTTTTCCGATGCGCAAGGGAATTCAACTGGCACGTAAGACTATCCTTATCGGCAAGGGGATTGGATTTGCCGGGAAGGATAGAAACGAGAAAAAACAGCCGGGATTGATGAAGCGAAGAACAGTATGCGGTGATACGGTTACGAAGGATATCCAGCAAGTGAATCTGAAAGTGACCAAGGAAGGGCTGGAAAAGCTGGAAAGTCCAGCTAAAGAACAATAAGTTTTTATATTCTTTCTTCTTTCTTTTTAATTATGAATTTTGCGCAGCAAGTCAAGGGGTGGAATCAGAGCATTGCTGGGTTCTTTCATTTTGTGGCTGGAAAATTGAGTTCTTTTACCCGTTTGAGTGCGGGTGAACAAGTGTCCTATGTTGCTATCATGGCTGGGTTGTTGTTTATACTGGTGTCTGTTGTTTTGTTCTTGGTGTAAGGCGAGCTGTTTTTTCTAAAAGTTTAAATAGTAGTTAAACATTGGTTATAACAAGTGTTCACATGAAGTGTTTGGAAAAGTTGGATAGAACAACTGTTGAAATAACCTTTGACCCTCATGTATTCACCCGCCAGCTGGAGCGGAACTTTGACCTTGATTTTGTTGAAGAAACCGTGAGAACCGGCATGGTCGTAAACGATAAGTGTGCGGAACCTAATAAAGTATGTTTTCAAAAATATCATGGTAAGAAGAAAAATACCTATTTTGTGGTTGCTTTATTTTATGAAAATTTCATTGAGGTAAAAACAACATGGCTGACAAAAGGGAAATAAAATGCGATTGCGGGGGACTTTTAGCAGAGAAAGAAGTAAAAATAGATCATATTTCTACTTTAGCGATGGTTTGTCCCAATTGTTCATTTACGACACTGACTAAGGAACAAGCAAAAGAATTTAGAAAAAGGATTGAGTTTCATCAGGCTATTGATCAAGAGAGGCAGGTCATTAAGATAGGAAATAGTATGGGGATCACTTTTCCGGAAAAATTACATGATTTTGGTATTACTGTTGGAAAAAAAGTTAAAATTGAAGCGTTAGATGAGCGATCATTTAAAGTGGAATTGATGTAAATCATCGCTGGTCACAGTAATTCTTTAGTTTTTTTTATCACTTCAGCACAATCTTTTCTCCCGAGTAGAGCCCCATCTTAATCATCTGGTCGTATTGGTCCTTAGTCAGAGTAAGGTAGCTGAGATCAAAGCCTTTCTCTTTGAGGGTGTTTTTGGCTTGCTCAGCCAGAGTTAAATTGATGTTGTCGCCAATGAGCAGGATGTTGGCTTTTCCTTTCTTCCTGCCTCCGTGAAGGATTATCTGCTGGATATTGGTTGTTGTTTCCACTGTCCGGACAAATTCGTCTATCCCTTCGACTTCTTCTTCTAAAAGGGAGCGTAGGAATTCGGTTTGTTCTTGGGAATTATACTTGTAGACCTTGCTGTTTTTCCACTCCCGGCGCTGCAGTATTTGGAAGGTGGTGAGCTGCTGGAGAATGCGAAAGGTAGAGGTGGTTGGTACTTTACTTTTAGTGGCTATTTCTTGGAGAGATAGTTCTTCTTTGGAGCTTAGAAGTACTTTAAGGATGGCTACTTTTTTCTGGTCAAGCAGCTGGCTTACTACCTCTTTTTTATTCATAAAGTAGGTAATATGTTAATCTTTAAAAGCATTTCTTTTTTGGAACTTAATTCCAAAAATGAAATATTATTCTAAAAATGGAATGGTGATTTAGAATCCATCAAATCAGATATGTTCAGTTCACGTTGTCAGAGGGCTGGCAGGCCGTCTTGCCGAGCAAAAACAGGTTTCAATACTAGAAAATGCGAGATGGCTTCGCACAAAGTGCGGAGTTAATAATAATAGCTCGCATTTTCTGTTCCGAAAACTCGCCAATAGATACGAGAGCCGTAAAGCTCCGGACGAAGTCCGGAGGTAGGCTCGAGTGGCGAGTTTTCGTTACTCGATTGTTTTTGCACAATAACTTCGTAAACAGCAGTTTCAGCAAGACTTCTTGGCCACGCCAGCCCTCCCAACTTATGTATATGCACCAAATCGTTACATATAAATACTTGTTATTCTTTCTTCCTTCTGTTAAAATGGGTGATATTTTAGAATTAATCAAGTCTCGAAGGACCATCAAGCATTTTCTGCCCCAGTTTGTGTCTTGGGATAGTGTTTCACGAGTCATTGATGCGGGGCGTCATGCACCTAGCAGCGGGAATATCCAAAATTGGAAGTTTATCGTCGTCTATGAGCCAGATCAGAAGCAGGCAATTGCCGAGCTGTGTTATGAGCAATATGAGCTGGCGCAGGCGGGAGTGCTAATCGTGGTGTGCGCGGAGCCGGAAAAAGCGGAGCGGTATTATGGATTACGGGGAGATCGGCTGTACAGCGTTCAAAATTGTGCTGCCGCCGTTCAAAATATGCTCTTAGAAGCGCATTCTTTAGGACTGGGGAGCGCCTGGATAGGGGCATTTGATGAGGATGCGCTGAAAGAAGTTTGCTCTATTCCCGAGGAAATTCGCCCGCAAGTGATCGTTGCGCTTGGTTATGCCCGGGAAGTTCCCCCTAAACCGCCTAAATATCCCTTGGAAACTTTGGTTTATTTTGGCGGATGGCGGAGAAAGATTAAGGATCCAGCTAAATACATGAATGACATTGCCACGATTTTAATGCGCAAGGGCCAGGCAGCCCATGAAGCGCTGAAGGAAAAAGCTCAATCTGTCGTCGATAAAATTCAGAAAAAATAAATGTTATTTATTTTCTATATAACTCCAATATATATCTTTAGAAAAAGAAATATTTATATAGTTATTAATTAGTTCTGGGAGAATAAACATTGGTTTTATACAAAAGTCTGGTAAACTTTTGTACAAAGTTGGTTTTAATCGGTTTGGTTGGATAAACGTTAGTTCTCCGTGGCTTGGTAGGCGTTGGTATGAACTTGTTGGTTAGTTCTAGGTGTAGAAAGGATAAACTCATATATAATCTTTTGCGTTTTGCAAACTATATATTGGGGTGTATAAAAAATAGTGGGTGAAGATACCAAAACAATTTGAGGTGGTGTAAAATGGATTTTATTGTGGAGAAAGCGCTGGGAAGCGTGCCAGAGTACGACTTTGACAACATGAGTCAAGCGAATATTAAAGTGATTGGAGTTGGCGGAGCAGGCAACAATATGGTTGGCTGGCTGTATAAGAAGGGGATTAAAGGGGCAGAAATCATTGCCTGTAATACTGATCATCAACACTTGGGTGTGACTGGTTCTGACCGCAAGTTCTTGATAGGTAAGGATTGCACCCGGGGACTTGGCTGTGGCGGGTTTCCTAACAAGGGAGCGGAAGCGGCTCAGGAATCGTTAACTCAGATCAAAGAAGCCTTGAAAGGATCGGATATGGTCTTTGTCTGCGCAGGAATGGGCGGCGGAACCGGAACCGGAGCAGCTCCCGTGGTGGCCCAAGTTGCCAAGGATACTGGTGCTATAGTGATTGGAACGGTTACCATGCCATTTAATATTGAACGAGCCCGATGCGACAAAGCTGAATTTGGGTTGCAGCAATTACGACAAGTGTCGGACACGGTTATTGTGATCGATAACAATAGGCTGGTTCAAATTGCCGGTAACTTGCCCATCCAACAAGCGTTTGCAGTGGCCAATGAGTTGATCTCAACCATGATCAAAGGTATCGTTGAAACTATCGCCGTGCCTAGCTTAGTTAACCTGGATTATGCGGATGTTAAGGCAATTATGTCCAATGGCGGAGTAGCAGCCATCGGGGTTGGCTCTTCAGATACCAATAACCGGGTGGAAGAAGCAGTGAAAGGGGCTTTAAGCAATCCTTTGCTGGACATCAACTATGAAGGTGCTACGGGAGCGTTGATCCATGTTTCCGGCGGACCGGACATGACCCTGGATGAAGTTTCCCGCATCGGTGAACTGGTGACGGAAAGCTTGGATGATGATGCCAATGTTATCTGGGGCGCCCGCGTTTCAGATGACATGAAAGGGAAGTTGACGGTTATGACCATCATAACCGGAGTTAACTCCCCGTGGATCTTAGGCAAGGTTGACCATAAGAAGTCTGAGCAGCGAGCCAGAAGCCTGAGCCGAGAACTGGGCATCGAATTAGTATAAGGGGTTTTTCCCTTATCTTTTACGCTTGAGAGGAATCTTGCCCTACTCGTTCTCTTACACCACCCCCCAAGTAGGTAAGATAATTATGGGCAAGATTTTTTTTTCTTTTTTTCTTTTCCTTGTTTACTACACTTTTAAAGTGAATTTTCCTAAAGGTAATACTTCAGCTTTATGAAGTGAAGCGTTACCGTCTTCTCGCCTCTCGCAGTGTTTTATAGAGGGCAGACATCTCCGTAAGAGACAACCCTCTGTCTGCTCGCTGTAAATATCGCAGAGGCTCGACTTTATGACGGTAACGCTTCGGATTGCTGAAGTATTACTCCCAAAGCGAATATTTATAAAATCTAACTAAATAGTACCTTTCTATGCCAGCTACATCTGTAGATACCAAGGGAATTACCGTAAGCCGGGAGAAGGATTTTTCGGAGTGGTTTACCCAGCTTATCCAGAAAGCGGAACTGATTGAGTATTCTCCGGTGTCGGGCTGTTATATCTTACGCCCAAATGCTTATCATATCTGGGAGAAAGTACAGCAGTATTTTGATGGGTTGATTAAGAAGGATGGAGTGAAGAATGCCTATTTTCCTTTGTTTATCCCGGAAAGCTTGCTGTCCAAGGAGGAAGCGCATGTGCAGGGATTTGCTCCTGAAGTTGCCTGGGTGGAAAAGGGGGGTCATACAGCTTTGGGAGAGCGCTTGGCAGTTCGGCCTACTTCAGAAACGATTATCTGCGATACCTATGCTAAATGGATTCGTTCTTATAAGGACTTACCGCTGCGGTTGAATCAGTGGTGTAATGTGGTGAGATGGGAATTTAAGCATTGTACTCCTTTCCTGCGAAGCCGGGAATTTTTGTGGCAGGAGGGGCATACGGCCTTTGCCACGAAGAAAGAGGCGGAAGATGAAATGTATCGAATATTGGACTTTTATGAAAAAGTCTTTGTTGATCTCTATGCAGTTCCGGTGATGAAAGGACGAAAGTCAGAGGGAGAGAAATTTGCCGGCGCAGAAATAACCACTTCAGTGGAAGCGTTCCTGTCCAATGGGAAAGCCATTCAAGGGGCAACGTCGCATCATCTGGGGCAGAATTTTGCCAAGGCTTTTGGCATTCAATTCAAAGATCAGAATCAGAAAGATCAGTATGCGTATCAAAATTCATGGGGTATTTCGACCAGATCAATCGGGGTGATGATTTTAATGCATTCGGATGATAAAGGGTTAGTTTTGCCTCCCAAGGTGGCGTTAACTCAAGTGGTCATCGTTCCGATCTTGTTTGATGATTCTAAAGCTAGAGTACTAAAGGAAGTGGCTATCTTGGCAGCGAAATTGGAGAAGAAGGGGGTTGCGGTGCATCTTGATAATCGAGTGGAGTATTCCCCCGGATGGAAATTTAATGAATGGGAAATGAAGGGAATTCCGATTCGCATTGAAATCGGTCCGAAAGATTTGGAAAAGAAGCAGGCAATGGTGGTGCGCCGAGATACGGGCGTGAAGCTGGCAGTTCCCTTAGGAAGTCTGGAAAAAGAGATTCCCGCTTTATTGGAGAAAATCCAGCAAGAGATGTATCTGAAAGCTTCTAAACTATTACAAGAGGGTGTGGTCAAAGTTGCTACGACCAAAGATGCGGAAAAACAGTTAGCGTTGGGGAAATTGGTTTTTGCGCCCTGGTGCGGCTCTATCAAGTGTGAGGAACAGTTCAAAGAAAAAACGGGGGCGAAATCATTAAATGCTCCTTTTGACCAGCCCAAGATGAAGGGGGAGAGTTGTTTTTATTGCAGCGAGAAAGCGACCTCTTGGTTTTATTTTGGGAAGAGTTATTGAAATTGATACAGGAGCTACAGTATTTCAATACAAAAGTTAATAAACTTTCTTTGGTGTCTAGGGCTCTATCATGGCTGCTGAAATCAAGCGAAAAGATGTCATCATCATAGGTGACATCGAGATGGGAGGAGGAACGTTCACTGATGATTTTATTAGCGATAAGGCACTTTCTGAACTAATTCTTAGCTTGTTGAAAAGGTCCCATCCCGTTGATTTGGTGTTAAATGGAGATACTTTTGATTTTTTGAAATGTCCTTCACGTATTCATCCAGAAACATTTTTTCCTCGGCATATTACCAAAGAAGTATCACTTGCCAAATTAAAATTGATTTATACTGCCCATTTGCCGGTGTTTAAGGCGTTTACAACCTTTTTGTCAAAGAGAAAGAATCATATTTATTTCATTTTAGGAAATCATGACCATGACCTGCTGCAGGAAGAAGTTCAGGAAGAGATTAAGCGATTGCTGGGAAATCATACTCAGGTTCATTTTCCGGGCTTGTTTTATGAGGAATCGGGAGTCTATGTTGAGCATGGGCACCAGTATGATTTTCTGTTTCAAATCAATTTTGAAAAGCTGTTCTTGAAGCACAAAGGGGAGTCCATTTTAAATTTTCCCTTTGTGTCTTTTGGGCTCATCAGCGCTTTTATGAGAATGAAAGAGCAGTATCCTTTTCTGGAACGTATCTCTCCCCGGCCATCTTTGTTGACTCATCATCGGGTAGTCGCCCGAAAAGTAAACTTTAAAACCATCGGTTATTTCTTAAAGTCGATGGTCTTTTATCCTTTCCGTTTTTATTCTGATCCAACCTATTCTTTCCCTACTAATCTGTTGAGGGAGCTCTATCATCGTATCAGGACGATCCATTTTGATGTGGATAATATTACGACTATTTTCATGAAACAAAACCGAATACACAATGAAATAGTCATACTCGGGCATCTGCATGAGAAAAGGATTGCCAAAAGCAGGAAACGGATTATTATCCACCCCGGGAGCTGGCGGGATGAGTATGATTTTCAGCCTAAAACCAGGGAGCTGATTCCCAGATCGAAGCGGTATGTGGATATCAGCATTATTAATGATAAATCAGAATATAAAATTGTGGATTATCCGGTTAGGCGCAGTATTTTTCACTTTGATGAGGTAATTAAAGATGAGAAAAAACACATTCTGCTCGCTGCAAAGGAAGAGGGGTATAAAAGGTTAGTGGTAGGATAAATTATGAAAAATTTTATTGCAAATCCATCCTGAATTCTTTGCCATAATCTTGGAAACCAAGTTTGGTGTAGAATTCATGCACTTCTTTTCTGGCGTTACGACTGGTGCCAATGATTTTGTAACACCCGGCTTTTTTAGCTTCTTCAATGGCCGATTGCACAATTTTAGCCCCATAGCCCTGGCTGCGAAATTGTTCCTGAACAAAGACATCTTCGAGTAAGGCAAAGGGATGCTCGTGAAGGTCGTTGTGAAGGAAGTATACTCTCGCCCGGGCAATTTCTATCCCCTCTTGGATAAGGATTATTTTTTTTCCTTCTGCCGGGATGGCCTGTATTTCAATGGGCATGCTTTTTGAGAGGGGAGAGTACTTAATAAATTTGTATGGTTTGAATGCATAAGCTTTATATAATACTATTTTCGTGCTTGTTCTGAGGTAATTTTTATGCTTTTAGAAGAAACATTGCAAGAAGTGAGTCACCGCTATTCCTCTTCTCCTGCTGCTGTGGTTCAATCTGATGAGCCGCGAGAGGAAATACAGAAAGATTTAGAGAAAGAAGTGGAAGGGCAGTCTGGCTTTTCTGAGGAAGAAATTCTTTCAGAGATGATACTTTATGGCAATAACCCGGCTTTGGAAGCATATTCTGGTGTTCCGCTGGATTATGATAGCTTGTTTTATGGTCCAGCGAGAAAAGTGACCAGCGGTTTAGAAAAGGAAAATGAGTATCAGGGATTAGCTGTGGATGACACTGAATCAGAGACAATGAGCACCGAAGAAGCGGAAGCGACGCTTAAAGAGATCCAATATGCGCAGGTAACGGGAACGTTCTCGGATGTGGATTATACTGAGCGCCGGCGATTTGCGACCTGGGCTCTTTTTAATTCGGCGGAACGGGAATTAAAGCATTCTATTTATGCGGTGACGAGCAATGTGGATTATTCCAGGACGTTTTGAGACTATTTCCATACTTTAAGCATCTCTTCTTCCAGGAAATGCAGTTTTCCCGGGATGATCAGGCAATGGGGGGGCTTGCCAAAGTCCATGTTCTTTACATCCTTTAGTGCCCCAGCTTTAATCATGAAATCATCTGCTCCCAGTCGGGCACAGCCAATGACCAGCATATTTTCTTTAATGAAATTTTCTTTCTTTCTGGATTCAATTGTTTCTAAAATCTCTAATGCGTTGTGTATGGTCATAAACTTATTCTGGTCTGGTTTCAGGTCCAGTAAAAATAAGGTATGTGACCCCAATAAATTATTTTCTCGAAATATATTATAGGGCGTTTCTACATTTGGATATTCCTCAATGAATGGTATGGAAGTTGTTTTACCAAATTTATATAATTGCAATCCGGTTATGCCAACTGCAGTGAGGATGGAGGCGTTGTGGATGACTTTTACCGGAACTTTATTCTCTTTTGCCAATTTAAATAATTCAATGTGGGTTGTTGCCGAGAAAGGATCTCCGATAATGAGGAAGGCAATATTTTTCTTTTTGGCTTCTTGGACTATTTTTTCTGCTCCCTGCTCACTTAATTCTCGTGGTGCGGGGATTATCTTTTTGCCATAAAATTTTTCTAAATTGGTGTGAGAGCATTGTAATAAGGAAGTATAGTTTTCCACATAGATTTTTTCACATTTTTTGACAATTTCCAGCCCTTTGACTGAAATGTCTTTTTCATCTGCTAGTCCGATGCCGATTACGTAGAGGGTCATTTTTTCGGTTCTTGTTTAAGTCCATTCACTTTTTCTTTTACTTTACAGAGTAATTTTCTGGCCCACACCAGTTCAGTTGCTAAAATTGCCAGCCCCAGAGGAATTATGATGATGGCTGGACCTGGCAAAGCAATCAAAACTAGACCAAAGATAAGGATACTTATCCCTATTATTATGGTAACCCACTGTTTGGTTTTACGAAGTAAGGGGGTTTGATTTGGTGATTCAGGGTTGGGGTTGTTTATTGCTGGTTTCATAGTTGTGGTAGTCCGTATGAAATCAGATAAAACAAGAGAGTATTTAAAAAACTTGTGAGGAAGAATTTTTTGGAGGATAATATCTTTTAAAAGTGGGTACGCTTCCATAACTTTTAAATACTTATCATTCTCTCTTAAAATCTATGGGAAGTCAAACCAATTTAAATTTAATATATTCTAGCGGAACTTATCCCAGAGAAGTTACCATACGAAAGCTCCTGGCTGATGCCAATGTGGTTGAACGCAATTATATTGAAAAAGGAGTTTGGTTAGGTGAAGCCTTAAGTTACTCGGCCTACGGTAGAATTATAGGTTTAGATCGTAAAGTAGATCGTCTGGTACAAGCTGAGAGGGCGTATGCTGATTTAGGGTATCGACCCATGAGTATTGATGCCTTCGTAGAACTAGGAGGCTGGGGAAAAGATATTAGTGATTTGTTTAGACAAAAAAGAGTGGAAGGAGAAGATCCAATTTTTCATGCACGGCAATATCAAGAAGAATTTAAACTTGAACTGAAAGAAAATGGAATAAGAACGGCTTGGGAGTATCTAAAATCATTTTTGGCGTAGGTCTAAAATTTTGAGAGTGAACTTATTTTTCATATTTCTTTCACCATATACGGTCCTTCTTTCTCATATCCCAATTTGCGATAATACTCTCGTACTCCCACTCCAGATATAACAACCATCTTATTCTTTCCGTTCTGTCGAGCAGTTTCTTCCGCTTTCTCCATCAATAGTTTTCCCCATCCCCGATGCTGCACTAATCCCTCGTCACCAATGGCTGTAGCTGTTCCATAAACATGCAATTCACGAATCAAAGCACTCGTAGATGTAATTTCAGGCCGTAATTGTTGTGATGGAAAACGTAACCGGCAGAATCCAATCAAGATATCCTGCGTGGAATCTTCTGCAGCAATAAAAAACTCTGTTCCTCCTGACGCTTCAAATTCCTGTACTTTTATTGTGACGTGATCCCAATTCACATTTTTTCCTTTCGGCTCCCGGCAGCGGATACAACGGCAGGTAAATGTATAATTTTCATGGATGTACTGGCGCAAGTTGGTTTGATCAACTCCCGCTTCCCAGTATTTGGTAGGTACATCGCGCTGGATGCGCTGAATGCGGCAGTATTCTGGCACTATTTTCTTGATTTCGACCAAGCGTTCTGCAGCTTCCTGAGTGGAGATGGGGGTAAATAATCCCTTTTGGTATTCATAGTAGAGGGCTGTTCCTGGCGCGACCATGCAGGGATAGAATTTGATCATATCAGGTTTGTAGGCAGGATCAGAAAATAATTGTTTCATGCCGGCAATATCGCGTTCTTTGTCGGTTAAGGGCAAGCCGGGCATATAATGAAAATTAATTTTGAATCCCAGATCGCGTAAGATTTGGATTGATTTGGTGGAATCGGCAGTGGTATGCCCGCGATGGGTTTTTGCCAGCACATCATCATAGACTGATTCAATCCCCAGTTCAACCCGAGTGCATCCTTGTCGGAGCATTTCATTGCCATGTTGCAGAAATCCCCAATCGGGCTTAGTTTCAATGCAGAGGGCAACGCACTTAATATACGCAGTTTCATTGCGTCGCTGTTCTTCTGCTAGGCTGGTACCAGTACTTTCTTTAATCTGTAGCAGTTTCTGCTGAATTCGCTGGGTGCGCGGTGCATCATGTATATCTCCGGGCAGTTCGAAGAATTCTTTGAATCGGAGAATATTGAAATTCCCTTCTTTCTCAAAAAACAGGTCGGAAAAGTCATTCATGGCTTTGAAAGTATCATGGATGAAAGTTTCTTGATATTCTTTGGCCGCTGCCGGAAAGGTGCCACCCATGACAATTATTTCTATTTTGTCAAAAGCATGGCCGAGAATGACGTACTGTTCCAGGCGGTTGAAGACTTGCAAGTAGGCGTCATAGTGATTACGCATCCCCCGCATCGTTGCTGGCTCGTGTCCGGTATAGGATTGCGGAACATCACCCCAGGGGCTGTTGATTCCACCAGGACAAAAAGTGCATTTTCCATGGGGGCATTTGCTCGGGGCGGTCATGATAGCAACGGGAGAAACACCGGAGATGGTGCGAATGGGTTTAGTGAGGAGTTTTTTCTTGAGAAAATCTAAATCTTGCTCTGAGGCCTTAAGCAGGATTTGAATGTTGGTGGGGATAGTACCTAATCGATGTTTGAGAGCAAGTTCTCTTTTGAGGGCATTGAACTGTTTTTCTGACAGATGGTGCTGTTTCAGTTCGATAATGGCATCCTGGTAAAAACTATTCATGTATCTACTGATTAAGGGTGCTTTTTATTAAGCTTATGGTGAGAATCATGAGCTGGGCATCTCTAGTTCTTTTTTGGATTTGTACCAAAAGAATCCTAAAATGCTAATGCCTATTTAATAGGTGATAGTCTACAGATTGAAAGCGGTTTGGTTGCTCCAATTGTCTTTTACAAAACTTCATAGAATGAGCAATTTATATTTTCTTTATTTTTAGATAAATCTTTTAAACTATAGTTACTTTCTGTATCTATGCATATCAAAGAATTAGGCCATGTGGTACTGTATGTCATTCATATTGAAAAGTCAGTCCATTTCTATCGTGATGTTCTTGGTTTTCATTTGGTTGCTCAGCAGCCGGGCATGGCGGTGTTTTCTTCAGGAAGAACGCACCATGAGCTGTTGTTAATTGAAATAGGTGGAACTGTCCGAAAGAAAGGAGTTGAACCGGGATTATATCATATTGGATTCAAGATTGGAACGAAAACAGAGGAATTGAAGAAGGCCTATCGAGAATTACAGCGACAGAAAGTAACTATCATCGGTGCATCAGATCACGGGATAACTCATAGTTTGTATGTGCTCGATCCTGATGGGAATGAACTGGAATTATATGTTGATATATCTGATGCCTGGAAGAAGGATTCTAAAGCGATTTTGAGCCCGATACGAAGGCTAGATCTGGAGTGAGTTATTTTTCTTCTAGATTTTTTTGAACAATCGCTATTAATTCCTGGGGCTGGTCGATGAGGTAATCAAAAGTGCATCTTCCGGAGGCAGTCTCTACTCCGCGTTCAAGCACTTCCCAGCCTTCGTATCCATAACAAGCTCCCACGGTGATGACGGTTTCCGGCTTTTGCGGGCGTAGTCGGATAATTTTCTGTGATGCGCGCAAGTCATTCAGTGTATCGCCAATATGAAGAGTTTGGGCGCCGTTGCAATCCATCAGGCCGAGAGCGAGCGCCAGGGATACTTTAGATGGTTTCTTAAGAGCATCTCCATTCCCTGCTCCCTGGTATTCCCGTAGTATTTCTTCAGTCACAAAGCAGTCAAAGTATGGAAGAACTCCGGCTCGTTCTAAATCGCCATAAATTGATCTCCAAGAGTTGGTGGTATTGATTCCCAATCGTAATCTTCGGTTGCGGGTAGTCTGTTGATTTAATTGCCCCATCTCCCAGATTTGGGTAATGGTTTCTTTCATGCCGGAGTAGAGAAAGGAAGGGGTTTGTTGATTAAACGCTTCATAGGCGGGCCAGACGGGATGAGTTTTATCTTTCAGGTTGCAGGACAAGTGTAACTCGTCATAGACATTCTGAACTCCCCCCGTACGGTTGATATGGTTATTATAGAAAGCACGGAACTCAGCTGATGATGAGAAGGGCCAGGCAACGGCATTCTGCGCGGCCCAGGTTTTGAACCAGCTTTCCTGCCGGGCGAAGGTGTCTACCACGGTTCCATCTACGTCAAAGATGACTGCTTCCAGCATCTAGGCGCGGGATAAAAAGCTCTTTTTAAGTTTTGTGAAGTTGAGGGTGATTTTCACAAAGCTTTTTAAATCAGCTGAAAAATTCACTACTTACATGGTAGAATTAATCATCACGGAGAAGCCATCTTCAGCTGAAAAAGTAGCGGGAGCTTTAGCTGATGGTAAGCCAACCAAGAAGAAGAGCAAGCAGAGTTCGTATTATGAATTGACCCATAATAAAAAACCAATTATAGTAACTTCTGCGGTTGGGCATCTCTACGGCTTAGTGGAAGATAAGGCCAATGGCTGGAAGTATCCGGTCTTTGATATCAAATGGCAGTCGTCGGATAAGAGTTCTAAAGAATTGAAGTATGTGAAGGATTATATTGATACCATCTCCATGTTGGCGCAAAAAGCGGATGAATTTACTGTTGCCTGCGATTATGATGTGGAAGGGGAAGTGATTGGTTTTAATGTTATTCGCTTTGTGTGTAAAAAGAAAGATGCCAATAGAATGAAGTTTTCGACGCTTACTAAGCCCGATTTGGTGGAAGCGTATGACCATAAATCACCGCACTTAGACTGGGGCCAGGCCCATGCCGGGGAAACCAGACATAAATTGGATTGGTTCTATGGGATTAATCTGTCGCGAGCCTTGACCAATTCGGTGAAAGCGGCCGGCTCGTTTAAAATTATGTCTGCAGGACGAGTGCAAGGCCCGGCTTTGAAATTATTAGTGGATAGAGAACGGGAAATTGCGGCCTTTAAACCAGAACCATTTTGGCAGATTAAATTGCTGGGCGAATACGCCAAGGCAGTGGTGGAAGCCTGGCACAAAGCGGATAAGATTTTTGATAAGAAAGAAGCAGAGAGAATCATGAAAGTGGTGAAGGGAGAAAAAGAAGCAGTGGTGCAATCGGTGACGAGAACACAGCGGGAACAAGCACCACCCTATCCTTTTGATTTAACGACTTTACAATCTGAATCGTATGCGCAGTTTAAAATTACGCCGAAAGAAACTTTGGAGCTGGCACAAAGTTTATACTTAGCGGGATTGACATCTTATCCCCGTACGTCATCACAGCAGCTTGATCCAAAACTTGGTTTTGTGAAAATCATGACTGACTTAAGCAAGCAGTCAGAGTATACTGCACTGTGTAAAGAGTTGTTGAAAGTATCGCCGTTGAAACCTAACAATGGAAAGAAAACTGATCCGGCCCATCCGGCCATCTATCCCACCGGATTAGTGCCAGGTGATCTTAGGCCTCATGAGAAGAAAGTGTATGATTTGATTGCACGTCGATTTATGGCAACCTTTGCCAAGCCGGCATTACGAGAGACGATGGAAGTTGTACTTGATGTTAAGGGGGAGAACTTTATTGCCAAAGGAACTCGGACCTTGCAGGAAAATTGGCATGTCTTTTACCAGCCTTATCTGAAAATGGAGGAAGTGACTCTTCCTAATATGAAGGAAAAAGAAAAAGTTGCGGTTAAAGAGATTACCGAATTAGATAAGGAAACCCAGCCTCCTAATCGTTTTAATCAGGCTTCGATTATCAAGGAATTGGAAAAGCGCAACCTGGGAACGAAAGCAACCCGGGCCGATATTCTGGACCGTTTATTTCAACGGGGGTACGTGGAGGGAGTTCAGATTACGGTGAGTAAATTGGGGATGGAAACGGTTGCGGTTCTGGAAAAATATGCACCCACAATTGTCGATGAGAAGCTGACGGCTCATTTTGAGGATGATATGGAACTGATACGTGAAGGTAAGGAAAAGCAAGAGAAAGTGCTCGAGGAAGCAAAAAAAGTTCTTACGGCTTTGCTCACGGATTTCAAGAAAAAAGAAAAACTAATTGGAGAAGATCTCATTAAATCAATTCAAGAGACTAGGGATGTGCAAAATTATATTGGAAAGTGTTTACGCTGCGAGGGTGGGAGATTACAGATGAAACGAGGCAAGTTTGGTCAGTTCATTGCTTGTGATAAGTACCCGGAGTGCGCCATTACTTTTAAGCTTCCTTCCAAGGGCTTGATTAAGAATTCAGAAAAGAGTTGTGAGGCTTGCACTTATCCGATGGTGAAGGTGATAACCAAAGGCAGGAGGCCACAGGAAGTATGCATCAATCCGGAGTGCAAAAGCAAAGTGAGTTCTGAGCATCAACAGGAAATTAAAAAGATCGAGATGCAGAAAGTTGCCAAGAAATGCCCCAAGTGCGGGAAGGATTTAGTATTACGGAAATCATTTTACGGCCAATTCATTGGCTGCAGCGGGTATCCGAATTGCAGGCATATTGAGAATCTGGGGATGGAACAGGGGAAGGAGAAGAAGGGAAAGAAGGTCTAAATAAAAATATTTTTTATTACAAAGTATGTCGTATCCTGAAACTATTTCCCTTCGCTAGATAAATTCGTTTCATTTTATTAAGCCTCCGCTCTCATTTTTCTCACAAACGCCTGTGCTGGTGTCT
>Ga0209541_10008507_pt1 | contig 16894 bp, 20 predicted proteins | sample RifCSPlowO2_01_FD_184027 | JGI IMG/M metagenome (GOLD analysis project Ga0209541, IMG submission 184027) | Groundwater microbial communities from Rifle, Colorado - Rifle CSP2_plank lowO2_0.1 (SPAdes) (version 2) | ecosystem: Environmental > Aquatic > Deep subsurface > Groundwater | place...
TGGAATATGTACTACAATGATCTTGAACACTGTGGATTGGGTGGGAAAACACCAAACGAATTTCTCACAAATTATCAGCTAACAAACCCGCCAAATGTGCCCGCTTAAGACACATGGTCGCGGATATAGAAATATCCTTAATCTACAAGGCAATCCAGCGGTGTATCCGCCTAAGTTTTCAAAGAAAATTTAGGCGGATAAATAAAAAAAAGGACCCGTGGCGCGAGGCTACGGGTCTTACTGCTTGGAGCGCGTTGGCTCCGAGAAAAGCGTGGGGGCGACTGAACTCTAGTCGACGAGTGCCCTTTCGGACGGGGTGCCCCGCGTCCTGCGGTAGGTTTCGGCCTTTTCGTCGGACCTAATCTCCGCCTAAAGCAGAGCTGACGTTCCGTTTCGACGGTGTCGTTTACCAGGTCGCCCCGGTAGCGGCATGTCGGCGGTTTTCGCCAATGAACCGGAGGGACTCCCGTCCCCAGTCCTACCCCTTGTTCGCGACTGAGCCCAGCCGCCCCCAACACAAGTATTCATAGCAGGTGGCACAACATGCAACAAGACTAAAAAAGCTAAAATTGTGGATAAACTGTGGAGAAAGAAAATATTATTATAGGCAAGCGCATTTTGGTGGTTAGGGGTATATAGAAAACAATAAAAAATAGTGAAATGATCGGCCTACCAAAATTTTTTTAAAAATTTAGGCTTGTGGGAGAGTCTGATAAGAAAAGTATGGAAATCTTGCGTCAACCGATAAAATACTTCAGAATAGAAGCCATTCTATGCATATTTCCATCGTCGCAGAGAAAATATTTGAAATAGGAGGGTGGCCGGTTACAAACTCGCTTTTGCTGGCCCTTGTTGCGTTTGCGGTTCTTACGACTTTTGCGCTTATACTGCGCAGGCAGGTCGCGATGGTGCCGGGGAAGCTTCAGGGTATTTTCGAATCCGCTCTTGAGGAACTTCTCGGCCTTATGGATTCGCTTTTGGGGTTGCGGTCCGTGTCGGAACGGTATCTTCCGCTTATTGCGACAATATTTCTCTTTGTGATGACCTCGAACTGGCTTGGGCTTTTGCCGGGCGTTGGTTCCGTCGGTCTTACTGAATATGAGCATGGAGAGAAGGTTTTTATACCGCTTTTCCGGGGACCAGCGGCAGACCTCAATTTTACGATTGCGCTAGCGATTATCTCGATTGTGAGCGTCAATGTCCTCGGAGTGCTCGCGATCGGGTTTTGGAAGCATCTCTCCAAATTCTTTACGCTCAAAAGTCCCATTTATACATTTGTCGGGCTTCTTGAGTTTATCTCTGAATTTGTTAAGATAATATCGTTCTCGTTCCGGTTGTTCGGGAACGTATTTGCGGGCGAGGTGCTCCTTACTATCATTACGGTATTGGTGCCATATATCGTCCCTCTGCCGTTTCTCTTTCTCGAGATTTTTGTCGGTTTTATACAGGCGTTTATATTTTCAATGCTAACGCTGGTGTTTATAGCTATGGCTGTACGGGAAGAATCGGCGCATTAGAGCATATCTGAAAACCCTCTTTTGATAAACTTCAGAATAGGGGTTTCAGATATGCTCTCGAAAGGTCACGGGTATATAAAGCGTTATTTATTATATGGATGGTGAAAGTATTAAGTTTCTTGCGATTGCGGTGGTTATGGGTATTGGTACGATTGCCCCGGCAATCGCAATCGGCATGATAGGCTCGCGCGCTGCTGAAGCGATGGGGCGCAATCCGGAGGCGTCAAATAAGATCCAGACCGCGATGATTTTGGCGCTTGCATTTGCGGAGGCAATTGCAATCTATGCGCTTGTCGTAGCGCTTATTCTCAAGTTCGTCGCATAGTCGGCGCATTTAGCGTATGGCCAACTTATTCCATCAACTTGGCGTTGATTGGAAACTGCTTCTGTCCCAAGCGGTCAATTTTATGATTCTCCTCTTTGTTCTTACGCGGTTTGTGTATAGGCCGCTTCTCAAAATAATGAAAGAACGGCGTGAGGTGATTGAAAAGGGTCTCAAAGGCGCAGAGGAGGCACGGGCGCGCCTTCAAGAGATTGAATCCGAGCGTACAACGAGACTTGCCGTGGCAGACCGAAAGGCTGTTGAAATAATTGCAGGCGCCGAAAAAGACGCAGGCGCGCGGGCGAGCGAGATTGTGGAACTTGCCGAAGGCCGCGCCGCTGAGATTATCGAGGAAGGCGCGCGTATCACCGAGCAAAGGAGAGAGGAGGCTTTTGAGAAGTTTCGCGGTCAAGCGGGTATCCTTATTCGCGAGGCGATTGCAAAGGCGGTATCTGAAAACCCCCGCGCGGTGGACGAAAAACTGGTCGGGCAGGCGGTTGCCGTTCTCCAAGAGAAAAAATCATTATGAAGTACGCGCCTGAACTTTATGCGGAAGCGTTTACACGAGCGCTCAATGAATCGGCGGCGCACGTATCTCGCGACGCATTAGTCGCACGTCTTCTCGCGGTGATCGAAAAAAACGGCGACAATGCCAGGAAGGGAAAGATTCTCAATGCGGTTCGCCGCGCGTTTATCAAAAAACGAGGAGGGCGCGAGATTTCTATAGAAACGGCGCGTGATCAACATATTGATCTCGGGCGTTATTTTAAAAAAGAAGATGAAATCGAAACGCGTGTAAATCCCGATTTGATTGCGGGCTTGCGTATTACAGTAGACGGAGAACGCGAACTTGATACGTCGCTTCACCGCAAGCTTTCGCGCATGTTTCAATAAAAATGAATTACGATATTATTGAAAAACTGAAAAAGGAAATCGAGGGGTTCAAAGACGATCCTCGATTTGAGGAGGTTGGCTCTGTGGTGGAGGCCGGCGACGGCATTGCAAAAATTTCCGGACTTCGCAAGGCGCTCTCGCAGGAACTTCTTTTGATTGAAACGCATGTGGGTGAGGTATCTGCCGTTGCGTTTAATCTTGAGGAAAATTTTATCGGTACGGTTATACTCGGCGATGCTTCCGCGGTGAGAGTCGGCGACCGCGTCAAGCGTTCGGGGCGCGTTCTTTCGATACGAATCGGCAATGAGGTCATCGGGCGTGTGGTGAGTCCGCTCGGCGCGCCGCTCGACGCGAAAGGCGTCTTATTTGAGCGCATAGATCGTGCCGAAGAGTATATGTTGGAACGCAAAGCTCCGTCCGTGGTCGAGCGGGAATCAGTAAAAACACCGCTCCACACAGGCGTTAAATCGATTGATGCGATGATTCCGATCGGCCGGGGACAACGAGAGCTTATTATCGGGGACCGCCAAACCGGAAAAACAGCAATTGCAATCGACACAATTTTGAATCAAAAACAGGAGAAGGGAAAAGAACGCCCGATTTGTATTTATGTGGCAATCGGCCAGAAAGACTCCAAAATAGCAAAGATCGTAAAAGTGTTCGAAGAGGCGGGTGCTCTCGAACACACCGTAGTTGTGTCTGCATCCGCGTCTTCGTCCGCTTCCCTCCAGTATTTGGCGCCGTATGCGGGATGCGCTATCGGCGAGTATTTTATGGATCAAGGGCGCGATGCGCTTGTAATTTACGATGATCTCTCAAAACACGCGGATGCGTACCGCGAGCTTTCGCTTCTCCTACGCCGTCCGCCGGGTCGCGAGGCCTATCCTGGTGATATTTTTTATCTTCACTCGCGTTTGCTTGAACGCGCGGCAAAACTCAACCGCGAAAATGGCGGCGGGTCGCTCACGGCGCTCCCGATTATCGAGACGAAGCTCGGAGATGTCGCCGCATATATTCCGACGAACGTCATTTCAATTACTGACGGGCAGATTTATCTCGAGTCGAGTCTTTTTTATCAAGGCATACGCCCCGCTATCAACGTCGGTCTTTCCGTTTCGCGCGTGGGTTCTTCGGCACAGACGAAGGCGATGAAAAAAGTCGCGGGTCGCCTGCGCCTTGAACTCGCGCAGTTCCGCGAACTTCAGGCATTCGTGCAGTTTGCTTCCGACCTTGACGAAGCGACGAAAAAACGGATTGACCGCGGGGCGCTACTTACGGAGATTTTAAAACAGCGGGATCGCGAGCCGATTTTTTTTGAGCAAGCGGTTGTGGTTTTGTATTCTGCTCTCAACGGATATATAGACGATATACCGCTCGAGAAAGCAAAACGGTTTGAAGCTCATCTCGTGGATTATCTCGAGAAACGATATCGCGCCGAAATTCTTGATGAAATTCAAAAAACGGGCGATTTGAGTGAGCACGTTGAGGCGCGGCTCAAAGAGGTAATCGGGGAAGCAAAGGGAATATTTTCATAAATTATGGATTCATTGAACATACTCAAAACAAGATCTCGCGCGGTCAAAAACGTCGGCCAGATTACAAAGGCGATGGAGGTTGTTGCCGCAACAAAAATGCGCCGTGCACAGGAGACTGCTCTTCGCTCGCGTCCCTACGCATATGGCGCGCTCGAGCTTTTAGAGCGCCTTTCGGGCACGGCGTCATTTGCAAGCCCGCTTGCCGGAGCGCGGGATGTCAAGACAACTCTTGTTATCATAGTCGCGTCGGACAAAGGACTCACGGGGTCATTTAACGCACAGGTTTTTCGCGCTGTTGAGAAATTTTTTGCAAGCGATTCATATGCGTCTTTACCCGCGCATACATACAAAGTTTTTGCGATTGGGAAAAAATCTCTCCAATATGCCGAAAAGAGAAGACTCGACGTCGCTGAGTTTTATACGGGCGTGGGGGATTTTATAAAGCCGGAAGAAATTGATTCTGTTATGCGCGCGGTCATTGCCGGTTTTGAAGAAAAACGCTGGGACCGAGTTATCGCGGTATCTACGCATTTCAGGACCGCTCTCAAACAAGAAACGCTTAATCGCCAGATTTTGCCGCTCTCTGTCGAGCGGATTCGCGAAACAGTAAGTGAGATTGTTCCGCAGCATGGGCGTTACGCGGATACAAAAAACGGAAACATGTCTGTGCGTGAGATAGACTATCTGTTCGAGCCTGATCCCGAAACTCTTTTTCTGTCTCTCATCCCGCATTTGGTGAAGATGCAGATATATCATTTGATTCTTGAAGCAAACGCATCGGAGCATTCGGCGCGCCGTGTTGCCATGAAGACCGCTTCCGACAACGCAGACGAGCTAACCAGCGAGCTTACACTTGCTTATAACAAAGCGAGACAGGCATCTATCACGAAGGAAATTATCGAAATTACTTCTACTCAGAGCGCGTTATTGTAATTCACCCGCCAAAATTTTTCGACACTTCATTATGTACAAACATATAAATCGAATATGTAAAATAAAATATCAAAAGGTAGAATTACTGGATAAAAATTTAGGCGGATAAATGAAAGAAGGGAAAATTGCACAAATTATCGGTCCGGTCGTTGACGTGGAGTTTCCAGAAAATACTCCGTTGCCGGCGATTTTAAACGCGCTTACGATTGAAAGCGCGGGGGGAAAAATTGTTCTTGAAGTTGCGCGCCATCTTGAACCCGGCCGCGTACGCGCAATTTCGCTTTCGACTACCGATGGCCTCGCGCGCGGTACGCGCGTCGTCGATACAGGCGAGCCGATTAAAGTACCTGTCGGCCCAGAAGTATTGGGTAAGCTTTTCGATGTACGCGGCGATTTGCTCGACCGCAAAGAACAGGTAAAAGAGTTTAAAAAATATTGGCCGATACACAGACATGCCCCTGATATTTCGCGTCAGTCTACGAAAACCGAAATTTTTGAAACAGGCATTAAAGTCATCGATCTTTTGGCTCCCTTTATCAAGGGAGGGAAAATCGGTCTTTTCGGCGGCGCGGGCGTCGGCAAAACAGTTCTCTTGATGGAACTCATCCGCAATGTCGCGGAAGAAACCGGTGGCGCATCTATTTTCGCGGGAGTAGGCGAACGAACGCGCGAGGGGAACGACCTTTATAATGAAATGAAAGAATCGGGGGTTTTGGATAAAACCGCGCTTGTGTTCGGGCAGATGAACGAGGTTCCTGGTGCTCGTTTTCGCGTAGCGCTCACAGCGCTCACCATGGCGGAATATTTCCGCGATGAAGAGCATAAGGACATGCTTTTATTTATCGATAATATTTTCCGTTTCTCACAGGCGGGCTCCGAGGTTTCAACTCTTCTCGGGCGTCTCCCGTCGGCGGTGGGGTATCAGCCGACGCTTGCATCTGAGATGGGAGCATTACAAGAGCGTATCACTTCAACCAAAGATGGTTCGATTACGTCAGTGCAGGCGATTTATGTGCCGGCAGACGATATCACGGATCCCGCGCCTGCGGCGTCATTTGCGCACCTTGATTCGACGATTGTCCTTTCGCGCGCGCTTACCGAGATCGGTATTTATCCGGCTGTCGACCCGCTCGCGTCTTCCTCGAGCGCGCTTGACCCCAAAATTGTAGGCGAGGAGCATTATTCTGTCGCGCGGCGCGTTCAGCAGATTCTTCAGCGTTACAAAGAGCTTCAGGATATTATCGCTATTCTCGGACTCGAAGAACTTTCCGACGAGGATAAGCGCATTGTCAACCGCGCGCGCAAGGTTCAGCGTTTCTTATCCCAACCGTTTTTTGTTGGCGAGACGTTTACAGGGCGCCCCGGCAAATTTGTCTCGCGCGAAAAAACTGTCGAGGGCTTCAAGGCAATCATCGACGGTAAGCTCGATCATATCGACGAGCAGAATTTCTATATGAAAGGAAGCGTCGAAGAAGTAACCCAATGAAACTGTCTGTAAAATCGCTCAAGGGGATTGAATTCGAGGGAGATGCCTCTTTTCTCAATATTAAAACTGCTTCCGGCGAGATTACGGTACTCGACCACCATCGGCCACTCGTAACTTTGCTTGCAAAAGGGGAGGCTGTTATCAAAACTCACGGCGACGGGGAGAAGAGGATTGCCGTTGAGAGCGGGTTTTTGGAAGTTGAAGATACTAATAGCGTAACCGTTTTGATTGATTGATAGATGCTCTAAAATATGGAGCGCGTACTCAAAAAAAAATCAGAAGCCGGGCATTACAAAGCTGATGCTTGTATCGTCTGGTGTTTTGATGACCGCTTCTCTCCGCTACTTGAAAGTTTCATGCGCGAAAAACAGTTTTCACATATTGATCTCATAAAAATTGCGGGGGGTGGTGCAAAAGATCTCGCTTCACCCGCAGATGCAAGCGCGCGCGAGTATCTGCTTGGTCAGGTAGCAAACTCCATCAAGCTCCATCATACGCCGCTCGTCATTCTTATGGCGCATTCCGAGTGCGGCGCCTACGATGGCTCTATTGATGAGAATTTTTATATAGCCGAGCTTAAAAAAGCCGCCAATGTCATCAAAGAAAAATTTCCAGAAATTTCAGTTGAAAGTTATTTTGCTGATTTCGAAGGTATTTTGCTCGTATAAATGAAAAAACTTTCACAACGTATCTACTACGATATATCGTAGTAGATGATGCGTGGTACTTAGAAGCTCGGCTTCCAAGTTGGGATATTGTAATAAAAAACCGCAAGCGTTAGCTTGTGGTAAAATGGTGTGTTTGGCTCAGAAATAGTTATGGCGCCATGGATAATATGTTGCGCGCCGCATAAAATATGTGTTCATTTCGTCTTTGTTGTCTACATATTTTCTGTCGATATGTGTGTAGCACGCAACACGCGCTTTTGCGATTTTCTTTTTGATGTATTCCTTTGCCCTGAAAAGAACGTCGTGTTCTTCGAGATAATTTATCTCTGCCGCCGCCGCGCACCCACATGGACCATGCACATAGAGCTCGATAAGGTCTGTCCCTAAGACTTTCATCCCAAGTATGATCATATCAAGAAGATCCTTATGGAGAGACCCGCCTGCTCTGTTGGCTGGTGAATGTTCCAAAAGGCGCAATGCGCCGCCTGGGATCATAATTGGGAATATGTTTCGGTGTGCAAAACATTCCAAAAGAACCCCTTCCTTGTGTTCGATAATATCCCGTCTGCGATACGGATCGGAACATGCAACGAGCACCACACCGTTCGGGGCGTTCAATTCGCGGCCGTCCACGTGCTCGAGTACGCCTGCAGATTTCATCGCATGGTATATTTTGAGATCCGATGGGGTCAGTCTTGTTGCCACTGCTACCTCCTCTGAAACAAAACGAACTGGGTCTTTAGGTTTTATAGCATAAAAATATACACTGGCGCAATATATGATGGGGTGTTTCTGTGAGGCGGCTTATGTTACCAGCACAAACAACCATTTTCAAGCCGCTCTTCCGTGCTTATTAAAACAGCCATGGCGGTTTTAATAAGTATATGAATATATTACAACCCCCGAGCGTACACTCGGGATATTATGCCAGAAGCGATAAAACGAAACACCCGGTCACGCAGTGCGTGACCGGGCAAGCTGGCGATCCCGAAAAATTGCCATTCCGGTTTTTGGTGCCCGCCGCCTGATGAATAACGGGACATCCCGACCTGTGTAGATTGCGCCGGACGAAGGATTCATCGCCCGGGTGACAGGGGCCCACCGAAACCCCCTTTTCGTTGCTTTGCGTGTGATGATAACACGCACGAGGAGTCCACCGAGTTCCATCTCCACGACGCGGCCGTCGTCGGAGACCCGCGTTACCGGGTTTTGCGGCATTCCTCCGTACCTCCTTCCTAAACTTGTTGGTACTGATTTGTTGTGTATTATATCACAAAAGAATAATTTGTCCAGCGCGCGGCCAAAATTCAACACTGAAGTGCATCAGCCGTTTTTTAACTAAACATACACACACGGTACGCTAGAAAGGTCGGCAAACCATTCTAGGACCATGTAGGTATGTACACACATCTTAAACGTGACCAGCGGGTCGTGCTAGCTGCCCTCATGAGAACAGGATATTCTCAACGAACGGCAGCTCGTGAGGTGGGCATCAATCAATCATCGGCGAGTCGGGAACTCTCCCGCAACGCACGCGAGGAAGACATGTACCACGCAGCTTATGCAGATGGGCTGGCGAGAAAACGTCGGAAGTATTCGAAGCTCGCATATCGGAAGATCGAAAACACCCCTTTACTCGGAGTGTGCATCGAGCAGCGCCTTCATCCTCTTGTGTCGCCAGAAGTTGTCGCACACGATGAGGATGTGACCCACGCCGCCATCTACGCGTGGATTTATCGCTCTCGGCTTGATCTCTTATCACGTCTGCTGCAACGAGGCAAAAAGCGCAGGCGGTATGGGTCGAGACGTGAAGCAAAACAAGGCTGGACAAGGTTTGTGCGCGCCATTGACCAAAGGCCTGCGGTCATCGAGAGACGCTCGCGGACAGGAGACTTCGAGGGCGATACTGTTCGTGGGAAGAATGGTGCGCTTCTTACGCTTACTGACCGGAAGAGTCGGTTTGAAGTTGTCGTCAAAATGCCGGGTGAATACTGCGACTCCGTTCACATGGCCATCAGGGTGATACGGAGGAAACTCCATGCGCAGTCATTTACCTTCGATCGTGGCTCGTGCTTTTCCCTGTGGCGCAGGATAGAGCACGATACTCATGCGCCGGTGTATTTCGCACATCCTCGCTCTCCGTGGGAGCGTGGTACCAATGAGAATGCGAACGGGCGTCTCCGCAGAGTATTCCGTAAATGTTTTAACTTTGCTACTGTTACACAAAGAGACATCAACGCCACGGTGTGGATCATGAATCATACCAAGCGCAAGTGTCTCAACTGGCGTACTCCGTGTGAGGTATTTAGGAGGTGTTGCACTTCAAGCTAGAATTTAATCGGATTAAATTCCGTAAAGCTATACAAATCAAAGGGATTCTCTGCTACCATTAACCTATATGCAGCCCAATGCACTCACTATAAAACGAATTATCGGCGCAACTGTGTTGCTGATAGTATTTCTGTTTCTTGTGTCACTCTTTCTATCTGGTCTTAATACTGCTCGCAAAAAAAGCGGGGTCAGCACCATTGGTCTTGATGGCGTTGGCGTCGGCTATGCCCCAAATGAAGACAGAGTGGCCGAGCAGGCTGGCATTTCGCAGGTAACGCGCAAAAAGGTTATTAGACACGGCTCGCTTTCACTTCTTGTCGAGCGCGCTGAAGATGCTGTGGAATCGATACGAGGCCTTGCAGAGCGGCTCGAAGGATTCGTGCAGGATGCGCGTGTGTATGAAACTACGGGAAATATAAAAAACGGTACCATTACGATTCGCGTTCCTGAAACTAAATTCAACGAAGCGCTTTCGGAGATCAAGCGCCTCGCAGTCTCCGTTGAAAATGAAACTATTGCAACCGAGGATGTATCGGACCAGTTTGTCGATCTCGAAGCGCGACTTAAAAATTTCAAAGCGGAGGAAGCGCAGTATCAGAAAATAATGGAGCGCGCGACCGATGTTGCAGATATCCTATCAGTTACGCGTGAGTTAAGCCGCGTTCGGGGGGATATCGAGCGTCTCGAGGGTCAGCTTCTCTACCTCTCGCGCCAAGTAGAAATGTCGACTATAACAGTCACTCTTACATCCGAGGCGGATGTGAAGGTTTTCGGACTCAAGTGGCGCCCGCTCACAATCGCAAAACAGTCATTTCGTAACATGCTTTCGGGCCTCACGGGTTCGGTAGACACACTGATCGGCATTCTCTTGTACCTGCCCATTATTTTCTTCTGGCTCATTATTATTGGCATAGGGGTATTTATTGGTTCGCGTCTCGTCGGCTGGGTTCAGAAAAAATTTCTCTCTCGCGCGCCCTAGAACCCATCTCAAAAACCCAATTTCTGCTGCAATGATGAGATTTTCGGCTGCAAGTCGTTCATCCCTCCTCGAAATAGCCAAATTATTCCTCGTCGGGCTTCACGGCTTTCGCTCAAAAATCTCGCATTTCGCTACGAAAGCGATTTTTGAAATGAGTTCTAAGTAATATCACATTATGCCAACACTAAAAGCGGGATCACGCGCGCCAAACTTTGTCCTTTCCGATCAAAACGGAAAGGAGCATTCACTTGCAGATTACAAGGGCAAGTGGGTTTTGCTCTATTTTTATCCGAAAGATAATACGCCGGGGTGCACGAAAGAGGCATGCACGATCCGCGATAACTATGACGGCTTTAAAAAAATCAAAGCGGTTGTGCTTGGCGTCAGTGTTGATTCGGTAAAAAGCCACGATAAATTTGTCACAAAATATGATTTGCCGTTTACGCTTCTCGCCGATGAGGAGAAAAAAGTAGTAAAGGCATACGATGTTTGGGGAAAGAAAAAATTTATGGGGGTAGAGTATACGGGGACCAAACGGACGTCGTTTCTCATCGATCCTGATGGCCGCATTGCGAAAATATATGAAGAGGTAAAACCCGCACTTCACGCAGAAGAGGTATTACGAGACCTCAAGGCGCTCACAAGGGGGAAATAATCATGGCTGTACGCCGTACGCGGAATATCTACGACCTGAATTCTGAAGAGCCGTTTAAGCTCTCGCGTTCGCGCATCGAAAATTTTACGCGATGTCCTCTTTGTTTTTATCTTGATCTCCGCCTTGGGGTGGCACAGCCTCCCGGATATCCCTTTACGCTCAACTCCGCAGTAGACCATCTCTTAAAAAAAGAATTTGATATTCACCGCGCAAAGGGAAAGCCGCACCCGCTTATGAAGCATTATGGCGTTGATGCTGTTCCCTATGCGCATATAAAGCTTAATGAATGGCGTGAGAATTTTAAGGGTATCCGGTTTCTTCACGAACCTACCAATTTTTTGGTAACGGGCGCCGTCGATGATATTTGGGTAAACCCAAAGGGGGAGCTGATTGTTGTTGACTATAAATCAACGAGCAAGGACTCCGAAATAAATATTGATGCCGAATGGCAGATTTCGTATAAGCGGCAGATGGAAATATACCAATGGCTTTTCCGGAAAAACGGTTTTCGCGTTTCCGACACTGGATACTTTGTGTATGCCAATGGCCAGAAAGATCGCGAGGCGTTCGATGGCCGCCTCGAGTTTACTGTTGTGCTTATACCGTATACGGGGAGCGATTCGTGGATTGAGAAATCGCTCGGGGAGGCCAAGAAATGTCTCGGTGCCGATGCGCCCCCTGAGCCGAGTTCTGATTGCGAGTTTTGCGCGTATCGCGAAGCGGCAGGGAAAGCGCTTTCCTTTTTTGAATAAAATGAGTATGGAGTCTCACATGGCTTTACACCGTTCCAAGAAAGCCACGGGGATGAATTATGGCGCGTACGTAAACCTAAAGATAAAATGCCACAAGCGTAAGCTTATGATCACCCCATAACGGGGTTTGCTTTTTGGACGTCGGACGTCCAAAAATATGCAAAGGTTTACTGCGCAGTATTTTGGGCACACAATAAAAAACCCCCGCCATTCAGGGGTTGAAAAAAAAGTGTATTTCGCGGCATGCGTCTTCAAGATTTGCCGAGCCGTGCAATGCATTTCGGGGCATGACTGTCCCGTATAGCTTGCGGAGAGTTCCGTGGAGGGCGCGTTGCGGGTCAGTCTCTCCGATAAGACATCGCCAGCGGTAGACTCCGTTTTCTCTTTCAAGAATCATAGCATGAATAAGTCCAGAGGACATAAACTCACAAAGCGCCTGGAAAAAAGGCATACACGAATGTTGGTTATAAAAATGTGCCGCTTCCTCGCGCGTTAGCTGGTATGGGCGTTCTCGAAGAATGGTGAACTCCGCGCTCTTAATATACTCAAAAATTTCACCGCGGCGGTCATATGCATCTGGCTTTATGATCGCGCATGTTCGCTCTGTCATCATGTGAGGTACCTCTTATCTAATTTCATCATCTCTTTGGCGTAGGGTCAACCGACAGGCGGTGTACATATCCTCGAAAATGAGCTAAGATATTGCCCATGGAAGAGCCGACAAAAAAAGAACTACGCGATGAACGGCGCGAAGAACGAAGGCGAGAAGAGGCGAAGCGCGTAAATTCCAAGCGAATGAAAAAAATTGTTGTATGGGTTGCTATTATCGTTGCCGTTATGCTCATTGGGTGGTTTTTGTACGGCAGTTTCAAGAGTTCAGGGCGTGAGCTTGGCGAGGATCGCTCGCGGAGCGTGCCTTTGCAAAAAGCACGTCATATCGAAGTTGGCGCACAGCACGAACCTTACAGCTCCAATCCTCCGACATCCGGGCCTCACTGGGCTGATCCGGTGCACCCCGGCGTTTTTGACAAGAGTCAGCCCGATGAGGGCATGATTCATTCGCTCGAGCATGGAATGATTTGGGTTTCACATAAATCGGCGATCCCTAATCCTACGAAAGAAATTCTGAATAAAATTGCACGTGAACACTCCGGTATTGTACTCACCGAGCGTGATAGTAACGACACCGATATTGCTCTTGCCTCTTGGGGGCGTCTCGATACGTTTAATCTTGGCGACGGGGGTAGCGTAGATGAAGAAAGAATTCTCGATTTTATTTCTCGCTATTTTAACAAAGGACCCGAGAAGGTTCCTTTTATGACAGGCAAGGAGTATTAAAGCTTATCATCGAAAGCGGCGATGGGTTCTCAAAAATTAAAATCATGTGGTATAGTATAGATTCAGAAAGTCTTTATCATACGCACTAAAATCTTTATGAGACGGCACCGGGCAGTTTCCCATTATTGGGTGTATCACAATATAACGGTTCTTATCGCGAGCGTCGCTTTTGCGTTAATCCTTTTTCAGACTTCGCTGTTTCGCGCATTCTTTCATACATTCAGCGCCCTTGGCTACCTTGGAGCTTTTTTGGTCGGTATTATTTTCCCGAGCTCGTTTACGGTTGTGCCGGCAACGGCGGCGCTCTTGCTGCTTACGCGCGATCTCCATTATTTTTTTGTGGCGGTCGCGGCGGGAGTCGGCTCTGTTATCGGCGATTATTTAATTTTTCGTTTTATTCGAGACGGACTTGCAGAAGACCTCACCCATCTTTTCAGCGGATTTGGCGGCAGCCGTATTGCGCGCATATTCCATTCAAAATATTTTGGCGTGCTCACTCCCGTTGTAGGCGCTCTTATTATTGCTTCACCTCTGCCGGATGAGCTGGGTATCGGGCTTCTGGGCGCATCACGCTTATCCGATAAAAAATTTATTTTGCTTTCTCTTGTGCTTAATATCGGAGGGTTGGTAATCCTTTTGGGGGCGTTTCAATATTTTTAGCCTTCTATGCGGGCTAAAGAAAAAAAGCCCTTAGTCTAGGGCTTCTGGTCTTCTTCTCGCTCGGCGTTCTTTGCTTGCTCCAAGAGACGTATAGGCAGGGTAGCAAGACGGATAACGGCGCCGATGAATAGGATTGCTTGTCTGGTTTCTTCATCAATGAACATTGGAGGTGGTCTGTCCGCAATCCTTTTTGTCATGATACCTCCACGTCATTTGTAGGCGACTTCTTGTTCGCTGTCAAGACAAGACGGCAATTTGACAGAAGAAAGATGAAGTATAATAATAAAAATATGAACAAACCTGCCGGCGCATTGCTTTTAGGACTCCTTCTTAGTCTCGGCGGATGCCGTGAAAGGTTTGCTCGTGCATAGCTAACACTCTAGATATCCACTAGCGAGCCCTCCACGGAAGGCTCGTTTTTTGGTCTTTGACAATCAGAGTATGTCTGGAAACCCGCTTTTGATAACGAGGGAGTGGATTTTTAAGACGAGACGACGGAGTGGACGACGAAACGTATCGGAAATACGTTGAGGAGGAACTCCGAGTCGCAGTCAAAAATCCACTGCCGCAGTCAAAATGGGGTTTTCGGACATACTCAAGAGGAGGGGGAGAATGAAAAAGCATATCGATATATTCGATTCGATTCTTCGTGAAGGTACGCAAAGCGGGGATGAGCTGTCTCTTGAGGAGCGTCTTGCGGTTGCGCGTCTTCTTCGCGATCTTGGCGTCAACGTGATTGAGGCTGGGTTTCCCGGGTCAAACGAACTCAATTTTGAAACAGTCAGGCGGATTGGGCGCGAAGTAGAGGGGATTACCGTGTGTGCGCTCGCGCGGATTCATGATGCGGATATTGATGCGGCTCTTCGCTCGCTCGAAGGCGCGGCACAACCTCGCGTACATGTGTTTATCGCAACGAGCGATATCCATATAAATAAGAAACTTCGCATGACGCGTTCCGAGGTGCTTGGGCGCTCGGCGCTTGCGGTCAAGCGCATCCGCGAGCACTGCGACAATATCGAATTTTCCGCAGAAGACGCGACGCGAAGCGATTGGGATTACTTGGTTGAGATATTTTCAGCCGTGATCGAAGCAGGAGCAACCGTTATCAATGTTCCAGATACGGTCGGATATACGTACCCGACTAAATATAAGGAACTCATCCGGTATCTCCGCGCGCGAACACGAGGCGCAGAAAAGGTTACGTGGAGTGTTCATTGCCACAACGATCTTGGTATGGCAGTGGCGAATTCGCTCGAAGGAGTGCGCGCAGGCGCTTCACAGGTTGAAGGATGTTTCTGGGGGCGCGGAGAACGCGCAGGAAATGCACAGCTTGAGCCGGTTATTATGGCGATTCACATCCGGCAAGATTTGTTTCCTCATCGTTCTACGAGCATCCGTACTGAAAAACTGTGGCCGACGTGTCAGGAGATAGCGCGGCTGATCGGATGTTTGACGCCGGATCGATATCCGATTATCGGAGAAACCGCGTGGACTCATAGCTCGGGGATTCATGATGATGGCGTGCGTAAAGCGCGCGAGACGTATGAAATCATGACGCCGTCTCTTGTCGGCTGGAGAGGCGCGCGCCGCAAACTGATTGCGGAAATGGGCGGCTCGGGTCTTGCCGAAGCCATCACTGAAATTGGCTATCCGGGCGATGAAATCGCCGATGTGATTTTGCAGCAGTATAAAAGGCTCGCAAGCGCAAAGGGCGTACTCTTGAGTGATGATCTTCACATGCTTGTGCGTGAATATTACATGGAGCAAGGCAATAGAGGAAAGCATCACTTTACGGTTGACCCCGATCGTATTGAATATCGGTCAGGCGCTTTTGGCGTTGTTACGCTTTCGCAGAATGGAACGTCGTATGAAACAAGCTCAACTGGCGACGGGCCGATTGATGCGCTCGTACGCGCTATCAATATCGCTCTTGAAAAGCATGGAGTCGATATATCTGAACTTCGATTTGAGAAAATGCAATTCGTTCAGGGCGCAGGCGGGTCTGAAGCAAATGCATGGGTTGTCGTGTATGCCACTCTTGGCGAGCGCACGTGCTGCGCGCGATCCGCGCATACCGACACTGTCAAGGCGGCGGCGCTTGCATATCTTCGCGCAGTAAATAATCTGCTCTTCTCTCCAATAGTCAATCAGGGAAACTAGATATATATGTATCGAGAGGCCTCCACGGCCTCTTTTTTATTTTGTAGTAGAATAATGCCTCGATGTATGTATAAATATACGGTGGTGTCTTTTTCCGCCTTTACAGAAAACCATCGGTGTAAGTCTATGGAGGCTTCATTTAGCTCCACTGGCGTGGTAGTATTAATCACATGCTTGATCCGACATTTCTTATAAAAACCGCCGGGTATATCGGCCTTTTTTTTATTGTATTTGCCGAATCTGGCCTTTTCATCGGATTCTTTCTCCCGGGCGATTCCCTCCTTTTTACCGCTGGGTTTCTTGCATCCAAAGGCTTTTTGAACATGCTTATTCTTGTTCCTATTACGTTTGTGGCTGCGGTATTAGGAGACAATGTAGGCTATGCGTTTGGGCGGCGCGTAGGCCCGAAAATTTTTACAAAAGAAGACTCGATTTTTTTTCACAAGGATCACCTCCGCCGGGCGGAGGAATTTTATCAGGCGCATGGCCCGAAGACGATTGTCATTGCGCGTTTTACGCCGATCGTCCGCACATTTGCGCCGATTGTTGCAGGTATCGGCAAGATGCATTACCGGACATTTTTATTTTATAACATTGTCGGTGGAGCACTATGGGGGATTGGATTGCCGCTTGCGGGATATTTTTTGGGCAAAACAATCCCGGG
>Ga0209541_10008508_pt1 | contig 16892 bp, 16 predicted proteins | sample RifCSPlowO2_01_FD_184027 | JGI IMG/M metagenome (GOLD analysis project Ga0209541, IMG submission 184027) | Groundwater microbial communities from Rifle, Colorado - Rifle CSP2_plank lowO2_0.1 (SPAdes) (version 2) | ecosystem: Environmental > Aquatic > Deep subsurface > Groundwater | place...
TGACTTTGCTTATAAACGGCTTGCCATTGGTGCAGATAGAACTGAAGCGTAGAGGTGTGGAGATGAAAGAGGCATTTAATCAAATACAAAGGTATCACAAGCACTCATATACCGGAACATTATTTGAATATGTGCAGATTTTTGTCATTTCAAATGGAGTAAATACAAAATACTTTTCAAATAATCCAAAGCAGAGTTTTGAGCAGACTTTCTTTTGGACTGATAGGGATAATATAAAAATAAACAAACTCGATGAATTTGCAGATGCGTTCTTGGGAAAATGCACAGTATCTGAAATGATTGCTGAGTATATTGTATTAGCAGAGTCAGATAAAATACCGATGGTATTACGCCCATACCAATTTTATGCCGTCAGAGCTATAGAAGAGAGAATAAGAGAATCAGATAAAAATGGTTACATTTGGCATACTACAGGGAGTGGAAAAACGCTCACATCATACAAAGCCAGTCAGATACTCTCACGAATTCCTGAAGTAAAAAAAGTTTTGTTTGTTGTAGATAGAAAGGATTTAGATATTCAAACCACAAAAGAATTTAATTCATTCTCGGATGGATCAGTTGATGGAACAGATAACACTTGCCACCTTGTACAGCAACTAGAAGATAAAAATAGAAAGCTTATCGTTACTACAATTCAAAAACTAGATATTGCGATTGGGAGAGAATCATATCTTAAACAATTTGAATATCTTAAAGATGAGAAGATTGTAGTTATTTTTGATGAATGTCATAGAAGTCAGTTTGGGCAGACACACGCTAGGATTAAAGCTTTCTTTGAGAAGGCACAGTTATTTGGATTTACAGGAACACCTATCTTTGCGGAAAATAATGTAAAAGGAGTGACTACTACTGATGTATTTGGTGAGTGTCTACATAGATATATTATAACTAATGCGATTTCTGATAATAATGTTCTTGGTTTTGCCGTTGAATATGTAGGAAAATATAAACAAAAAGATTCTGATGTTGTAGATAAAGATATTTTTTCTGAGGCAATGGTCAAAGACATCGATACAAAGGAAGTGCTTGAAAGCGATGATAGATTAAATAAAATTAGTGATTATGTATTAGCAGATTGGAAACGAAAAACAAAACAAGGAAAATTTAATGCGTTATTTGCAGTATCTTCTGTAGAAGTATTAAAAAAATACTATAAGTTACTTAAAGAAAAGAAACTTGAGAATTTTACTATTGCGACAATATTTACATATAAGGCAAATGAAGAAGAAAGTTCTGATATGCTTGACGTTGATATTTTTGGTGCAGATGACGCTCCAATCAATCAGCACTCAAGAGACTTTTTGGAAGACTGTATCAAGGATTATAATCAGCAATACTCTACCAATTTCACAACAGACCGTTTTTATGATTATTACCGAGATTTACAAAAACGTATTAAAAACAAAGAAGTTGATTTGGTCCTTGTTGTAAATATGTTTTTGACTGGCTTTGATAGCCAAAGACTCAATACACTCTATGTAGACAAGAATTTACGCTACCATGGTCTTATTCAGGCATATTCTCGTACAAACAGACTGCTTAATTCTGATAAGCCACATGGGAATATTGTTTCATTTAGGAATTTGAAAGAAGCCACAGATAAGGCACTGGCTCTTTTTGGTGATGAAAATGCAAAAGAAGTAGTATTTAAAAAGCCTTACGAAGTACAGAAAAAGGAATTTGAAGACAAATTGAAAGAGTTAAAAGAAAAGGTGCCATTTGTATTTTCTGTGGATGAATTGCAAGGCGAAGAAGAAAAGGCAGGATTTGTTAAAAGTTTCCGTGATTTACTCCGTATAAAATCATCACTTGAAACATTTGCAGAATTTTCTTTTAATGATGTAGGTATCACAGAGCAAGAATTTTATGACTACCAAAGTAAGTATTTGGATATTTACGAAGAGCGTAAAAATTATGAAGCTGGAGCAGAATCTATACTAGATCAGATTGATTTTGAAATAGAACTTACTGTTCGTGATATTATTAATTTTGATTATATTATTCTACTCATCGCAGGACTTAAAAATATTACATCTCTAGCAATGCGAGAAAAGAAAACGGAAGACATTCTGCGTATCTTTGACAGAGATGTGCAATTAAGAAAGAAAAAGGATTTGATCAAAAAATTCATCGAAGAGAATCTACCGAATATTGACAAATCAGAAAATGTTGAAAAAGCCTTCAGCGATTTTTGGGCAAGTGAACGCTCTGATGTTTTGAAAAAGATTGCAGAAAAAGAAAATATCCCAGTTGAAAAAATGGAAACGCTTATCGGAGAGTATCTATATACGCAAAGATTACCTCACGGGCAAGATATTGTTGATCTCCTACCAGAAGCTCCTAAACTACTAGAAAGACAAGGAATCATAGATCGCATTAAAAGTGCTATTGAAAATATGGTGGATATGTTTGAGTGGTAAAGTAGTGTGATAATGATAAGTGAGGCCTAGCTAGGACTATCCTAGCTAGTGGGGCATAACCAAAAAACATTACGACAAGATTAGTTTGTTTCAGATGAGTATTATGGAATAATGGGGTTAGGATCCTTTTTTTCGACAAAACCCATTTCTCGCAGGTGAATATTATCATCTTTGAAATCGTGGAATAGACAAAATAAATTTTTTTTAAATTTTATTTTAAGCTATTTTAGTTGGGTAAAGTAGCATAGGTGGATTAAATTTTTTAATTTGTTAAAATAATAAATATGTTTAATTTCAATAAAAAAATAGAAACGCCGACTTCTCGTCCTGAAAAGAAAAATACATCGGTAGAGCAGATCAAAAAATATGTATTGAGAACGTGGATATTGATTACCAGTCTCACTTCCACTATGTCTCTTGATGCACAACAGGCAAAAGAAAAGAAATGTCTTGATATTCCGCCAAATCAAATATCACAATTAATTTAAAAAATATATGAAAGGATTTATAAAAAATATAGAAGAAGAAACAATAGCAAATGAAAACTTTAGGAAAGTGTTGTATACAACAAAAGATTCTCAATTGGTTTTGATGAATTTAATTCCAAAAGAGGAAATAGGTCTTGAAATTCATAATGGTGACCAATTTTTCCGATTTGAAAAAGGCGAAGGAAAAGTCATAATAGATAAGGTAGAACACCTCGTCTCGGATGGTTTTGCTGTGGTAGTTCCGTCTGGGGCAGAGCATAATATTATAAATACTTCTGCAACTGAATCACTCAAGCTATATACAATATACAGTCCAGCTCATCACAGACATGGAGTGGTTCATATTACAAAACAAGAAGCAGAAAAAGACGACGAGCACTTTGATGGGAAGGTTTCGGAGGAATAACTTCCGCTAGGTCAGACCTAGATGAACATAATAGTATATAGTGGAGTATTAATTTTGTAGTATAATATAATCATTAATAATAATTTTTATAATTATGACAAATTTTAAAAAATTAGAATGGATTTTGAGGATAGGTGTAGCAGGGGAGTTTTTGGGTCACGGTGTTTTTGCTCTTTTGGGCAAGGCAGATTGGATAAAGTGGATGTCTCAATTGACTGGGGCATCAGCAGAGACTGCTGGGACTTTGATACTTTTAGTTGGGATAGTAGATGTTTTATTGGCGATTTTAGTCATCGTAAAGCCAATGAAACCATTGTTGCTTTGGATGGCGTTTTGGGGTTTTTGGACGGCATTAGTTCGTCCTTTGGTAGGTATGCCAATTTGGGATTTTGTGGAGAGATTTGCAAACTGGGCAGCTCCTCTAGCATTATTTTATTTATATAAAAATAATCAAAAATAGAAAATAGGTTTGCTAAGTCAATAAAAGGTTATTAATAGATCATTTAATTCATATGAAAACATATAAAATAGGTTTGATGGTGGGTACTTTTTTTGGGATGATGCATTTGTTTTGGAGCATTTTGGTTTCAGTTGGGCTGGCACAGCCATTGATTGATTTTATTTACTGGGCTCATTTTTTCAACAATCCATTTGTTGTAGCACCATTTAATTTGGGCACTGCTCTTGTTTTGGTTGTAGTTACATTTTGTGTTGGTTATATCTTTGGTTCACTTATCGGTTGGTTACGAAATAAGTTTTAGAATAAACAAAAATAGTGTGGATAACCTATTTGCTAAACACCACACTGAGTGGTGTTTTTGTTTGTATTTGGTTGAAAATTAAGGAGTTTTTATAATGGCATAAATAGCACAAATATATAATATTGACTTTTGTTACTTGTAAGATATTCTTAAGAAGAAATAAAGGATTTGTAATTTAAAAAATAAAAAATTATGGAAAAAAGGATAGTAAATTTTGAAAGAGGAATACATATTGGACTGGCTGGCAATATCGGTGCAGGTAAAACCACTTTTGTTCGTATAAGTTCCGGTCATTATGACTGGGAAGCAAAATATGAGGATGCAGATGAAAGGAATCCTTATCTAGATGATTTTTATATTGACAAATCTAGATGGTCATTTAATTTGCAAATTTTTTTTCTGTCTAGAAGATTAAGACAGATTATAAATATCAGGAAGGGTTGTAAAACGGTCATTCAAGACCGTACAATTTATGAAGATGTTATGATTTTTGCATATAATCTTTATAAAATGGGCTTTATGACCCAGAGAGATTATGAAAACTATTGTGACCTTTTTGAATTAATGACAGAAAGGATTCAGCCACCAGACCTTTTGATTTATTTAAGGGCAAAAACTGATACCCTTATGAATCAAATACAAAAAAGGGGGCGTAAAAATGAACTCTCTATTGATAGGTTCTATATTGATAAATTAAACGAAAGGTATAATCATTGGATTGGTGGTTATTCCGGAAAGTTAATTATTATTGATGTAGAAGATGGTAATTTTGAGGATGATAAAAATTATCAAAAAATTATTTTTGCTAAAATTGATAATGCTATTCTAGAATTAGAATCTGTTATTTCTAATTTATCATAGCCACCAAACACCCAACTTTTTAGTGGGTGTTTTTTTATGTGCGGATATGTTATAATAAAGTGGTATTATTATTAACTATACTCCAGCGTCTAATTTGACGTTGGTGAAATAAATATTATGAAAGAATTAAAAGCTTTGTGTATGAAGTGTAGAGAGGACAAGAAACCTACAATGCAGACAATGAAAGACCCTATCGTTTCTGAAAAAAACAATAGATATTCTGCAAAGGGTCAGTGTAGTGTTTGCAATGGCAATATGTTCAAGTTTATGTCAAAGACAGATGCTGATGCGATGAAATAATACATATTTTGTATACCAAAAATCACTTTGTCCTTTGTTGGCAATGTGATTTTTGTTTTTGATAAAAATTTATTTGGGTGTATAATATAAAGATTATGAACAAAACATTTATTTACGTTATTTTAGTTATTATAATTGTTCTTGGATTTTGGTTTTTTTTAAAAAATAGTAAAGATAAAGAGGCGGAAGAAAATTTACCACCAGCTATGTCAAATACAATAGTCAATACACAAAATGAAGTAGCTGATACAAAGGAAGTACCTATTATAAATAATGAAAATGATAAAAAAACTATGAATGCAGTATTAAGCACAAACAAAGGAGACATCACAATAGAATTCAGAAAGGATGGCACACCAAAAACTGTGGAAAACTTCATAAAGCTCGCAAAAGAAGGGTTTTATGATGGTATCAAATTTCACCGAGTGATAAAAGGATTTATGATACAAGGTGGAGACCCGCTTACAAAAGATGATTCAAAAATAGAATCGTGGGGGACAGGTGGACCGGGGTATGCTTTTAATGATGAACTTGATGCGAATAACAAAAACAACAAATACACCATAGCTATGGCAAACTCAGGTCCAAATACAAATGGAAGTCAATTTTTTATAAATGTTGCAGACAATAACTTCCTAGATGGCAAGCATACTGTGTTTGGCAAAGTAACTATAGGAATGAATGTTGTTGATGCGATAGCAAATGTTAAAACTGGCACATCTGATAGGCCAATTGATGCTGTAGTGATAAACAGTATTACTCTAAAATAAAAGTGAAAATAACTTCAGCAAAATTTGTACGGGGTATCACAGTAGACGATACTCTCCTCGGTAATACCATACCTCAGATTGCTTTTATTGGTAGATCAAATGTGGGTAAATCAAGCTTGATAAATTCTTTAACTGGAGTAAAGAATCTTGCTATAACTAGTTCTCTGCCGGGTAGAACAAAAGAAATAAATGTATTTTTGATAAATAAGAATTTTTATTTTGTAGATTTGCCGGGATACGGATATGCGAGGACATCGCGCGAAGGTAGAGAGAGGATTGAAGACCTGATAGAGTCATACCTCTTTAATTCACTCTACAAACAAAAAAAGGTGGTACTGATAATAGATGCCAATATCGGCATGACTGACAAAGACGAAGCTATGCTCCGTGAATTGGAAGAGCACGGTAAAGATATCATTGTGATAGCTAACAAGATAGACAAAGTAAAAAAGTCCGACGTAAAAAAGCAGATCGCAAAGATAGAGGGCATCGCGTCAGGGCACCATGTAGTTCCATATTCATCCAAAGGAAAAATAGGGATAAATACACTGATGAATATAGTATTGAAATAATAATTTTTTTGATATAATAGAAGTATTAATATTAGTAATTAATAAAATATAAACTTATGGCAAAAGGAAATAACAGAGATAATAAAGAGAAAAAGAAACCAAAAAAGATAAGAACAGAGATAAAATAACAAAAATCCCCCTATGACGGTCATAGGGGGATTTTTGTTTGAGAGAATCTGGCTTGTGCTATAATGGTTATATGAATGAAAATACTGAATCAAAAAATCCTATAGACAATAACAATATAAATAAGAAAAAAACCACCCTTGAATTAAGGATAGAAAATGACAATAAGATGGGTGACGAATTAAAAAAAATAATAGTAAATGATAAACCAGTGATTACTGAGTGTATACCATCGGAGTTTTATTTTGAAGGGATTGAGGATTTTTCTGGAAAAAATAATGATGAATTAATGGTAATTTTTTCAAAATTAGAAAAAAGAGGATTTCCTTATTTTACTATTATGTCACTGATAAAATTGATAGATTATTCAACCGCGCCAGTACTGTTTGACGATTTTGTAGATATAGTAGAAGACAAGGAAACAAAAGCTAAAACATATGACAATAGTCAAAGAAAATCTGTTAATAAATTTTTTGATACAACAAATAGTGATTATGGAGATGTATATAAATTTTATAAAAGAAATAAATTTAGAAGAAATATGACAGGGGTTGCGATAGGGCAGGTCAAGATTTTAGAAAAGAATAATGAAATTTCTAGTGAAAATAAAAAGAGGTTTGATGATATCGTTTTGAAATTTATGGGTAATGAAAAAGGCAAAGATTTTTCAATGCATAATTATTGTTTTAATATGGACAATCAACAAAAGTTTGCCCTGATAAAAGAATTCTCAAAACTTGTAGAAGATGTTGTTTTGGAAGTTGTAAATAAATACAAAATAATATGACTCAAGCTGAAGCACTATCCATAATGAAAACGGGGGTGAATATTTACCTGACAGGTTCGGCTGGATCAGGGAAGACATATTTGCTCAATCAATATATCAAATACTTGCGTGACCATAACGTGAGTGTGGCAGTGACAGCATCTACTGGTATAGCAGCTACGCATATGGGAGGGATCACCATACACGGATTTACTGGTATTGGCATAAGAGATAATATTACAGAATACGAGATAGATGGACTTTTACAAAAACCATATTTAGCCAAAAGATTTGAACATACACAGGTATTGATTATAGATGAAGTATCCATGCTCCATGCACGAACACTAGATATGGCGGACAAGGTTTGCCGGGCTTTTAAGAGGACGGACAAACCTTTTGGCGGATTGCAGGTGATACTCTCCGGAGATTTTTTTCAATTACCTCCAATATCTAGATTTGGAAATGATGATGGGGATACAAATAATTTTGTAATATATTCTGAAAGCTGGAAATTGATGAAGCCAGCAGTGTGTTATTTGTCTGAACAGCATAGACAAGAGGATCAAGAGTTTATGGATATTTTGAATGCTATTCGTGATGCAGATATATCTGATTTACATATAGAAAATATTAAAAAAAGGATTGGTGTAGAATTAAATGGTGGTTTGGTGGCAACAAAACTTTATACGCATAATGCCGATGTAGACATCATAAACCAGAAAGAGTTGGATATTTTAAGTGGCGGAGAAAGGACATATCAAATGATCGGCAAAGGGAGGGAAATCATAATGCAAGGTTTAAAAAAAAGCTGTTTAGCACCAGATATCTTGCGTCTTAAAAAAAATGCAGAGGTGATGTTTGTAAAAAATAATTTTGAAAAGGGTTATGTAAATGGAACTAGGGGAAAAGTTGAATCATTTCTCGGCGATGGGACTCCTGTGGTTCGTATACACAATGGGAGGATTATTCAAGTACCATTTGAAACTTGGGCAATAGAAGAAGAGGGTAAAGTCAAAGCATCTATAACACAATATCCGCTCCGTTTGGCTTGGGCTATTACAATACACAAAAGTCAGGGTATGAGCTTGGATAATGCGGAAATAGATTTGTCTAAGACATTTGCCTACGGTATGGGCTATGTGGCTCTGTCGCGTGTCAGGACGCTCGCTGGAGTGCGATTGGTAGGATTTAGCCACAACGCCTTGGCTGTGGACCCGGGAGTGCTAATACTTGATGAAAAACTGAAACAGGATAGCTTGGATAATCAGGCCCTTTTTGGGAAACTTTCCGAAGAAGAGCATAAGAAAATGGAGGAGAAATTTATCACTAGAGCTGGAGGAACTTTGAATATTAATGGACAAAGAAGCCCAAAAAAAAACGAAAAAATTCCAACTATAGTTCAAACAAAAATACTTTTGGAAAAAGGCTTGGATTTATGGCAAATCGCCGATGAAAGGGCGATGACCGTAGAGACGATAGTGTCTCACATAGAAAAGCTTGTAAATCTCAAAGAGAATATTAAAATAGATCACCTTAGACCCAAAGATGAAGAAATAAAATTGGTAAAAAAGTATATAACGAAAAACAAAAGTGCGTTACTCGGACCTTTAAAATCAGCACTAAATACCGATGGGTATAATATGTCGTATGATCAGATACGACTCGCGAGATTGTTTTGTAAGTAAATATGTTAAATTATATTATATGAGTGATTTTGATGAATGGAATAAGTTAAAAAAAGAAATTGATACTAAGAGCGAAGTACTTGATAACTTTCCGAAAGAGGGAGAAGTTTGGATGTCTAATTTGGGGAAGAATATCGGTTATGAACAAAATGGAAGTGGGAGCAATTTTTCTCGTCCAGTATTGGTTGTAAAAAGATTCAACAATCATATGTTTTGGGTTGTTCCGCTTTCTACAAAACAAAAGAATTTTGATTTTTATTTTAATTATACAGACCCGAATGGTCAAAAAGTTTCTGCTATCTTGGCTCAAATGAAATTGGCAAGTGTCAAAAGATTAAAGAGAGATATTTATATAATGCCAAAAAATCTCTTTAGTGAGATTAGACTCAAGTTAAAAGAGTTTTTATAGGTAGAAAATCGAAATCCCCCTTGCGGGGGATTTCTCGAAGCCTTTCGGCACTTTGTATACTTAGTATAGCAAGTGGAATAAATAAGTCAAGAAAAATACTGAAAATCCAAAATCTCCTTATTTCCCAACCTTTTTCTATTTCAGGTGCTTTATTTTTTTTTACTTATAAATTCTTTACATCCCCAATGCTTGTCTTATGAGAGGTTGGTTGAATCCGACGATGATTGTGCCCTCGATGTCGATGACCGGTACGCCCATCTGTCCGGACTTGGAGATGGCCTCTTTGCGAGCTTCCATATCAGTGGAGGCGTCTTTTTCGGTAAAGGGGATGTTGTTTTCGGTAAAGAAATCCTTTGCCATATGGCAGAAGTGGCAGGATGGAGTAGTGTATATGGTGATGTTTTTCATATACATATTTTATACACATTTGTTGTTGTTTGCAACCTTTTATTTTAGTATAATTTGTTTATATGAAAAATCTTTTTTTAAAAAATAGGTTGCTTGTTTTATTTATATTTGTTTTTATGTTTTCTTTTTCAGTTTTGCCTTCCAACGCCAAAGCATTAACTCAAACTGAAGCTGACGGTATTATACTGTCACTTTCTCTTACTGGAAATGATGCTCTTGCTGTAAAATCATTAATAAGTAATTCTGAGTGGGCATCACAGTTTAAAATAGAATCATTTGGTTCGTCTACTTTAAGAAAAGGATCTAAAGGTAATGCAACACAAAATATACAACTCGCCCTTAATTATCTTTTGAGTGATCAAGGCATAGCTACTGACGGTAAATTTGGACCATTAACAAAAGCATATGTAGAAAAGTTTCAATTTGCGTATGGATTGGTTAAAGATGGATTAGTAGGAAAGAAGACAAAGGCACAAATTATGTCGTCTATACAAGAAATACTAAATTTTGCTAACCAAAAAGCCGTTACGTTGCCTGCGACAGGATTGAGTTCCTATGGAGCAAAATTAAATGGATATACAAAAGATGGCAAAGATTCTTTTTTTGAATGGGGAGCAACACAAACATTTTTGGATAGAAAGATTCAAGCACAAACTGGGACTAGTTCTATAAAATCAGCGACACTTACTGGACTTACAGGAGGGAATTATTTTGTAAAATTTTGTACAACCATTGGAGAAAAAGTAGTTTGTGGACAGACTCGTGGATTTTCTGCAACTAATAGTTGGATTACATTTGGAAGTGGCGGTAACGGTGGTGGTGGAGGAGGTACAACAACTTATCAATGTAATGACGGAATAGACAATGATAGTGATGGTTTAGTAGATTATCCTTATGATTTAGGTTGTACTTGGACTACAGACAATACAGAATACAATTATATAGCACCTGTTGTATATGAATGTAATGATGGTATAGATAATGATATTAATGGGTTAATAGATTATCCGCAAGATTTAGGATGTACTTCTTCTACAGACAATATAGAATCTGGATATATACAACAACAGCCCGCAACAAAAAAACCAACAGTAACTACTGGTGCAGTATCTAGTGCTACTTATGATGGAGGATTATTGTCAGGAATCTTTGCTAATGGTTCTGGTATGTCAGTATGGTTTGATTATAATGAGACTGGTTTTGGTGGTGGGATATTTAATTCATTTAGCTCTACACCAAAAGTTGTTCAAACAAATTCATCGGGAACATACAATTATAGTGTTAGTGGATTAAAATCTAGCACATTGTATTATTTTAGATTTGTATTAAAAGATAGTAATGGTATATATTATTATGGAAATACAATGAGTTTTACAACAAGAAGTCAGGTGCCAGCAGCAACCACACTTTCGGCCACAGAAATAGGGACAACTTTTGCAACACTCAATGGATATGTTGATCCAAGGGGGCTAAAAGGCACTTATACATTTAGTTGGACTACCGATATTAAGAATGGCACATGGAAATCATCTACTCCAGTATCTAAATTGTCAGCAGGCAATATATCATATAATGTTTCTAGTTTGGTTGTAGGGACTACATATTATTATAAGTCTACGATGAATACTAGTGCAGGAAATACAGATGGAGCAACTATATCATTTACTACTACGACTACTACACCACCAGTATCTGATGGTAGCGTTCTTCATTCGGGGTAATACTAGTTAATAGATAATTTTTGTAGAAACTCTTTTAATTCATCACCTATTATTTCTCTATATTCTCCTTGTTTAAGTTTGCCAAGTAGGATATTCATAATTCTAATACGAGTTAGATTGATCACATCATATCCAAAAGATGCACACATTCTGCGTATTTGGCGATTTTTGCCTTCGGTAATGATAATCTCAAAAGTATGCTTGTCTATGCGACGAGCTTTTGCTTTTTTTGTCACATATTCACCAAGACGAATACCGTTGATTAAATTTACAAGAAAATTGTGTTCTATTGGTTTATCTACTTCTACAACATATTCTTTTTCGTGGATATTTCTTGGATTAAGTAGTTTATCTGTAATCCGTCCATCATTTGTGATAATTATCAAACCAGTTGATTCTTTGTCTAGACGACCCAAAGGAAAGACTTTTGTAGGGAATTCTGTGACATCTAGTATACTTTTTTCTGTACTATTTGGAAGAGAAGTAACAATACCTATTTGTTTGTTATATGCATAATATTTGTATCCTTCTTTTGGTGAAGTTGTTTTGACTTCCACTTTGTCCCTTTGATTGACTTGGTCTCCGAGAACTGCCTTTTTGCCGTTGATAAATACAATACCATTAGAAATAAGCTCGTCGGCCTCGCGACGAGTAGCGTATTGCTTGAGAGCCATATATTTGTTTATACGCATTGGGTATAGAGGTTTTAGTATCGCTTTTGGTTTTGTTTTCCTCATATATTTATATGTTTTGGGTCGCTGATTGTAGCACTATAGATGATACCAGACAACATCAAAATTCCCAAGGTTAGGAATAAATATTGATATGGTAAGAATATAAAAAATATTGTCGCAAATATTGGTGCGATTATATAAGCAAGAGGAGAAGTGTTCCTGTATATACCTATTATTCCAGGGTCATTTGCGGATACAGAGTGTTTAAAGAAATACGTATCTGCCATTATTTGTATAGCAGACGCACCTACTCTAGTACCAAATAGTATTACTATCCATAGTATAAGGTCTGGTTTATGTATAAAAGAAATGATTATAGTTGAAATACTCATAATTAAAAATCCTAATCCCAAAATAAACTTTTCTCCTATTTTGTCTGCCAATTTACCAAGTGGTATTTCAAACAAAACAAAAGGCAAAAGCATAAAAGTAAATATGATACCTATTTCTTTCCATTCAAATCCTATATATTGTCGTAGATAAATAGGGGAGTAGATAACCATAATAGCAAAGAAAAATTGTAACAAAAGATTAATTCTGTATATTTTCCTCAAATCTCTATGAGAATGCAAAAGTTTAAATGTATCAAGCCATTTCAATTCGTGATATTCTGGATCTTGGTATTTATAAAATGATTTTTTAAAAATTAAAATTAATAAAAGTGAACAAATAAGTGCTATCCAATATACTCCTCTATAATCACCACTTACGATGATATAACTTACGATAAATGGTGAACAAAGCCATGCCGTATTCATTACTGTAAGGTATATTCCGTGTGTTTTGCCTGTTGATTTATTTTGGTCATATTTTGCCATTAACTCGTCAAGACAAAACATTATTAAACTATTTGTAATTATGTAAATTACAAAGAATATGCCGAGAGCTTTTGTATTTGTAGTTGAAGATAGTACTCCAAGAGATGCTAGATTTAAGATAGTAAATGCAGTTACAGTTCTGTACATACCACACCTTTTTAGTATTGTTGCGACTCGTGTAAGCCCAAATATTGCAAATATAGAACCTAAAGCAAATAGTAACCCGACATCCCTAGTATTGAAATATGATTTCAGAAAGCTAGAATTGATATAAGCAGTAAAAGCTAAATTTATTGAGAAAATAAAAGTGGCACAGTAAACGATTCTAATAGGATTTTTTTGCATTATTTGTATTATACATTCAATATAACAGGTATCACAAGAGGTCTTTTGGCAGTTTTTTGATAAAGGAATTTTGAAATTGTATCACCAAGTGCATTTTTTAGATAATCAAAATCAATAGGATTCATACTCTTGGTTAAGTCTTCTGTAGTTTGTTTGATGATGGTGCGTGTTTGGTGTAGTAGGTCTTGATTTTCTTTTAGATATACAAAACCGCGAGATATCAAGTCGGGAGATTTTTTGAGTTTACCTGTTCGTGAGTCTATGATTGCTATTATTACAAACATACCATCTTGAGCTAACATTTGACGGTCGCGGATTACGACTTCCTGTTCATCGCCAACAGTAAAACCATCTACCATCATTGGCCCCGCTGGAGCTTTTTCTTTGCGAACAAAAATCTTTTCTCCATTTTCTATTTCAATTATGCTTCCATTGTCAGGAACTACTATATGGTCATCTGATATTCCAGTCTCCATCGCAAGTCTTTTGTGCGACTGGAGCATGTAGTGGTGTCCATGAATTGGTATAAAGAATTTTTCTTTGACTTTATTGTGAAGCCACCTTATGTCTTCTTTGTTTCCATGTCCTGTCGCATGAATATAGTCTTCGCCCGCGGTTCTGTAAGTAATAATGTTGACCCCTTGTCTTGCAAGACCATCCTTCATCCTTGCTACTGCTATTTCATTACCTGGCACGATGGATGCTGACAAGACTATGGTGTCTCCCTTTTTTAATGAGAATTTTTTGTGAGTTTTGTTTGCAGCGCGGTTCAGCGCAGCGAATTCTTCGCCTTGAGCGCCGGTCATAAGTACTATGATTCTATCAGGAGGGTAGTTGTCTATGTCTTCTATTGGGATTATCGTATCTTTTTTTGGTTTCAATAATCCTGCTTCAATAGCAACTTCCAAATTTGTTTTCATTGATCTACCCTCAAGTATTATTTTTTTGTTCATTGCTTCTGCTATTTGGACTATTTTCATAAGACGAGAGATGTGGGAAGCAAAAGCTGCGATAATTAGTCGCCCTCCTTTGTTTACCGTAATTAATCTTTCTAGTCCTTGGTGCACTTTGACTTCCGCTAATGCAAAACCTTCATTTTCAATGTTTGTTGAGTCAGTCATCAAAAGCAACACCTTTGCTTTATCAAATATTGAATATATTGCTTCTTCTTCTTCCGAAACTTTGCCATCTATCTGGTCTAGTTTATAGTCGCCGGGGTTTACTATCCACCCGTGCGGAGTTTCAATGATGATACCCATTGAGTCTGGGATGGTGTGTGTGACACCAAAGAATCGGACATTTAGATTTCCAGCCATTATGACACTGTCATTTTCAACGGTCTGTAACTTGAGTGGTGGAAGGTGAGGGAATTCGGCTTGGCGTTTTTTCATTAAGAGACAAGATAATTCTCTAGAATATATAGGCGGGTTTCCAATCCTAGACATAACAAGTGGTACTCCACCTATGTGGTCTAGGTGTCCGTGAGTTATAAATACCGCGCGGATCTTGTCCTTGCGCTCCTCTAAATAAGTTGTATTTGGGATGATATAATCTATTCCAGGAGTATCGTCTGTTTTAAATTGCATACCAGCATCAATTATGATGATATCATTTCCGATTTCTATAGCAGTCATATTTTTGCCAATTTCTTCACAACCACCAAGTGGAACAATTCGTATATTTTGTCCCAAATCAGGGATTATGTTGCCAGCTCTTCGTGGTCGAGTATTTTTGGAGTCAGTTGGCTCAGTTGGGCGTGCTGGTTTTTTGTTGCCAAATTTTGAGTACTGATAAGTATTTCCACGTATTTGTTTTTTTGGAGCAGTAGAAATATCTCTGCGAACCGTATGCAATGGTTTATTTGTTTTTTCTATCATATTGTCCTTTTGCTATTGTTAATAATTGTTAATAATTTTTGTTTTTTATAAAAAATTTCCAAACAGAATCAGTTTCTATGTACCACTCTGTAATATTTAAAAATCTTTCCGATGAATTTGTTATAGAATTTAGTGAAATTCCGTTAATTTTTTTTGAAACAGCATATATAAATTGTGGTGAATATATAAATATTGCAGGAATGTCATTTTTTATTTGTTGTTCAAATTTAGCATACTTGTTGTCTCTATCTACCGGGTTTAATGTTATCGTTGCAGTTTCTAGTAAAGTATCCACATTTTTATTTGAATAAAGTGCAATATTTAATCCAGGGTCATTTTTTTGTGATGAATGCCAAAATGCAAATAAATCAGACTCAGATGTTATCACTTGTCCAAAAAGCAGTGCTTCATATTTTCTCGGGCTTATAATATCTTGATTTAAATTTCCGATTTCAAAAATTTTTAAGTCTACTTTTGCACCTATGGACTCTAGGTCTTCTTTTATTAGTTCTGCAGTTTTGGAAAGTTCTGGTATTTCAGCCGTAGAAAGAGAAAATTGTAGTTTTATATTTCCTTTTTTGCCCGCCTGCGCAGATATGCCTTTTTTCTCCATAAAGCCAGAAGCATTTTTGACCCAGCCATCCTTTTCTAATATGGATATCGCTCGCTCTTTATTATTTTTATCATTTATTGTATGTGTAATATTTTTGGGTGGTATTGGACTATCTATTTTGGTTCCGTATCCAGATAAAATAGTTTCTATAATTCTATCTTTATTTATCGCTTGATTAAATGCTTCTATAACTTTTTTGTCAGCAAAGAGAGGGGATTGATTTGAATTAAAAAACAATCCAAAAATACGTGGCAGTGAAGCAGTTCTGATTATATTTTTATTAAAATTATGTGCTTCTGTTGGATTTATAGCACTTAATTGATCGATTTTTCCACCAGACAATGCTTTTAATGCTTCTTTTTCGTTTGGATAAAAATAAAAGCTAATCTTGTTAATAAAAGGTTGCCCACCTATGTATTTACTAAATGATTGAAGTATATAGTAGTCTACTATTCCAGATGATTTATTTGCAACCTTTGTTATTTTGTATGGACCAGATCCTATCGCGTGAATATTTAGGTCACTAAAACTAAATTCGTCATCTGAACCCTCACCCCATAGATGAGATGGCAAAATACCTAACGTCGTGTTTTCTAAAAAAGGAGCATATGGCTTGGATAACATAAATTGTATATTTTTTTCATCTATAACTTTTGTTTCAACGCCGTCCCAAAATGACTTTTCTGGGCTTTTTATGATTGGGTTATTTATTTTTTTTATTGTAAAATCAATATCTTTTGTAGTTATTGGTTTTTTGTCATGAAAATAGATATCGTTTTTTAATACAA
>Ga0209541_10008509_pt1 | contig 16890 bp, 10 predicted proteins | sample RifCSPlowO2_01_FD_184027 | JGI IMG/M metagenome (GOLD analysis project Ga0209541, IMG submission 184027) | Groundwater microbial communities from Rifle, Colorado - Rifle CSP2_plank lowO2_0.1 (SPAdes) (version 2) | ecosystem: Environmental > Aquatic > Deep subsurface > Groundwater | place...
TAAGGTGGATGAAAGATCATCCTGTTGCAACAGCCTCCGCCGTCGCTCTTGTAGGCGTACCGGCAGTTGCCATATCCATGTATACTGGCCGTGATAAAGGTTTTAAGCCGCCTGCACAAACTGCAGACTCCGGCCATGTTCTGACAATCCCGCTTCCGGCACTGGAACCTGGTATAGTTTCTGTTAAAACAGCCACTCCTACTCCATCTGCCACTCCGCTAGTGGATAAGCTGGATGCTTTCATTGCTAAAATTACTGAGACACCTACCCCCACTCCTACGATAGAAATAAAACCATATACCCCTACTGTTACACCAACAATTGGACCAACCAAAGAACCAACTGCTACACCAACTAAAGTATCAGAAATGACTCCATATGACTCAAAGGTGTACTCAGGTACAGGGAATTCCGAAACCAAATTAGTAAACGAATCAAATATATCTACTTTTTACAGCTTTGTTTCACAAGAAGAAGCTCTAAGATTGGCAAAAGAACAACCAGGAAAACTTCTTTTCCCCCTAAGCCCAAAAGGGTCGTTTGATTTAGGTGAATATACGATGAAACGAGATGGATCAAAAATTATAGTTGCTTATACACCTAATCTCGATATAATCGCTTCTTTTGATGGCACGATTGAAGTATTCCCCAGTTTTATGCTATTTAAATCCAATAGAAAAGAGGCTGATGGAAGCTATCATGTAGTTAATTTTGGAGTAGACGAAGCCAGTCTTGAATCTAAATTAACAACAGGAAATGAAATAAAATTAGGAGTAAATATCTCTAAGTTTCTTGGTAGAAAACCAGGTAAAGTTGATGGAGATCAAGCAGAAGCTAATAGATTTACTTTTGCAGTTTATAAATATTTAGATTATAATCCCCCCTTAGTTACTTCCAACGGAACTAAAACACGGGAAGTAATTAAAATTACTCCTCCTCTCTCAGATAAAAATATGTGGGTATTAAAAGACGGTAAACCTGTTATTATTAGAGAATAATATGCATTCTTGTCTGCCTAAAAAAATCCTCTATGGTCTTCTTTTTATACCTATATTCCTCTTCTTTTTTCTGTTAACTCCTAAAACTTCTTTTGCCAATCCGATAGTGGATTGTACTTATGCCACTTGGTTAGACGGAAGCAAAAACTATACTATAGCCGGAATTGAATGCAAACAAAATTCACCAGCAACCTTTTGCGATAGAGCTAATTGGAAATTCTATTACAATCCAACTTGCACCAATGTATCGTTTGGCTGTACGTATGAAGACTGGTTAAGCAGTCCTACCATACTATGTCCCGGTAGCGAAGAAATTCCTCAAGCTGATTGCACCTGGTCAACTACCCAATGTTCCTCTGCAGACAGATGTTATGGGGCAACTGGTGGTGGAGGCACAGGCTATGATTCACTAGGCCGGGTTTTAGCCGGAGACTGCAATGAAGCAGCCTATGATGGATCTAACCCCAACACTGCCTGTGTCAACGGAGGCTGGTATAAACAATGCTGCAGCGCAGGAGGTGTTTCTCCAACAGTTGCCTGTTCCAACGGTTCCTGTGTCAACGCATATGAGCCGCCTGTTAACAGTTGGTCATGTTCTGGCGGCGGCGGTGGTGGAGGTGGCGGCGGAGTCACCCATTATAGCTGCAGCGGAGCTTCCTGTGTGGTTGATGCTAATGGTCCATATACTACTTCGGATTGCAACAGCAGGTGTACAGAATCCCCCCGGGTAGACAGTATCAGCAGTTTTTCCTGTTCCGGGGATCCCCGAACCTTATACGCTTCCTGGAGTGGTTCCGGTTCCTCAAGCTGCAACATCTATGTGACAGACGGCTCCGGCGATCATCAAATCTCCCCCTCCTGTTCAGGAAGTGGCACCTATGGCGGATCTCCGGGCGGCGGGCCATACATCCTGCATGCCAGTGACGGCACCAACGACCGGACCCAATCTACCACCTGCCCTCCTAAATACGGCTGCAGCGGAGCATCGTGTGTAGTAAATAACGGCTCAGGCGGTTTTGATTCTTCAACCTGTAATAATACATGCAACTCTTCCAATCCCTGGTCAATTTTAGGTTCCGGCTGTTCCGGGCAAAGCCCGACTTTACATGCCCAATGGGGCAATATTGGCTCAGGAAGCTGTAATATCGGCATCAGGGTAGGCAGCTGCTTCCATCAAATCAGCCCAAATTGCTCAGGAGATATCTCAAACATCACTTCCCTGGGCAGCTGTGCCGGGGCAGTGGTCAATAACGGCGGTTATTCACTGGAGGCCTGGTATGGCGCTAACCTTAAATCCTCTGATCCGGAAACTGCACCTAATTGTTCAAACAGCGGGCCGCGGTGCGGTGACGGCACTTGCAACGGCGGGGAAACCTGTTCTACCTGCCCCGGAGACTGCGGTTCATGCGGAGGTAATCCCCCTGCTCCCAACTGTACCGTCAACAATAGCATTACCTGCAATACCGATGTAAATCTGGGAGTTTCACCTAATCCGGGCAGTCCGGGTTCTTTAATGAACTTCAATATCACTTCCGGCGATGCTTCCACCTGTACTAATGATGCCTGGAGTGCCGGTTCAGTTTCAGGTTGCGGCGGAGCTTACCCTACCAAAACCTGCACTGCCCAAAATCCGGGTGCCAACTATGTCTGGACCCATTACTGGCAAAAATGCGAAGGAGCCTTAAACAACTGTTCTCCCTTATGTTCTAAAGCTGTTAATTTCAATATTATTCCTCCACAACCAACTACTTTGTATAATGCCGCCTGTCCTGCGCCCGGTACCGCCACTACCCTGTCCTGGAGCAGATCTCCCGGAGCAGACCGCTACATTTTAAACGTCCAGGGCAATTCATATAATCTCTATGACAGTAATCCTTCTGACCCGGCTGCTTTTACCACCTCTTTCACCGGCAATCCGGCTTTCATCGCCCCCGGCAATACCTACACCTGGGGGGTGCAGGCCTGCAAAGGCGGGTTTACCTCTTCAACCTGCAGTACCATCAAATACGGCACTTCCTTTACCTGCCAATATCCTGCCTGTCCGGATGGGGCAGGCACTCCCAAAGCCTGCGGCAACATTCCCGGTGTGTCAGGTGAACCCAGTAATAAATACAGCATTGGTACCTGCAGCGGAAATTGGGTGCGTGATCCGGGCACCCGCAATCCCAATTCCCCCGGCACCGGTTTTCCCTATGACGGCTGGTGCGCTACCAATGTTAACCCCACCAGGGGCTACTGCTACCGCTGTGATACCTCCTCCGGTATCCAGCCCTGGATTCAGATTCTACGGGGTGATGTGCATTCCAATACCGGCATTAATGCTCCGGGAGGACCATAACCCTAAGAAGGTACTTGACAACACCCGTTTGTTTCATTGTATGCTAAGATAAGACGGACCAAGGGAATGACCTGCCCAAAAAAAACATTAACGGCTCTTGTCAGCCTTTTACTTACCGTTGTCTTCGGCTTTTTTCCTGTCTCCGTTTATGCTTCCCAAAAACAGTATTTTGACTGGGGCCCTTATTATCAGTCGTCTCAGGTTTTAGGCTTTACCTTCTCTGCCCTTGAAGATCTGCCTTCATTAAAAATTCCGGATAATTTAAATTTACCCAAAGCCGGCGGCATCTTGCCGGACAGCCCTTTTTATCTTTTAGAAAAAGTTGTTGAGAATACTCAACTGACATTCACCTTTGATCCTGTTAATAAGGAGGAGCTAAGGCTTTCTATTGCTGCTGAAAGGTTAGCTGAGGCTAAAACTTTGATGGACCAGGGCAAAATCCAGGCTGCTTCTCAAGCACTGGGCGACTATGGCAGGACTATCAATGATATCACTCAAAACCTGACCGCAATTACTAAAACCAATACTCCCCAATCCCAGGATCTTATTAATAAGGTAGAACAGGCTGCTGCCGCTCAAACAGTAGTTGCCGCTGCCTTAAGTTTAGCTACCCCGCCGGCTCAAGCAGAAGGCTGGACTGATGCCGGCAATGCTGCAAGAGATGTTTTGGATAAAATTGCCGAGGTTAAGGGCGAACCGGCCATTCCGGAAAATCTGTCAAACGGCCTGCAGCAACTTAAAGAGCAAGGTCTAATTTCAGAAGAAGAAAGCAATAAAATCTATGGATTAAAAAACCGGAGCGAAGTCCGGGAAGAGTTGATTAAGTTAAATTCTGCCGGAGGCTTGCCTCCTTCAGAAATTGCCAGACTGGATGAAAGCGTTTCCAAATACTATCCTGAGATCCAAAACCAGCAAATTGCCAACTGGCAGGTTGTAGAACTGCGCTCTTATCAAGCCCAAACTCAACCTAATGAAAAACAAGTGGAAGCACTGAAAAAATGGCAGGAAAATCCTGACACGCCCCCATCAAACGATATCAAACCCTATCTTTGGTATAACAGAGCCCAAGATTTAGCCAAAGAAGTTGATTTATCAAACTTCTCACAAAACCAGCAGGCAGATTTATCTAAATATTATCCGCAGGCGCAGGATAATCCAACATATTCGCCTCCTCCTGCTTCGACTCGCGTCGAGCGAGGCGAGCCCAGCCCAACTCCTTCGCCTGCTGCCTCACCCTCCCCTTCTGGCACTCCGGTACCGGCTGATCCATATTTACAAGACCCGGGCGGCGCCTTACCAGGCCAGCCTACCTATATTATAAAGCAGTTCGGTGAAGGCTTAGGTTTAACCTTTACCATTGATCCTGTTGAAAAAGCCAAACTCAGGTTTGAATATGCCGAACGCCGGCTGGCAGAAGCTGCTGCTTTATCAAAAGATCCTAAAAAAGCCAACCTTTACCAGTCAGCCTTAGAAGCTTACCAAACTGCTTTAGCTGATGCCTCAAATTTTCTCAAAAATTTGCCGGAGGGAAAAGCAGCCAGGATTGCTGCAGAAAAGCTGGAGGCTCAGGCAGGCAGGCATGAAGTGGTTTTTGAAAAAGGCCTGTTGCCGCCGCCTGCCAATAACCCCAAGCTTTTAGCCGAGATAATCAAAACCACAGAAGATGCGCTGGACAGAAGCGCCGATACTTTGGAACGGCCGGCCTTACCGCCTGCTTTAGCTTCACGGTTGGATGATTTAAAAGCCCAGGGATTGATTTTGGAAGAAGAAGCGCAAAATTTAGTAAATTCCAACTCACGGCAAGAAGCGCGCGAAAAAATCAGGGAGTTGGTTGAAAAAAAGGGTTTTCCATTGGCAGATGCCAAAAAAATGGATGAAGCCCAATCTCAAACCTCCCCTGCAGATTACAACCAGCTGGTAGAGGTTAGAAAAGTGGAAGAGCTGCAAAACTTAAGGGCAGTTCAAACTGATTTGGCTCAAACCCCCACCTTAAAACAGCAGGTTTCTCAATTAGGCCAAAAAGCAGGCAGCTTAGAAAGTTCGTTTGATCCCAGTTTAATTAAACCAGAAGATTTAGGCGGCAGAGAAAATCTGGTTAAGGCTTATGAGAAACTGGCATCAGTTCCCCGTCCCATTAATGGCGGTCAGTTTGGCCCGGAAGCTACGCCCGGAGCTACTCCTGCTCCGGCTCCGGAAGATGAGGGTAGTCTGGCACCGAAACGCCGGGATGTTGTACTTAGCGCTTGTCCGGAAGGAGCAGCCTTCAAGCAATCTGAAGGCTGTGTTTGGGCAGATTCCGGCAAAAAAATCAATGATTATGACCAATACAAGTGCGATGGCCCCAGGCAATATTATTCTTTTGCTGCCAAAAAATGTCTGGCTTACGATCCCACCAAAGGCTATCAGGAAGACAGCCGGCCTATTTGTCCTGTAGGGTATCAGTGGTCCTGGCAAACTCAAAGCTGTCAAACCGGAACAGGCGGCATCTTACCTTATCCCAGCCCCAGCGCCCAACCCGAACCAAAAGATGATAAAGAACGCGAAGAAAGATCAAAAAGCTGTCCGGAAGGTTCCTCCTACCAGGCACCGAACGGCTGTGTTTGGGACAAAAATGGCAAGCCGGTTTTAGATACCTCCAGGTACGGTTGTAGCGCAAAGGGGCAGTATTACTCCTTTGAACAGCAAAAATGTATCAATTTACCCAAGCCGGGAGAAGCTTACCCTGATGACTTCAAGCCCGCTTGTAAAGATCCTAACACTTACTGGAGTTGGGATGATGGTAAATGTATCCAACCACGGCCAATCCCGTTGGCAGGGAAAACAACGGAGATTAACATCCCCAAACCTTTTATCACCCCTGACAGTCCGTTTTATATTATCAAACAGGCAGCAGAGAGAGTTCAGTATACTGTAGCTTTTACTCCTCAGGCCAGAGGACAGGCAAGTCTTGCCCAAGCCAAAGAAAGGCTGGCCGAAGCCGCTGATGCTTTAAAAAGGAATGATGAAGTTTCGTTTAAAAAATCCATTGATTCATATACTTCCACTATGCAAAATATCGTCTCTGATACCAGCAAAGAGCAATTAACTGAAGGCGCCAAAAAAGAAATCGGGAAACTTTTGAGTGAAAAAGCAGCTGAACAAAATCTTTTGCTTGAAAAACTTAAAGCATGGGCACCAAAAGAGCAGGACACTTCTATTGATGCTGCTGTATCAGTTTCTATTTTAGGAGTGGATAAAGCAGCAGATATTGCCGGTGAACCGCCAATTCCTGATGAGGTCAAAAGCAAAATCGAAGGCATGCCGGAAAAGATGATTTCAGAGGAAGATAAAAAAAAGCTTTTGGAAATAAATTCACGGGTTGACGCCAGGCTTAAATTAGGAAGCCTGATCGCAAACGGGGCTTTAACTCAAACTGATGCCGGCTTTTTAAATGAAGATTTCGATGCAGTTGACAAACAAGCCAAACTCAAAGTAGAAGAACTGAAGAAACTGGAAGAAATTGCTACTGCTTCAGATGATAAAGACAAGCTGGTAGAAAAAGTTGAAAAAAATGAAGAAACTGTCCGGCAACTTACGGAATTTGAAAAAACTTTTGAAGCCGGCCAGGATGTGCCGGTTGAAATCCGGCCATATGTCAGACTGACCAGAATCAACGAAGTAGCTCAAACTGTCCGGCCTGACATTGTCAAATTAGAAGATTTCCAAAACCGCAAAGACGTAGTGCTGGCTGTGGCTACGCTGCAGGAAGAGTTTAAACCAACCAAAGAAGCATGGGACAAGGTGGAAGATTTCAGAAGACGAAATCCTGGTACGCCTTTGCCGCCGGAGCTGGCACGGACCGAAGCCTTATCTTTTAGATTAGGAGTAAGGAATCAAGCCGAAAGCTGCTACTTGCCTACTCCGCCTTTTGCGCCAAACACCCCCTGCCCTGCCCCGGGGGCAGCCATTCCGATTACCTCTTATGCAAATTACATCGTTGATATCGCTGATCGGGATTTCCCGGTCTATCGTCCAGGATACCGCGGTCCGAATACAGGCTACAACAGCGTAGAAGCACCTTCTTTGGATAAGGACGGCAAGGCGTTTGTTTATGGCCAGGGTCCTAAACCGGAAAGTTCCGGAGTTTGTTCTGACGGCTATCACTGGATGTATGATTCGGGCGGCTGGTGTATGAGCAATAGCGGCAGTTACGGTTCATCCTACAACTACACCCCTTCCGGTCCGCAAACTGCCGGATACACTCCTTACAGTCCCTACTATAATGCTCCCGGTGCACCGCCGGCTACTTATGGTTATCCTGCTGGCGGCAACTATCCAGGCTCACCCTATTCATATAGTCCGCCCAGCTATTATGGTCCGGGTTCCACCACTTATACTACTAACCCGCCTGCCGGCACAGTTCCCGGTTCAGGTCCCAAACCTACGGCGCCTGGCCAGTGTCCGTCCGGCTTCCACTGGATGTCTGACTCCGGCGGCTGGTGTATGGCTGATGGTCCGACTTATGTACCTAGCGGAACCGCACCATCAGGAAGCTTAAACTGCGGTTCCCAAGGCTTTAATCCCTCTACCGGAAGATGCAATGACGGCGCCTGTCCAGGTGGCTCTAATTGGGACGGCAGTAAATGTGTATCAGGCGGGATTTATCCAGGTTCAAATTATCCCTCTTGTCCGCCGGGTCAATATTATTCCAACGGAACTTGTGTGAATTCCTCAACCGGGTCTGTCAATTGCGGTAGCGGATATACATGGAACGGCTACAGTTGCCAACCTTCATCCGGACAAAGACCATCATGCTCTTATCCTGCCGGAGGTTGTCCCGGGATCGGAGCCTGGTATGATTATTCCAGTTGCAGTTGCAGGACATCTACTACCTATACTCCACCCAGCTCGTATGAATACGGCTGCACTCCAGGATCTTATTGGGATGGCAGTAAATGTGTAAAAGGCAGTTATGAAGGCCCAGGCTGGTCAGACAGAGAAGCCCAGGACAAAACCTGGTGTCAACCTCCTTCCGGGGGATGCGGGAGCGGCTGGTTTGATTATGGCACTTGTTCTTGCAAAACCCCTACAATCAACAGTACTCCTACTTACTACAGGTGTCAACCTCCTTCCGGGGGATGCGGGAGCGGCTGGTTTGATTATGGCTCATGTTCCTGTAAACAATCTTCATCACAAGGATGTTCCAATGTATCATCTTCCAGTTGTCCGAGCGGGTGGTATTTTGATTCGTCTGCTTGCACTTGCCGTCAAAGTTCAACCAGCGGTTCGTGTCCTTCCGGATCTCACTGGATGAGTGAGAACGGCGGTTACTGTATGTCTGATGCGGAAAGAGATGCTGCTTCTACCGGCGGGTCTACAACCAGCGGATCTTCAGGCAGTTCCTCAGGCACTTCCTGCCCTTCTGGCTATCACCTGATGGATAATAGTTGGTGTATGTCTGATGCGGAAAGAGACGGAGGCTCCTCCGGCGGAGGCGGCAGTACCTCCACCACCTCTTCGCCTGCGCCGGCTGCTTCCAGCGAACCTGCACCCGCTGCTTCCTCTGCTCCTGCTACTTCAAGCGAACCAGCTCCAGCAGCACCGCCTCCACCCAGCGAGCCCGCACCTGCTCCAGCTGCCCCGGCTCCTGCACCCTGACCTTAACAAACAATTGACAAGTGGCTAGTTCGTAAGGTAAGATATTGAGGCTTAAAACAGTGAGTCCTTCGACTCTCCCGATTACATCGGGATCGCTCAGGATTATATCCGGCGGAGTTGATCATAAATCTCACCGAGGCGGGATAGAAGAGTATAGCGTAACGCTATTCACTATACACTCAAAACGCCTCAAGAAAGGCGTTTTTTTATGCCAAAAACAAGAGCGCAAAAAGAAGAAACAGTTGTAAAATTATCTGAAAAGTTAGGCCGGGCCAAGGCTGTGGTTTTTACAGACTATAAAGGCTTGAATATGAAGCAATTATCCGATTTAAGGGATAAACTGCGTGAACAAAATGCCGAGCTTACCGTCACCAAAAATACTCTGTTAAAAATGGCCTTGGCGCAAGCGAGGGGTGACGGCGAGGAGGGACTCCCGACGCATGACCGCAGCGAGCGATTAGCGAGTGAGGACGTACGGCGGGAAACAGAGCCGGCAGGACCCCGAGCGGCCCTGGAAGGACCGACTGCCACTCTTTTTGCTTATGATGATGAAATTTCTCCTATTAAAATCCTTGTTAAAGCATTAAAAGATGCAAGCATAGGCAAAGTAAAAAGCGGCTTTTTGGGTGAAATGGCCCTGGATGAAGCCAAAATTATTCAACTTTCCAGCCTTCCTACTAAAGATGAACTGCGCGGTAAAACCGTTGGAGTTTTAGTCGCTCCCCTGCAGGGAATATTGTCCGTACTTAACGGTAATTTAAGAAATCTGGTGTATGCATTAAATCAAATTAAAATATCGAAGGGAGGTGACGCGCAAGCGTCATCCTGAACTCTCTCTGTCATTCCGAGCGCCAGCGAGGAATCTCAAGATTAATAAATCTAGAGATCCTTCACTAATCGTTCAGGATGACAAAGAAAAAATTCAGAATGACAAATTAATATGAGTGATCAAAATACACAAGTAGCTCAGGAAGCAGCTTCCGAAGCTGAACAGTCAGCCCAAAAAGCAGAAGAAGCTGCAGAAAAAGCAACTGAAGCAGCCGAAGAAGTCAAAGAAACAGCCGAGGAAGTAAAAGAAGAGGTCAAAGCTGAAGAAAAAACAGCTGAAGAACCTGCTAAAGCTTCTAAACCAGTTTCTGCAAGCTTGGAAAAAATCATAGAACAGATTGAGAAATTAACTGTTTTAGAATTGGCTGATTTAGTTCATGCTTTGGAAGAAAGATTTGGTGTTTCAGCCTCAGCCCCGGTAGCAGTTGCAGCAGCAGGCGCCGCTAACGGCGCAGCAGCAGGCGAACCGGCCGAGGAAAAAACAACCTTTAATGTAATTTTATCAGGCGCAGGCGCCAATAAAATTGCAGTTATTAAGGCTGTAAGGGAGCTTGTTCAAACTTTAGGTCTTAAAGAAGCTAAAGATTTAGTTGAAAGCGCTCCTAAACCAGTTTTGGAAAATGTTAATAAGGCAGCCGCTGAAGAAGCAAAAACTAAGTTAACAGCAGCAGGCGCTACAGTTGAACTTCAGTAAGAAGCTCATTATTTCAATTTAGAGAAAAAAGGCTCCGGAAACGGAGCCTTTTTTGAAAGTCATAACTAAAAGCCGGTAAACACTTGACACCCTCTGTTTTGTTATGATATATAAAGAGACAGAATGGCAGATGAAGATCTAGATAGATCTTCTTGTTACTATGAGCAACAATAAACTCTCACTTGAAAGTCTCCCTGATTTACTAACCGTTAAAGAAGTTGCAGAAATACTGCGGGTCTCTCCCCTGACCATCAAGCGCTGGGGCAAAAGAGGAAAACTGCCCGCAATAAGAATCAATAGCCGCGGCGACAGACGCTACAAAAAAGAGGCAGTTCTCTGGTTACTGGGCATTACACAAAAAACATCCTCAACAAATTCCAGTTCAACAGGCTCTTATTGACCCCTTTCTTACGATAACTACGCTTATCTAAAAAATTGAGCTAGCGTGTTTTTAGCACTCTCATATAATTTTTGCTAATTGGAGTTGAATATGTTGTTGCAAAGCCTAAAGCTTACTCTGTTGTAATTTGTGGATGTATGCGGTAGTTAGGGTTTTGCTCAAATGCTATATCCCCTTTTTTTTCTACCACATGATACGCAAGGCCGTGTTTTTTGGTAATAGGATTTGTATCAAAAAACTTTTCATTCATAGCACTGTTTCTTAAAACTACCAAAAAATTACTCCCTGTATTAATAATACACATTGCCCATGAAGCAGGCACCGAAACTACTCTGCCTGCGCTCAGGCTGACAACTTTAAACTCTTTAGCCTCTCCTGCTTCATCATTTCTTTGCATCACCATTATCCCATGACCATACAGGCATTGATAGATTTGTACTCCGGGAAAAAGGCTGCAGTACCCAATGGTTTTATTAAATTCCAAGCCATTAAGACCGGAGGAAACCACAAACAGAACCTGATCTTTATCCAGAATTTGAAAATATGGGTATTTAATTCCCTTTTTTACCCCCGGCATCAAAACAGGTTTTAAATCGGCAAACTCTTTTGTTATCACCATACGTTCTTTTAGATTACCTACTTACCCGGCGCGAGTCAACAGCCAAAGGTATTTTAAAAGAGCAAGCTGTCTTTTGAGCCGCCACGGCTGGATCATAAGCCTAAACAGCCATTCAAAACCTAACTTTCTTAATACTTTTGGGGCCCGCGGCACGCTTGCCGATAAATAATCAAAAGCTCCTCCTACTCCTATCGCAACTCTGACAGGAATTTTATCTAAATTATTGTCAATCCATTTCTCCTGCTTTATATGACCAAATGCCACAAAAAGTAGGTCTACCGGCTTCAGACTTCCGTCTTCCACGGTAGTCGGTAGTCGGCAGTCGGCAGTCATATTCCCATTTCTATTTATTTCCCCGCCGCTTTCAGCAAATGCAATCTTCAATTTCGGGTACTTTTTCTGTAAGCACTCTGCACATCTTTTTGCTACCTTACCTTGCCCTCCTAAAAAGCCTGTCACAAAGCCTTTTTCTGCTGATAGTTTACATAGAGCATCCATCAAGTCTGTCCCGGAAACTCTATCAAACTGTATCAATTGCTTAAGCGGAACGAAAAATAAAGGCCATAAAATCAACCTCTCCCAATACTTCCTTTTAAGCAGCCAATAGGAAAAACCCAAACTGGAACTATCTGGTATTGATAAGTCAGCCTTGTTTAATATCTGCTTAAATTCTAAATCTTTTTGCGCAGCCAGGATAAATTCCAAATTAGGAGTTACAATGTAATGTTTTCCCGGATTCCAAATCCACCTCTCTATCTGTTTTAAGGCTTCACTTTGATTAATTTTATCAATTTTTACTCCTAATATATTAATTTTCATAATAACAGATTAAGCAGACTCCAGTACCTTCAGTGTCTCTTTTGCGCATTCTTCCCACGAAAACCTTTTGATATTCATAAATCCTGCTTTAATTAGTTTGCCTCTCATATCTTGATTATTAAGTTTTCTCATACCTTCTACTATATCATCTATGCTGTATGGATCTACAAATACAGCTCCTTCTCCTGCCACTTCAGGCATGCTGGAAGCTTTTGAGGTCAAGACAGCGCATCCGCAAGCCTGAGCTTCCAGGATCGGCAAACCAAAGCCCTCAAAAAGAGATGGAAAAGTTAAAGCGATTGCGCCGCTGTACAAGGCCGGTAAATGTTTTTCCGGCACATATCCCAAAAACTTCACCTGCTCTTCTATCCCCAGTTCTTTTGGCAGCTTATAAATCGAATCTGACAGCCAACCTTTAGAGCCGGCAATTACCAGCTTTTCGCTATTTGCTATTCGCTTTTGGCTTTTTTTGCCAACAGCTAAAAGCCAACAGCTAAAAGCTTTTATTAACCTCTCGAGATTCTTCCTCGGCTGCACAGTACCTACAAACAAAAAATAGTTATGATATATTAAATTATATTTTTTAATAGTTTGATCGATTTTGATTTTTGATTTTTGAATTTTGAACTTTTCTCTATCATAACCCTCATATGCTACACTGATTTTTTCCGGTTTAATGCCAATCTTTTTTATTAAATCCTCTTTTGTGGCTTTTGAGACTGCAATAATCTTAGTCGCTCCTTTAAGTTGAGCCTTTTGCATATAAGAAAGATACAGTCGTTGCTTTAATTGATGCATGGCTGGTAAATACTCAACTCCTAAATCATGTACAGTAACTACTGTTTTTAATCCAGGCTTTCTAACTACCGGTAAAGTATGCGCGGGCACAAAAAGTACATCTATATTATCTATAGCTGACTGCAATGCCAGTCCGCCCTGAGTCCAAAGCCTTGGCCACTTAATTGTTTTAAATTGAAAATTTTGTGGCCAATCTTTTAAAGAAATCTGCGCACCTGGACGTATATAGATAAGGTATCTATTAGTTTGATCTAGTTTAGCAAGACTTAAAAGAAGTTGATAAGAATAGTTTTCCGTTCCGGTTCTGCCCAGCACAAATGCCCTTGACGCATCAAAACCAATAACCATTAACTAAGTATACCGTATTAAGTATTATGTATTAAGGGTTTTAATGCTTTTTACCCATAATACTTACTACCTAATGCATGCTACTATCTCTTGCTGACAGACCTTTTATACAGATCCAGATTTTCCAAGGCAATCCCTGTTCCCAAGGCCACACAAAGAAGCGGATTTTCAGCCAAAGCTGCCGGCACTCCTAAAGAATCTGTTAAAGATTTATCCAAATTCCTAAGCAGAGACGTTCCTCCGCTCATCACAATACCTTTATCAATAATATCTGAGGCCAGTTCCGGCGGAATCTGTTCCAAAACCCCTTTGGCGGCAGTAATAATCTTTTTAACAATTTCAGAAATCGCTTCTGTTACTTCATCTGAGGTGATTTCTATAGTTCTTGGCAAACCGGTAAAAGCATCCCTGCCCCGAACTTCCATTTTTTGACTTTCGGATATTTTAAGAACAGTTGCCGACCCTATCTTAATCTTTACCTCCTCTGCCATCCTTTCGCCGATTATCAAATTGTGCTTCTTGCGAACGGCTGTTTGAATCGCCTCATCAATCTTGTTTCCTCCCACCCTAACTGAATTATGCACCACAACTCCTCCCAGACAAACTACAGCCGCCTCGGTTGTGCCTCCGCCAATATCAACAATCATATTGCCGGAAGCATTGGCAATAGGGATTTTTGCCCCAATGGCCGCGGCCAAAGGTTCATCAATCAAAAATGCTGTTTTGGCTCCGGCCGATAAGGTTGCATCCAAAATTGCCCTTTTTTCAACAGACGTAACTCCCGCAGGAGCGCAAACCATCACTTCAGGTTTAAAGATCCTGCTTGAGCCGCAAACTTTATCCAAAAAATAGCGGATCATCGCCTCTGTGATCACATAATCTGCAATAACTCCGTCTCTCATAGGACGGGAAGCTATAATATTCCCCGGCGTCCTGCCTAACATTTCTTTGGCCTCATTACCAACAGCCAAAACCCGGTGATCATCAGTTGTAACGGCAACTACAGTAGGTTCGTTTAGCACGATTCCTGAGCCTGCAAGATATACTAGAGAATTGGCAGTACCAAGGTCTATTCCGACCCTTTTGGAGAAATTAAACATAGTTTGTTATTTGGTGTTTGAGATTTGTAATTTCCTGTCTGGATTTTAGCAGAGAAGTTAACCTGGTCACAAGATATACTAAATGGATCAAAAGCTATTTTAGGTTTATCCCGTATAAATTCGGCTCCGAAGCTGTAGGAGTAGGAAAGGAACTGATAATAACCAACCTTGATGAATCCAGCCACGGAAACACAAAATCATCCTTAAACTCCCCTGCATAAATAACAGCCTTATTGGTGCCATCAAAATCCACAACAGAAATAGTCCCTTCTGAAATTAAGATAATATGCCTTGAATCCGGCAGCCAGATGTGTGACTGGGCAGAAGGCAATACATACTCTTTACCCGCAGAAAAACTTCGTTCACTGTCTTCTAAATTCACAACCTTCAGGTCTTTTTCGTCTTTGCCGAACATAAACTTTGTCTCATCAGGCGACCATTTCAAAACAGCAGAACCGGAAGCTATCTGCCGCACCCTAGCATTTTTAATAGCCAGAATTCTTGTTTGATCTTTACTTCGTGTATCTTCCTCCCAGGATTTTAAAGTAGCTGAAAGCAGTGGAGTTATATCACGGGGGTCTGTATTTAATCTGTCTGCTTCCAAAAGATAATTATTACCCCCTGCTGTTGCTAAAACCTGTTTGGAGTCGGCAGACCAAACAAGTGTTGCTTTGGAAAAATCAGTAACAGTACTTTGAGCAATCTGATGTGGTTCTGCAGATCTTGCAAAAGAAATGGGCTGATTACGGGTCTGTGTCCAAACCCAGATTCCTGCTTTTTTACCGGCAGAAGCTGTTTGCCCTGCCTTTCCCGCTACGATATAGGCAAGCTTTCCTCCGTCCGGGCTCAAGGTCGGGCTTTCTACTCCGTTATAGGTTAAAGGATAAATCGTGGGAATAGCCGGGAAAAGGGTTACTTTGACCTCTGTCACCAAACCTTCTTTAACGCTGATTTGCTTTTCCCAGGGAATAAAGCCTTCTTTAACAACCTTGACTGTATAATCTTTTGGGGTTAAAGATGCAATTGTAGTATTGGTGGCAGTAGTAAGATGATTATCTAAAAATACAGACGCAGCATCAGGCTCAGAGGAAATTGTAATAATTCCCGTACCAACAATTCTTTTCTCTTGCGGCGAAAATCTATAACCTTTAGCCAAAAATATGGCAATAGTCGCAGAAATCGCAATTGCTACTAAAGTAATTATAGTAAAAACAAATCTTTTGGACATCTTTATATTGTACAATTTTCACCTAACAAGTTTCAATGGCGCTCCTCTGATGTAATTCTCACTCAACTCGAAACAAGTTTCGCTCGAATTATGAGCCTATTTAACAATGTTCCCGGTGGATCACAGGTTTGCAAAGTGAGTACTGGATAATTATAAGCATTAGTCAAATAAGAAACATCATCGGGCTTAACAATACTTTTATCAAAGACTATATAATCATATCTTCTATCATTTTTAAAAATAATTACCCTATCACCCTTCTCAAGTTCTTTTAACAGATAAAAAACTGCATTTAAACGAACAATATTCCACGGAGCGTCTGTTGAATGAGAAAAAAGATACAAATTGCCGGGTTTTCCGGGAGGTGTTGAACCCAAAGCTTCAGCCACTCCCTGTGTTAATGCTCTGCTGTATTCTCTCTCGTTTCCCGGATTAACATTGGCAACCACTTTGGCGTTGGCGTTTATTTTTTCAATAACTATCCCATATTCGGTTGATACAGGAATAATGCTTCCTTCTGAGGCCTCAACATTTGTAAAATCAACTGGTCCTCCATTTTCACTCGCCAAATTACCCTGCTGCTCAGAAGAAGTAATCATCTTTGGTACAGTTCTTTTTACTTTTAAAATTCTATCCATCCGGTAGCTGGTCTCTGCCTGAACCAGAGGCCCCAGCATCACAAAGATACTGATTACACCGGCAAAAAAAAGAAAATATCCAAAAAACCTGACTGCCAGTATTAGTTTAAAGCGGTTGCTCATAAAAAGTACCCCTGGAGGGAATTGCACCCCCGGCCAACTTCTTAGGACGAAGCTGCTCTATCTACTGAGCTACAGGGGCAAGGATACATAGATATTTTAGCATCTTACGAGGTATAATGTTAGTTCTTAACGGGGATTAGGTCATCGGGTCCCGATTGCTAAATGCCATCGGGACGGGTTGCTACCTTAAAGAAATTACCATAAAATATCTAAGCAACCCAGGAAGACCGCTACGGGGTGTAGTGAATCGGTATCACGCTGCGTTCGGGTCGCAGAAACAGAGAGTTCAATTCTCTCCACCCCGACCGACTATCACAGACAT
>Ga0209541_10008511_pt1 | contig 16889 bp, 15 predicted proteins | sample RifCSPlowO2_01_FD_184027 | JGI IMG/M metagenome (GOLD analysis project Ga0209541, IMG submission 184027) | Groundwater microbial communities from Rifle, Colorado - Rifle CSP2_plank lowO2_0.1 (SPAdes) (version 2) | ecosystem: Environmental > Aquatic > Deep subsurface > Groundwater | place...
GGAAGGAATCCCAAGTTTTCTGCGTAAACAAAAACCGTGCTCCTGCGAACTTTTTGTTCCTCTCGGCGCACCGCAATAACCGGTCGCGACAACCTGATCGTCCTTTATAATCACGGCCCCCATTTCAACTTTTGTACATGTGCTCCTTCGGCAAACGCTTTTTGCCAAATCCAGATAATATTCATCCTTCGACGGACGGCGTATGGAATTATAATAATCGGAAAAACTTTGCGTAAATTCTTCAAGCGTACCATTATTCCCAATTATTTTATCCGCCTCTTTCATGCACTTTTCGACCTGCTGACCATCTTTAGGTTCACCTTTTCCAAGCTCCCGTTCAATTTTTTTTAGGATTTCATCGCGAACCCTCGGATCGCTCTCGCGGCTTCTGTTCAAAATTCTCTCAACAAGAAGATTTTTATCGGTATCAACTCCGATAATATATATTTTTTTAGATTTACGAAGCTCTTTAACCTCTGCGGGATTGCGAATCCCGTCAACAACCCATTTGCTACAATCTGATTCACTAATTTTCTCCAATGCACATTTTGCCAAAACCCCGGCGCCATCTTTTTTTCTCATCGAATTGCCGATATCCATCAGTTTTTCACGCTCCTCCGGAATCCCGCGCCTTCGCGCTTCTTCTCTGACAATGGAAGACAAAGTGACATACTCAAAACCTTTCCCCTGCAAAATTTTCACTATTTCTCCCTTTCCGGAACCCATGGAACCTGTAAGCCCGATAATGATTTGCTTTGTATCGCCCATATTCAAAAGCAAATCTACATTACAAATTCGTAAAATTCAAGTCAAGCATTGACAAATCACCAAACCTCGTGCATAATACATCTCTTTTTACCAAACCGCCCACCAACCTATGTCAGAAGCTCTTAAAAGACAACCGGATACCGAAACCATAAGTCAATACGACTTATCCCGCAAAACCGACAAAACTCGCTGGCTTATTGCAGCAGCCGCCGCACTGGCACTGCATGGGACAATAGCAGTAGGGACACAGGCAACACCGGGGAACATTGAAAAAGTCCGACAAACAATAAGTTTCCTAATACAAGAAGCGGGACATAAAATAAGCAGTGCCATAAACGCATTCAAACAAAACTCCGAAGAGCAGGAAGCAAAAACAGAGCAAGTGATCACATGGAGAAACGCACTCGGAAAAAACCCAAACCTGCCCGATTTCGACTACGGAGATTTTTTCTTAAAACTATCATGGCTGGAAGGACACATTTCAAAAGAAGAATTTGAGAAAGACCAACAGAAATTAGCCAAATCCATAAAATATTATCAAGACCTAGCAAAAAAAACATCTGAAGGATTTTTCTCGACAATCAAAAAAATGATGGAAGAACATTTCGGAGAATACATGGAATGGTCGGCTCAATTGCATACCCTGCTCAACGATGGAAAAGGAAACTGCAATGCGCGCGCTCAAATGATGATAAGCCTCATTAAAGGAGTATACGGAAATAAAATACCAATGAAAGTACGCATATCAAGACAAAAATTGGCAGACGGGAGAGAACAACTGCACTCAGATTTATTGATACAAATATATAGCAAATGGCACATAGTTAAACCAGGCATTCCTGAAACGGAAATAACCGATCTCGAAGGTACAGTGATATTTGATGTAAGTGATTATGTAAAAACATATTTGAAAGAAGATAAAGAAAAACACGAATCAAACACTGTCAGACCGGAAAAAACACCAAATAAAAACAAGTTGGATGCTACGGGAACCGATGCCCTTGTAAACCTTGAGGGAAATATAGATCCCAAAAAATTAAAAACACATGGAGAAACACACTCAAGAGAACCTATTGAAATGACTGTAATGCCCGGAGATTTACAAGCCCCAACCAAAGATAAACCAGACACAGACACAGACACAAACCACCCAAAAAGACAGCTAACAAATCGGGAAGTAATAGATGCGGCATTAAGCAAAGCAATAAAAATATCGCCTGACATAGAAAGCCTTGAACCGCTAAGGGGAATACCTTTAGATATAATTTTGATAACCAACACTGACAGCAAAGACGAAAAACCACCATACGAATACGAACTCGTATCAACAGCACAATGGCCATCATTTCAACCGCTTGCTGAAACACCGCCAAAAGAAGTCCTGATAGCAATAAGTGGTCGCGATAAAAACAATGATGGAACAATCGGACCAGAACTGCCAACCCCAGATTTAAGCCCACTATACGGAGAAACAACAGTGTCCAAAATAGTTGCTTATAATATAGAGAACTTGGATGGATTGATCCAGATTCTGCAGAATTTCGTAATACAGGAAGTCGCCATTAGGATAATCAGCTACCAAGAAAACAACCAAACACCACTAAAACCACTCAAAGATGCAAGGATAACAAAATCATTAGACATAAGAATAATCGCCAGAGGAGGAACAATGGATTTAACAGGAATTGACAGCTTAGCCATAACACCGCCGGAATTAAGAATGAGTCTACACGCCGCAGAGCAAAAATTTTTAAATTTGGAAGCGCTTGGAAGAGTTCATTTCACGACTTTCGAAACATCGGACGACGCACTGGATTTAGGAGTACTGGATGGAGTAGTAATACAAGCAGACACAGTCAAATTTGTAACAGCTCCATCCAAACATTTTCACGGGAAATACTTGAAAGACATTTTTAGAACACGTCGAGTGGAGATAATAGACAAAGAAACTGAATATTCCAACACCGCACTTGAACCGGTTCGCGGAATGCCGCCATTGGATTTTCTAAGCGTGGAAATGGACCAACACAAAGACAAAGGCATCAAAACCAAACCTTTACCTCCCGGCAAAAAATACGGACACATGTCTTTCCATGAAATCCAAACAGGGAAAAAGCCGAAATTAGACCTTAGCCCGCTTCAAGAAACTCCAATTACAGAAATATCAATATGCAGAGGATATGAATTGGTGTCCAGAGGATCATTAGGGATGGCGCGTGTAACAACAATAATGGACGGTCAGGCATATACAGGAGAAGAGGGAAAAGACGCAGTTCTACCATACCTTCAAGATTAGTTAGAAAACCCGGAACCATAAGTTTATTCACATCCCCATCTTAGCGAAACAACTTTTTTCTCATACATCAACGAAAAATCCATAAAATCCATCAGATAAGGTTGCATTGATTTCATAAAGACAGATAATGAAGTTACATTTCTTAACCTCATAAAAATGCCAAAGAAAAAGGCTGCAAAGAAAAAAGTCGCAAAGAAAAAAACTACAAAAAAACACGCTAAGAAAAAGACTGCAAAAAAATCTTGTAAAGGATGCCGTAAATAAATTTTCTTTTGACTTTGCGAAGACTCAAAAAAATGCCCCAAAAAAAGGGGCATTTTTTAAATCTGAAAAACCTCTTGACTATAGATACGGAACTTGATATCTTTAAACCAACATTTTATTAACCATGTCAACTATGGCATACTCTCACAAGAACAGCAAAGGCCAGACTTACTACCTCCACTCAAAAAATGTAACTTTGAGAGGCGGCAGAAAACAGGTCATTTACTACTTCGCACGACAGGTAAAACCGGGTGCACTTGATGAACTTCCAGAAGGAAAGTCAGTTGTAGAAAGCAAAAGAACAGGTCTTCCATTAGTAAAAGGAAAAACTAAGAAATAGAAATTTTGCTCAGCAAAATTTCCTCATAAATGATTAAAAAACTCCCTGTCTTTAGATGGGGAGTTTTCCTTTTGGAAATTTTGCTCAGCAAAATTTCTTCCACTTAATTGAACATCCTATTGAAAGATTTTGCACGCCCAAAACCTTTTCACCTTTTATTAAAGCTAAAAGAGCCTCCGCGAGTTCTTGCTTAGTAACCTTGCTTTCATCCTGCCAGCTGTCATCAATCCTTCCATGATAAACCAACTTCCGCCCATTATCAAAAACATAAATATCAGGCGTACATTGGGCTTTATATTCGCGCGCAGTATTTTGCGTATCATCCTGCAAATACGGAAAATTCATATGAAACTTTTTATAATATTCCTGCATCTTCTCAAAAGTTTCTTCTTCATAATCAGGATTTAAGTTGGGATTTATCCCAACAAACTGAACACTATCTTTCAAAAATCTTTCCTGTAATTTATTAAGCCTGCCCCAAACCGCCTGCACATAAGGACAATGATTGCACATAAAAACAATCACTAAAATTTTTGCGCCGGAAAACTCCGCAAGGCTGTAAAACTTTTCATCAACACCTTTCAAAGAAAAATTTTTAGCATGCTCCCCCATCGGCAGATTTAAAGATCTAAGCAGTACCATCAATCTAAGAATACCATCAAAAATCCGCCCAAATCAACTGATTGGTAACTTCGTGATGATATAAAATTTCACCAGATTTAACCTTAGTCCCAAGCACACGCGGCGACCTGTCGGCAGCCTTCCTTTTTAAATAGGCGAATTTCTCCAAATTTTCATCCCCCAAAATTTCTGACATAAACTTGCTCTTCTCAAAATAATCCAGCGCGTCATAAATATTCCCGGGGAGCTTTTCAACTTTCTTACCATAAACCTTCTTCGCCATTTTTTCATATTCTTCAGAAGAAGCATTCATTCCAGCAAACCCTGCACATATTAAAGTATGAATACAAAGATATGGATTAGCATCCGGAGCAACCGTTCTGACTTCAATTCTTGCGCTCCTTTCATTTCCGATAGGAATACGAATCATAGACCCGCGATCAACCGGAGAAACTTTTATTTCATTTGGAGCCTCAAAAGCCGGATCAAGCCTGCGGTAAGCATTCACACTTGAATTCATAACGATACAAAGATCGTTTGCGTAATATAAAATTGAAGTAAGAAATTTTCTTGCCGATTCGGAAATTTTATTTTCACCGGCAACATCATAAAACATATTTTTTCCATTCTTGGATAAAGACATATTCGTGTGCATTCCGGTACCGTTCAATCCCTGAACGGGCTTTGGCAAAAAACAGGCGGTGTATCCCATAGCGTTCGCAACCTGTCTGGCAAGAAACTTATAAAGCTGTATTTGATCGGCAGTATCAAGCGCGGAAGAATACTTAAAATTCAATTCAAACTGCGCGGGCGCAACTTCCGGATGATCCTTTTCATTTTCAAAACCTAGAGCCCTTTGAACCTCGGCGAATTTATCAATAAACACTCTTAATATATCGCGTGGAAGAGAGCTGAAATACCCGCTCATTGTAGCAAGTTCAAACCCCTTCTTTTCATCAAAAGCTTGTTCCGCTTTTACATCTTTAAATAAAAACCCCTCGATTTCCGGAGCGACATTTACAGTTATCCCATGCTTGCTTCTCAAATCATTGCATAAACCCATTAAATTCGATCGAAAATCGGAAGCGTAAAAAGTTCCGTCCTTATCGCAAACATTCGCAAACACTAAAACTTTGCCCGCACCAAACATATCTGACGGAACCCATCTAAAACTTGTCCAATCAACCGTAAGCCTTAAATCCGATTGGCTCTGTATCGTAAACCCCTTTATGGAAGACCCGTCAAAGGTAAGATTATCCTCGGAACCCAAAACAAATTTTTTATCATAATCCAAAGCATGCAATTTCCCCTCAAGATCGGTAAAACAAACCGTCACAGCCTTAATCCCTTTCTCCTCGGCAAGATATTTCAAAAACTCGACCTTCATTTCATCGCTTGCAACACCATTCAACCTTCTTCTTTTCACTTCAAGATTGCGCTCCTCAAGTTCCGCATAAGTTAAATCAAGAAGATGCTCGGGACTTTTTAATATAGGATCTGTAAATTCACGCTCATGTCCTTTTACCATACGGTCATAAGCAACGGTCTTTGTTAAAACTGCATCATCCATATATAAAAATATATAAAATAATATATAACAAATACAAAGATAGCGGGAAGTTATCAAGCTGAAATTTTACTCATTTAAACCTTGTAGGAAACTTCGGCAATCTATTAAAAATCCTTCGCTGTCGAAAATTTCTACAACTAATATTCGCCTTGCGCCTAAAACAGTTTTATATTCCCGTGAATTCCGAAAAACCTCAAGTTAATATTACTCAACATTGTGTTCAACAGAGGTACATACAACAGCCTTGCTACCATGGGTGCCAGCTTTAGATCTGCAAAATAAAGTCCCAAATTTTCTGCCGGCAGGAGTTTCCTGGACACAGTCAGTCTTAACTTTTCCAGCTCCAACAACAGACCTACCGACTTGCCGTTCGGTAATACTTGGAGCTCCTGTACAAAAAACACGAGCCGCCCGCGCACATGCCTCAGCCGCAACACTTTCCAGTACAGAACATCGATCTTGTTCCAACTCTCCAATATCAACTTCTTCACATCTAATAAAACTACCATCACCAGGTTGTCTTCCCTCATGCGGATATGTTTCACTAGGTAAAAGAGTAAGCAATGCTTTTCTTCGCGCTCTCTCCATCATAATCAAAACATCTTCTCCATCAGAACCAAGATTCTTTTCTGCAACATGGGGCGCAGATGCACATGAAGCTAAAACCGCCGTAAATGCTAAAAGTCCACCTCTTCCCATAATTTAACAGTTAAAAATTAATAAACTCAAGTTACAAGTATAAACAAACATTCTGGTCTGTGTCAAGCCAAAAAGAGATAATTATCCCAGCATTGCGGTAACGAATCCAGCTAAAAACACAAAAGAAAACACAGCCGCAATCTTCAGCGCAACCTTCCTGTTTCCAAAGATAAAAAATATGGCGGCTTTGGAAAAAGTGTTGGTCAAAACAACAATCATAATAGAAATAACAGCCTGTTTCTGCATAAATCCATCCTTGGCCATATTTGCCATCGAAACAGCAATAGCATCAACATCCATAAATCCGGAAATAAAACTGGTCAAATAAATACCTCTGTCCCCAATCGCGGAAGCGGCAAATTTTGACGCAAGCATAACAACGGCAAATAAAATTCCGATTTTCAAAGCGGGCTTAAGACTGAATGGACTTTTAAGTTCAAGCATCCTCCTTCCAATATCTTCAGGAACTTTTTCCTTCTTCAACAAAAGAAAAACAGCGCCAAGAATACCGGCGGCACCCATGGAAATCATAGGGATAAGCAACTTCCCCGCCAGTTCACTGTTTAAAACATAAATTTCTATCAAAACCCTGAAAAACATTGCGCTTCCGGCAATTGCAACAGCAAAAGCATAAGGATTCACAACTGTAGGATTTTTTTTGCTTTCAGCGGAAAAACTGAAAGCCAAGGCGGTGCTGGAAATAAAACCCGCTAAAAATCCGATTACGGAAATCCCCCGTTTTGCGCCAAACGCCTTAATCGCTATATAGCTTAAAAAGGACAGCCCTGAAATAAACACAATCATAAGCCACACAACATAAGGATTGAAAAAATCATAAGGCCCGTAGCTTTGATTAGGCAAAAGAGGCAGCACCACAAAAGCAATAATCATAAATTGAATAGTCGAAACAAACTCACGATTTTCTAACTGCTTGGCCCAACGATGCAAAACATCCTTAAAATACAAAACAGAAAGAACAGTCAAGGCAACAACAGTTGCAAGCAAATACTGCCCCATTCCGCTTAAAATACCAATAATATAGACTAAAACCGCCGCTATTTCCGAAGTCATTCCTACGCCACCGCCTGAATTTTCCGAGCCTCTGCCTGTTAAAAAATACGCCATAACAACCAGAACAAGAAATCCCGCAGTAATTAAAGCAAAAACAATCGTGGAATATGAAGAAAGAATATACGACAACGAACCAAGCAAACCGATAAGAGCAAAAGTTCTTACGCCAGCAAAGTCATCATAATGACCAAGTTGATACGTGCGCTCCCTTTCCAGTCCTATTAAACTTGCCAGCGCAAGAGCCACACCTAACTGTTGGAAAATACTGAGATCCATCTGAACATTATACCATTTTCAAAAACAAACATCCATGCTATAAAAAATCCATGAAATGCAACTCCTGCAAATCGGAATTCACAGTGACTCAAAAAGACCTGGAATTTTTAGATGATGCGGCAACCGTTATTAAAAACAAAAAATACAAAATCCCGCCACCAACACTTTGCCCTGATTGCAGAGAAAAACGCCGACTGGCACAAGGCAACCAACTCTTTTTATACAAAAGAAAATGTGATCTGACCGGAAAGGAAATGATTTCCAATCACCATCCGGAATCGCAGTATAAAGTATATGACCGTTATGCTTGGTTCAGCGATGATTGGGATCCGATGGAATACGGAAGAAAATACGATTTCAATCGCCCGTTTTTCGAACAATTTCAAGAATTATCATTAAAAGTTCCAAGACCGGCACTTCAAGGAAACTACCAATACGACGAAAATTCCGACTACACAAATTACGCAGGCAAAAACAAGGACTGCTACATGATTTTCGACTCCGAGCACAATAGAGATTGCTATTATTCCTACAGCACAAATAAATCTGAAAGCTGTATGGAATGTTACCGCATAGATAAATGCGAACTCTGCTTTGAATGTATAGACAGCCACAAATGCTACAACTGCTATTTCTGCCAGGACTGCGACAACTGCTCAAACAGTTTCTTCCTTAAAAATTGTATCGGATGCAAACATTGCATTATGTGCAGTAATTTAAAAAACAAAGAATTCTACATCAAAAACAAAAAAGTATCTCAAGATGAATATAAAAAAGCTTTAGAGTTCCTAAAATCCTATTCGGATTTGGAGGCAGCAAAAAAAATGTTTGAAGAAATAAAACTGAAATATCCTCAGAAATACATACACGGAGTACAAAACGAAAACGTCACAGGTGACTACCTTACAAACTGCAAAAACGCAGAAATATGCTTTGACAGCAGAGGTTTATGGGACTGCAGATACGTATATCAAGCGTTCAATCCTTTAAAAAACTGTATGGATATTCAAGAATGCGGCGACGCAGAAAGGTTGTACGAATGCGCATTTTTAGGATACGACGCTTTCAATTCAAAATTTTCACACCACATGCTGGGAAACCAATCGGACATCGAATACTGCACATTTTGCCCTCATTCCAGCAATCTTTTCGGATGTATCGGACTTCGCCACAAACAATATTGCATCCTGAACAAACAATACACAAAAGATGAGTATGAAGATCTTGTCCCGCGCATAATAATTCACATGACCCAAACAAAAGAATACGGAGAATTTTTCCCAATAGAGATGTCATGTTTTGCTTACAATGAAACAATGGCACAGTGGTATTTCCCTCTCACAAAAGAAGAAGCTATAAAACAAGGATATGGGTGGCGGGATAAAACGGATCAATACGCCACTCACGACAAAAAAACTCAAAACCCGCCTGAAACAATCAACGAAACAAAAGAAACAATAATCGAACAAATTCTACGATGTAAAAATTGCGACAAACCGTACAAAATCACAAAACAGGAATATTCACTTTTAAAAAAATTAGGGATGCCAGTCCCCCACAACTGCTTTCTCTGCCGCCACTTAAAAAGACCAAAAATGAGAAACCAAAGAACCCTTTACCAAAGAGAATGCCAGAATTGCGGATTAAAAATCGTCACAACTTATTCGCCGGCACGCTCCGAAAAAATCTTTTGCGAAAAATGCTATACGGAATCCATTGAATAGAAAAACTATCTAACCTTGCACATCGTCCTCAAAGCAGCAGTAGAAACTTTCATTCTGCGCATTCTGCCGGTTTTCGGATCAAGAACTTTCTTTACAATCAAATTTGGGTTATACATACGTTTTGTCGCATTCATTGCATGACTGCGTGCATTTCCCACGGAAGGTTTTTTGCCTGTGATTTCACATCTTCTAGACATATTTTTCCTTTAAACAAAGAGCATTCTAGCGATTTTTAAATAAATAGCAATATGAAATTCGTTATATAATCTAATAAAGTATGAGCAAAAATCTATATGAGCGCGCATAGCTTTTTTAATGTGGAGGTCTCGTGGTTTCCTGCACATTAAAAAAGCGAAGCTAAGCGAATATAATTTTTGTGAATAACCTATATTTTGAAAGCAAAGAAAACTTTGTTAAAGTTTTCTTACATAACAGAGCCTAATCGGCACTGTCGCAATCATAGTTTCAACAACGCTGTCCACCGTTAAAAGAAGAAGCATCCCCTCCTGAGTCCTCATCAAAATCATATCCCCGAATGAAAAAGCGACAAGAGCGAAAACTCCATACAGAATAAAGAAGAAAATTCCCTTGGCGACACTGCTCCCTTCATCCATATCCGCGGAAATATTTCTGTAACCGGCAGAAAACAACATCATTAAAATAAGTCCGACAAAAAAATTCTTAACAAAAATAAACAAATAAAAGTCCAAACTTCCCACCCCAAAAATGGAAATTTCAAAATCAAGATCGGGATAAATACCAAGGACAGTAAACGCCAAATAATTATAAACAAGAGAAAGCATCCCAACAATCAAACCGGCAAGCAAATATCTTTTAATAGACATATAATGGCAGATATACTTTAAAAAGTTCTCTAAGACCTTTTGCAGAACCATCTCAAATAATATATCATTAGCGCAATGAATAAAACATCATCTGTACGGACAGAAAAAGATTCGCTTGGAGAAATTAAAATAAAAGAAGACGCATACTACGGAGCGGTAACTGCGCGCGCGCTAAAAAACTTTCAAATAAGCGGATTGACAGCTGAAAAAATATTCATAAAATCATTGGGAATAATCAAACAGGCGGCGGCAGAAGTAAACGGATCGCTGAAACTTCTTACAAAAGAACAAACAAGATCAATCATTCAGGCATGCAAAGAATTTATTGCGGGAAAATTCGACAATGAATTTTTAATCGATGTTTTTCAGGCGGGAGCGGGAACTTCTTACAACATGAACGCAAATGAAGTAATTGCAAACCGCGCAAACGAAATCCTTTCGGGCAAAAAAGGACAATATAAATATGTGCATCCGAACAATCATGTAAATATGGCTCAGTCTACAAACGATGTAATACCAACCGCCGCAAGACTTGCTATGCTTTTTGCACTGCCAAACCTTCTTTCTGAAATAAAATTGCTCGAAAACGAAATCTCAAAAATAGCAAAAAAATACAAAAATTTAGTGAAAGTCGGGCGCACTCATTTGCAAGACGCGGTTCCAATAACGCTCGGACAAGAATTCGATTCGTATAAAGAAGCTATTAAAAAATCGAGGAAATTCATTGAACGGCAAAGCAACGACTTGAAAATTTTAGGAATTGGAGGAACGGCAATAGGCACAGGAATAAACACGCATCCGAAATACAAAATGATGATGATGAAAACTTTATCAAAAATGACGAAAATAAATTTCAGACCGACTGCAAATATGACGGAAACCACAAACAACATGAACAGCTTTTTAAATTTTTCCGCGACATTGAGATCGTTATCCGTAAACCTGCTGAATTTCTGCGGCGACCTAAAACTCATGAACATGGGTCCAAAAGCGGGAATTGGAGAAATCACACTTCCTCCTGTACAACCGGGATCATCAATCATGCCGGGAAAAGTTAACCCCTCAATTCCGGAGTGTATGGAAATGATATGCATGCAAGTAATCGGAAACGACAGAACCATCGAAATAGCGGCACAAAAAAGCCAGCTCGAAATAAACGTATACTGCCCGATAATCATGTACAATCTACTTCAATCAATGCAAATACTTACAAACGGATTAAAAACACTGCGCGAATTGTGTGTAAAAGGAATTAAAATAAACGCCGAAAAAATTAAATCACTGTTTTCTCATAGTCTTTGCACGGCAACAGCGCTTGCACCAAGGCTTGGCTATCAGCTTACCGCGGAAATTGTAAAATCGGCACTTACAAAAAACACAACTATAAAAGATGAAGTTTTAAAAAGAAAATTGCTGGATAAGCGCGAACTCGACAAAATCCTGTCGAAAACATCGGCGCTATAAACTGTCGACACCTTCCGCGAATTTATCAAAAAACAATTTATAATCGCTGTAATTTCTGGTTGGAACTTTCATATAAGCTTCATAAATAATCCCGATTTTTTCATTCATAATAAAAAAATGCCTGATTGCTTCGCTACCATTGCTTTCATCCACAAAAAATCCTGTCCGCCCGTTAACTACAGCCGTTTCCATAGTAAACCCGGGATATTTTTTTCCGATATATCCCGCTAAATCAAGAGCCTTATCAAAATCCTGAATCGGCAAAACAACAATCTCAACCTTGTATCCGGCTTGGAAATCTTTCTTATCATGCATTTTCGGATCAAACTCAACTTCAACCCACTTTTTTAACACAACCCCGTCATCCAAATATTCAACATTAAAATCCTCGGGAAGATTTACACTGTATAAAAATTCGTCATTCACATAGACAAGTTCATCCCCGAAAGAATCCGAAATAAAATCAACAAATCTTACACAAAAAGATGAAATTTCTTCGCCGTTATAAGCCCAAAAACCATAATCAAACTCATCAATCGTAGCACTGTAAATAATAATCTTATCATCATCAAACCATGCGTCATAAACCTTGCCGCCGCTTTTTTTTGACTCATGGTCAAGCATAGTGTCGGTAGGTACAAATTGCATATCTTCATCTGTAACAGGACCAAAACTGACAACACAATCTTTATATGAAATTTTCCCGACAGATCCAAAATTTATTTGAGCGGAAGATGGATAACGGAAATAATAATCGTTGCCACCAACCGCAACTTTATAAAATTCCATTTTCTCGCCCATAAAATCGTCCCGGACATTACTGCATGAAATTAAAAACACCGCCGCAAATAAAAAAACAAAGATTTTTTTCAAACGATTCATACAATAAAGATAATCTATTAGCAAAATTTATTCAAATTTCAGTTGCTGTTTCATATAAAACACAAAAATAGCTACCCAACAATCCATAAAAATGCTATTTTCTTACCAGTTTTTTCAGCACATCTATGCAAGTCACAGAAATATTTTACTCGTTACAGGGAGAAGGACTTTTTTTGGGAATTCCAGCCGTATTTTTGCGCCTGAACGGATGCAATTTAAGATGCAAATGGTGTGACACAAAATATGCATTGGATCCAAAAAATGCGAGACAAATGACAATTGATGAAATAACCAAAATAATAAAAAAATACCCGGCAAAACATTTGGTAATAACGGGAGGAGAACCTTTATTGCAACAAAAAGAAATTCTTTCACTTATAAAAAAACTGAAGAATTATTATATAGAAGTTGAAACCAACGGAACAATAAAATCGACACTGGATAATTATGTAGATTTGTACAGTTGTTCGCCAAAATTGGCACATGCAAAAACTTTAAATTTACCGCTTCAAAAATTTCCGGGGAAAAAAACTTTTTACAAATTTGTAATAGAACACCCGGCTAATATAGAAGAGGTTAAAAATTTTATTAGAAAATATAAAATTAAAAAATCGAGAGTCTTACTCATGCCGCTCGGGACCAAAGAAAAAGAACTGAAAGAACGCTCAAAATGGCTGGCGGAACTTTGCAAAAAAGAAGACTTGAGATTTTCGCCGCGTTTACAAATAACTTTATGGGGAACAACAAGAGCAAGATGAAAGAAAATTCTTCAAAAGCAGTTATTTTACTGTCGGGAGGGCAAGATTCAACCACGTGCCTGGCTTGGGCAAAGAAAAAATTTGATAAAATTTTTGCAATAACATTCGACTACGGACAACGACACAAAACAGAACTTTTATCCGCAAAAAAAATTGCAAAATTATCGGGCACTCCGCTGAAAATAATTAAAATTGATGTATTCAAACATCTTACAAAAAATGCGCTTACCGATAAATTCGTAAAAATAAAAATTCAAAAAAATAAATTGCCCACAACGTTTGTTCCCGGAAGAAATTTAATTTTCATATCAATCGCTTTAATATACGCATATCAGCAGAACATACAAAATATTGTTACTGGAGTATGCCAAACAGACTTTAGCGGCTACCCTGACTGCAGAAATGAATTCATAAAATCCATGGAAAAAACATTCGCGCTCGCAACAGAGAAGAAATTCAAAATTCATACACCTTTAATGTGGCTGACAAAATCGAAAACAGTAAAACTCATGCAAAAACTTGGCAGCTTAAACCTTCTCAAATACACGCATACCTGCTATAAAGGACTTCGTCCGGCATGCGGAACCTGCCCGGCTTGCAAATTAAGGATAAAAGGATTTAAAGAAGCACAAATAAAAGATCCGCTAAAATATGCCAAACATTAAAAACACCACACCACTCAAACAATACCGGGAAGGAAAAGATTATTCGCAAAAACCGGCGAAAAAAATACGCGCCGAAATAAAAAAGAAAGCTCCTTTGCTTACTTTTAATTTTCAGGAACAAAGCCGCGGAGAACACTGGGTTACAATTTCAACAGAGGAATATACGTCAATTTGTCCGTTTTCCAATTGGCCTGATTTCGGGAGAGTGGAAATTTCTTATGTACCAAACAAAAAATGCCTTGAATTAAAATCATTCAAACTCTACATAAACGCTTTCAGAAATATAAAAATCTTTCACGAAACAGCCTTGGAAGTTATATTTGCAGATTTTCTGGAAGTCGTTAATCCCAAAAAAGCGGTGATAAAAGTGGATATGAACGTGCGCGGAAACGTAAAAACAGTCTGCAAAAAATACTTCAAAACTTCGCAATCTTGACAATACAAGCTAAAATCCCTAAAGTTCCCTAGATGACAAACGCACACGCAAGCAAACAACACGGACTTATAGGAAAAATTTTTCCGAAAAGCAAACTTCGAAAACGAAGAAATAAAGCAAAAGCGCGCCAAAGAAAAGCTGAAAGGCTAGCCACTATGGCGAAGAAATAGTTTCAAGATTTTTCCCAACAGGAAATGTGAACCGCACACAACTATTACTTGGTCTTTTTTAAAATCTTTCAAAGCTCTTTTATAAGCTTTAACCGCCACGGATTCACAAAAAACATTTTTATATCCGATTTTTTCGACAATCTTCTTCAAGTCCGAAACAGGGATTTTTCTTTTTTCATGCGCTTCGGTCAAAAACAGTCTGCCGACAACAGGATATATTTTTTTCAACATACCGGAAACATCTTTTCCTTGAAGCGCTGCAAAAATAAACACAAATTTCTTCCCAACAAAACGCTTCTTAAGAAATTTTATCAAATTATGAATACTCCTTTTTGTATGAGCCATATCAAAAACAACAGTTTTATTTCCAACATTTTTTACAAAAACTCTCCCGGGCAAATTTAATTTGTTAAACGCATCTTTAAACTTTTCAACATCAACCGATCCAAGCAAAACCTTTAACACAACCAAAGCGGTAAAAGCATTGGAAATTTTCGCTTTATCAAACACCCCGTCTTTGGTAGGGCTAATGCCTATGGCATAATCTTTAGCGTGGAAAGCGGACACCTCCTCATCCACATAAAAAACCCTAACCGAACTTTTAAATTTCTTCGCAATCCCAACCACCTTCTTCCAAATCAAAGCTTTAATATGCGCACATTGGCATCCAACAACAAAAGGAACGTGCGGCTTTACAATACCCAGTTTCTCATCCAAAATTTTACTTACAGTCCCACCAAAAACATCGGCATGTTCTTTTTCAACCATTGTTAAAACCGAAACCGAAGGAGTAACAATATTCGTAGCATCAAGTCGACCTCCAAAACCAACTTCAAGCACAACATAATCAACCCCTTCATCCGTAAATAATTTAAAAGCAATAATCATCAAAACCTCAAAATAAGTCAGCCCATAAAAATTTTCGCGCGAAATAATCTTCATGATTTCACCGATATATTCGGCAAATTTTTGCCTAGAAATATTCCCGCCATTCAGCCAAATTCTCTCTGTAATATCTAAAATATGAGGAGATGTAAACATCCCAACTTTATACCCGGCATTAAACAAATAATGTGCAACCAAAGCACACACAGTCCCCTTCCCTTTTGACCCTCCAACATGAACAAATTTCAGTTTTGAATAATCAACACCCCATTTTTTCAAAAAATCCCTCACGCGCCCAAGATCAAAATTTTCCTCATTATAAGGAATTTTTTTAACATCCTCATAAGATACAAATTTGTCCAAACGTTTAAGTACAGTTTGAAAATCCATATATTCTAATATAAAGTACCATGAGAATATGTTATCAAAATTATTTAATAAAAAAAGGAGGATGTTAAGTTCCCGTATCGCGTACGGAACTCCGGTAGTCCACAGTTTTCGAAAAAGGACATCTTCCCCGGGCAAAATAAAAGCAACTTTTAAGACGACAATTATCACAGTCGCAATTTTGCTAACCGCCTACGGAATATTTTTCTCAAACTACTTCAAAATAAAAGAAATCATTATTGCAGATGAAAATTTTGAGAACCAAATCATCGGAGAACAAATAAAAGAAAATCTGAAAAGCGCATTAAACAAAAACATATTTTTCACAAAAACCGGCGAATTGGAATTCAGCGTCCTGAAAAAAATTCCGGAACTGGAAAAAGTAACCATTAGTAAAAACTATCCGTCCACAATCGAAATAGAATTTTTAAAATATCCGCTTGTTGCAAACATAATCAATGAAAGTTCAAATCTCAAAAAAAACTACATTGTAAATTCCATCGGATACGCCACAAAAGAGGATTTCGAAAATCCTTCTCTCCCATATATACACATAAAATCGGATGAACCGATAAACACAAAAAAAACGGTGATAGAACAAAAAAAACTTCAATACATACTCGATGCGGCAAAAAATTTCGAAGATAAATTTGGGATGAAAATAAAAGAAATCATATATAAACCAATACCTAAAGAAGTGCACTTGTTTACTGAAAAGAATTTTTACATTTGGCTGGACATGCAAATCCCTTCAGAAAACCAGTTCAG
>Ga0209541_10008513_pt1 | contig 16887 bp, 15 predicted proteins | sample RifCSPlowO2_01_FD_184027 | JGI IMG/M metagenome (GOLD analysis project Ga0209541, IMG submission 184027) | Groundwater microbial communities from Rifle, Colorado - Rifle CSP2_plank lowO2_0.1 (SPAdes) (version 2) | ecosystem: Environmental > Aquatic > Deep subsurface > Groundwater | place...
TAGAAAATTCGAAGGGGGTAATATAAAATGGAAGATGGTTCAAGGCCTTTAGATACTTTAAATCATGCTAGAAACAAGTCAGTGATGGTAGACTTGAAAAACGGCACGCGATATGTTGGAAAATTACGAGCATTTGATATTCACATTAATACGGTCTTAGAAGAAGCTGAAGAGCACCAAAATGGTGAGCTCAAGAGAAAATTAGGAACAGTATTTATCCGCGGAGATACGATAACGATCATCTCTCCGGCATAATGCTATAGTGATTGAGGAGATTTAACCTATGACAAAAGGAACAGCTAGTCACGGAAGAAAAAGCGGGAAGAAAACCCACATTCCATGTAAGAGATGCGGACGTAGGGCATATCATGTTCGGAAGAAGAAATGCGCTTCCTGCGGTTATGGCTCAACTGCGGCACGTCGAAAGTATACCTGGAATAAGAAAAATACGAAATAATATTTTCTAGAATTCTTTTCTATATCTTTTCTCTCTCTCTCTCTCTCAATTCAGTTCTCTTTTTTTTATCAGTTCATAAAGCCTAAAGAAAAATCTGAAACTATTTCTCTCAATTAAACATAGCGTAAATCACTTAAACATAGCGTAACAATCTTCTTTGATCAGATCTATAACAATCCCTTCACAGAGTTCCTTGTTCTCCGTGTTCCTCGCAATTTTCTTGACACAGGCATCTTTGCTGGTCTGGGAATTTATCCAGCGGCAGACCTTCACATCTGCAAGGTCAACAGCTATGTTATAAAAGCACTTATTCTTCCTGAAATCTTCAGAAAAATACCTGCACATCTTATAATTATTTGTCTCTAATGCCACTTCCTGAAAGCATTTTTCTCGCTGTCGTAAATCTATCACTAGGCCGCAGAAATCCTCCTTGTTGTTGCTTAATCCCAGCTGATAGTTACAGTTGTCTTTCCAATATCCTTCTTCCATGTTGCTGCATATCCTTTGGTCGTTGGTGGCAATAGCAATCTGTTCCTGGCAATAAGCAACTGTCTTGTTGTTTTGAATAAGATTACACGCCTCTAAATCATTATTGATCTTTGCTAATTCTACAACACAAGAATCTCTTAATGTTGATGAGGCAACCTTGCTGCATTTTTTAGCTTCCAGATAACAAGTATCTTTTGCTGATCCCGTAAGAGTGCTGCAAGAATCATTTGAGTCAGCTACAATATCTCCCGTAATGTCATTATTAGGATTGCAGGCTGATAAAATAAGTAAACTTATTCCCAGAAGTCCGATCCAGACCTTACTGTTCATTCCTTTGTTCATAGGTATAGGTTCACAGGAAAATAGGCTTTTAAACATTGTGGAATTAGGATATTTAGGTTGGAGTTCCGTGTGATTCTCTCTTGTTGTTCTGCCTTATCTCTCTTCTTCAGTACTCCTAAAAAGATCTCCGAAAGATATAAATAAGAAATAGACCCCTAGAATTAAAGCAAAAAAGAGGTGATGTCAAAGCTCTTTACAAAAACTTTTTCCTCACAGGGGAGGTTGGTCAATCCTAAAACTTTTTTGTGAGTTTTGTCAGAAATGCCACTTTTTCCCTCATTACACTGAGTTTTGGAGTGCTTATAAAACTCAGAGGTTGATTACTATGAACATAGGTAAAATATATTCAATTCCACTCAATAAGGAGACTGCGTATCTCGCAGGAGTGATAGTAGGTGACGGACATATTTCTAATGCCTGTAAATCAAAATCAGATAAGAGTAAGGATTACAGAATTAGTATTGAGATTATCGAAAGAGTATATTTAGAATATATTGTGGATTCAATAAGAGCATTTGTTAAAACTAAAAGTAAAATAAAAGAGAGGATTAATAACAGAGGAAATAGAACAAAATTGTATTATTTTCAGTTCAGAAATAAGAGTTTCCATCATTTCTTAACTCATGATCTGTGTATTCCATCAGGAAATAAATGTTCTTCAGTTCGAGTGCCGGAGAAAATATTTGGTTCCTTGAATTTACAAGTCTCTTTCCTAGCAGGATTATTTGATACTGATGGAGGGATTTGAGGTAATTCTATTGGGTTTACATCGTTAAGCGAATGTTTGATTAATGATGTTAGCAAAATTCTATCTACTATAAATATAACTCATCGTAAAGAAAAGTGGTTGAATCGAAAATATGATCGAAATTATTATGGAATCCATATACAGAAAAAAGATAGCGATAGATTTTTAAAACACTTGCCACTCAAAGACAAAAATAAGCTCAAAAGAGCTCGTTGTCATGTGGGCGTGCCGGAGTGGCCAAACGGGATGGATAATTCTGATAAAATTTAGGATTAGTCCAAGCTTAGGTCATTCTATTGTGGTGTGATAAGCATTACTGCTATGAGTGAAAGATACCCATTGGCTTAGTGCCTACGCAGGTTCGAACCCTGCCGCCCACATATTTTGTTTTTAAGGTGATTTTTTTAGTAAATGATAATAAATGATAATAAATTATAATACTATGGAAAATAACTATCAAGCATCTCAAATGCTGGTTCAGATGGGAATTTGCAGAGAAGTTTATGATTCTTTAATTCAATCTAATCCTATAATTTCTGAAAAAGATTTATCTGAGAAACTAAAGCTTACCGGTGGTGAAGATTTGAGTGTAGCATTAACGAGTTTGGGATATACTCGTAGAAATTGGAAACATGTTCCATTATTTGAAAGGAAGATCACTTTTGAAGTAGAACAGAAAGGTAAAATAAAAACTAAAACTACTAAAAGAGGTGTGATCTTAACTGATTTATCTCAAGAAATTCTTATGCCTTATTGTGGCATTAGTGTAATTGATACTGAATCGCCTTACTCTGCGTTACATCATTTAAGCAGATCTTATAGATATGCTCAAGCGGTTAAAAATGGTGTTTTAGCTTTTGTAGCTACTGGGGGGGCAACTGCTCTTTTCGAAGGTCGAGAAAATAAATCCCTCCTATTAAATTTTAGTATTGCTGTAAGTACTACTGCTCTGTATTTAGCAACTCGAAAATACTCTAAGACTGGTATGCTTGCTCATTTGAATTTCAAAACAGGGTTAGAAGGAGTAATGTTAGCTCTTGATGTTTCTTCACCTGAAAAAACCCATTTAATAGAATAATCATTCTAAACAGTAAAATAATCTTAAAGGTATTTCTTCCATTTGAGGGATTAATTATTTTTTTCTGCTCTCGTTGACATCCTTATTCTCTCTTTGGTCTTTCTCTTCCTCAATAGGCTTCATCGTCGGAAACAAGATGACATCCCTTATTGATTCAGCACCGGTTAAGATGACGGTCATCCTGTCTATCCCAAATCCTAATCCCCCCGCAGGAGGCATGCCAAATTCAATAGCATTAATGAAATCTTCATCCATGGGGTGGGCTTCTTCAGCTCCTCCCCTAAGCTGGGAGGCTTGCTGCTCTAATAATTTTCTCTGCAGAACAGGGTCATTTAATTCAGAGTAAGCATTGGATAATTCCATGCCCATGCAGAATGATTCAAACCTTTCAATGAGGCGGTCATCTCCTCTCTTTTTCTTGCAGAGCGGAGTGGATTCGGCGGGATGGTCAGTGATATGGATTGGTTGGATGAGCTTATCTTCAACAAGCTCTTCAAAGAGCAGCTGGACTGCCAATCCCCAAGTTAAATCTCCTTCATAATCAATATTATATCCTTTCATCAGCTTCTTCAATTCATCTAAAGGGGCATGGGCAACATTTAATCCGGCAAATTCTTTCAACGACTGCAATAAGGTCATGCGTTTCCATGGAGCTTTAAAGTCGATCTCCACATCTTTACCCCGGAACTTCTGGCGAACTTTTGTTGTTCCATGAACAGCAATGCAAGCCCGCTCATAGACTTGCTCCAGTAATACCATCATCGTATTGTAATCAACATAAGCCTGATATGCTTCCAGCATCGTGAACTCGGGATTATGGGATGTGTCTACATCTTCATTTCTGAAATTTTTACATATCGTAAATACTTTTTCAAAACCGCCGACCAGCAGCTTCTTCAAAAACAGTTCTGGAGAGATAGAAAGGTACATCTTCATATCCCAGGTGTTGATGTGGGTGACAAACGGCCGGGCATTGGCTCCTCCATAGATCGTATGCAACGTAGGAACTTCAACTTCCATGAAGCCTTTTTCGATAAAGAAAGCACGGACTTCCTCAATGATCTTGCTTCTCTTGACAAAAACATCACGAACATCAGGATTGACAGCAAGATCGACATATCTTTGGCGGTAACGAAGCTCTTCATCTTTCAAGCCATGGTACTTCTCCGGCATCAGCAAGAGAGATTTGCAAAGGATCTCTACGGTATGGGCATTGATCGTAACTTCGCCCATCTTTGTCTTGAAGACTATCCCCTGGACGCCGATGATGTCTCCCGTATCTAGCTTTTTTGTTATTCGTTCATAGATGTCTGCCCCTAAAACATTCTGCTGAAGGTAGACCTGCACCTTGCTGCTTTGGTCTTGAATATGGAAGAACGCTGCTTTGCCCATGACTCTTCGGAGCATGATCCTTCCTGCCACAGAAACTTTATCAGTTGTATGGTCTCCAGCAAGAAGTTTAGCGTATTTCTTATTGATATCTGTAGCATGATGGGCCTGCTGGAAATGATAAGGATAGGGATTGATGCCTTTCTCTTGGAGATCTTTCAGCTTCTGGAACTTATTTTGGTCGATTTCTAAGGGCATAAGGGCAAGATAAAGAAAGTTTATATAAACATTTCTTCAAAAAATGGAGTTCAGAAGTGTTCATTTTCAGAGCCTGCCAAATAATATGTGCATAGCATCAGCTCGGCTTTTTACATTAGTTCTGGACGTATCGTTCAAGCCATCGGCGTGCGAGCAAGCTTACTTTGCTCGCTTGCATGTCACAGGGACTACCCCCTGAACTCAGTTGATATCAACCTTGATGAGCCTCGCAGATTGATGCTATGTACATACACCAAATAAGTAATTTTATAAACCAGAAAATACTCCTTTACGAAAAGAGAGGTGATAGGAGTTGATTGTAACGAGCTGTGGCAATTCTAGAACTATAGCCAAAAAGCTGGCCAAGAAACTCTCCGCCCCTTATTCCCCATTAACTTTAACCTCGTTTCCCGATGGTGATATCTACCTGCGCTACAATACTGATGTGAAGGGGAAAAAAGTGATCATCGTCCAGTCTTTCCAGCCCTTATCGGATGCTTCTCTCTTCCATATCATCTTTGCCGCGGAAGCAGCAAAAAACCAAGGAGCCAAGAAAGTGATCCTAGTATCTCCTTATCTGGCCTATATGCGCCAAGATAAGGCCTTTAACTCCGGTGAAGCGGTCTCCAGTAGGATCATGGCGAAGCTTCTGAACCAGTGTATCGATAAGATAATTACCATCGATCCTCATCTGCATAGGTATAAGTCATTGAAAGATATTTTCACTATTCCTGCAAAATGCCTTACGGCCAATCATCTGATCGCGCAATATATCAGCAAGCATTTCAAGAACGAAGTGATTATCGGCCCAGATTGGGAATCCTACCAATGGGCAGAGCATATCGCTAAAGATATTCACGTTAACGTTACTGTGCTGGAGAAGACCAGATTTTCTTCTCGGAAAGTAAAGGTAAAAATGATGGATACTATCCCTCTGCGAGGGAAAAATGTCATCATCGTCGATGATATCATCTCTACCGGGCATACGATTGCCGAAGCTGCCAAGCAGGCTCAGAAGTTAGGTGCATTATCCATTACTGCTATCGGTGTCCACGGCTTGTTTGTTGACAATGCTCTTGATACGTTAAAGAAAGCAGGAGTCACAAAAGTCATTACGACAAACTGCATCGAGCATAAGACCAATAAGATAGATATTACTCCATTGCTGCTGGAAGAGTTGAAGAAAGAGAAATAAATATCACTAAACATATCACCTAAACATTCTTATGTCTTCTCTTATCTGTATCTCCACCAGCGATCATCCCCATTTTTCCGAGAATGCTTCCAGCGGTAATAATCTTCTTCCTCATCCCAAGGATTGATGTACTGTCCATCAACTTTGTTGTAGCGGTACTTCGCTACTGGTTCAGGATGGCTGTACATTATGACTGGAACCTCTATCGTTGTTACCGGAACTTCATAACAATGATATCTCCGGCAATAGATCCACGTTTTTACCCTTGTGTCTGGCTGCTCATTGACAGCATCTTGTACTTTTCCTAAGTCTATCAGCATCTCTTCCGTGGAATCATACGTTACGACCATAACTTTTTCCGTTGCCTTTCCACTAGCAGCAAGAGCGCTTCCTGCCACAAGCAGCAGTAGAACTGTCCATAAAAGATATTTGGTGGTCATGATAGATACAGGGGAGAGGAGCCTTATATTGTTTATGTTCCTAGAACACATAGATTCCTTGCTATAATCCGATTCTATAATAAAGCAACTTTCCGCATTAATTCCAATGTTATGGAGTTTAATCCTCCTATCTGCCGCTCATCGCGATCCAGATTTGGCTGCAGGACCTGCTGAATAAAATATTGTGCCGAAATAGCTTTTTCTCCCGTTCTTTCACGTTGCGCTTGCCTCATCAGCAGCATCGCTCCATAAGTATCAATGACCATGTTTGCAAGAGGCTTGGCGCCTGGGGCAACGTAATTTAATACTTCCCGTGGATTGAGTTCAGGATGTCTTTCCATCATTTCCATGTACATCATTCCTAAGTGAGGTAAAGCGCCTTGCGTAAGATTATCGTGGTGTTGGATACGATCAATGGCATCCAGAACAATGGGTTTCACTTCTTCTAATCCATGACTGTATGTTGTTCCTGATAATTCTCTTCGCATCTGCTGCAATACTGGGTTTACATTTGCTCGTCCTTCTCCTCTCATCCCCAGTAGCGCTTCTCCTAGGAAAGAAGTAACTTGAATTTCACTCGTTCCCTCATAGATTGTGGCAATAACAGAGTTCCGCAAATGCCTCTCCGCATCAACGTCCGTAATGTACCCATATCCTCCATGAATTTGCACACCTGATCGTGCTAATCGAATCCCTTCTTCTGTAGCTCGGTATTTTATGGCCGGTGTTAATACTGCGGTTAAATTAGCGTACGGTGCAGCCTTCTCAAGCTCTCCATTTCTGGTGAAGATAGTGGCTAGGTCTGATGCAAAAACCGCTTCTGACACTACTGCCCGTAGAACTTGAGCATGGATATTCATATCTGCGAGCATCTGTTGAACAAGATAAAATTCAGCAATGGGCTTGCCAAACTGTTTTCTGTTTTGAGCATATTCTCGGGCTGCCTGAAAAGCAGCTTCAATCATGGCAATTCCCTGTCCGGCAACTTGTTGCCTGGCATCGTTCATCATCTGAAACATGTGCTGCAACCCGCGATCTCTTTCTCCGACAAGAAAACCGATGGCGCCACTTCCCTCTTCCCCATAAGCTATCGTGCAGGTTGGAGAGCTATGCAATCCTAATTTTCGTTCTATCCCGATGATATCTACATCGTTTCGATGGCCATCAATCTCTAATGGGACAGCATATAAACTGATTCTTTGCGAATCAGTATCTCTTGCCAGCACCATCTGAACATCTCCTGGCCAAGAAATAAACATCTTCTGCCCATACAAACGTGCTGTTCCATCTTCTTTTGGGACTGCTTTGGTTTGAAGGCTCCAAACATCACTACCTGCGGTTTGCTCGGTAAGATTCATAGATGCTGATAATCGTCCTGCAGCTATTCCTGGAAGAAATAGTTGTTTCACTTCTTCTGAACCAAACGTCTGCAGCAGCGATCCATTACCTCCAGTTAATAAGGTTCCTGCTGCTAATCCGGGATCTGCTTGCCATAACATTTCTGCATAAGCAGTCATGATGCTTCGAGGGGCTTCTAAACCGCCATATCTTTCACTGATAAACAGCTGAGGAATGCCAAGGTCTCGAATCGTCTGCCGATAATCTTCTACTGCTGCCGGGAGAACTAACCGTCCCCGTTCAATCCTAAATTCCAGCTTATCATTCTCTGGCCCTTTTGGTGCAATATTTTTTCCGATAACTTCTCCTGCTTGCTGAAGAGCCACGAGATAGGAGTCATGATCGATACCTGGCCAGCCGGCAGCTACAAGTTGTTCTAATGGCAGTTGTCGTACCACTAATTCACGGTCTGGGGAGAATAAATTTCCTGAAGAAACAGTTGCGCCCATATTTTCAAGAAGACTAATGAATCCTTATATTTATTATGTTAGTGAAAACATTATATTCTACAACACAATATTTTACAACACAAAATACAATATCACTGGCAGGATCAGACAGCCCATCAGATGATTCTTGCCGATATTCCAGGAAGAAGCGACAATTCCTAGAGCCGTTGCTGTCAGAAGAATAGTTAATCCGATAAATCCATCAAAGAATATTGTTAATATGGTGATGAAGCCGATGATGCTCCAGACGACGGTGTTGTAATTTACTTTCACGATGATCTGGGCAAACTGTTTTGAGATGATAAGAGTAAGGATCGTCGCTATCCCTCCCACAACAACGGAAACACCCACAAACAAGAGCATCGCCGTGAGATCAATTTTTCCCATTAGTTGATTGACGGCAACAATTGCTCCGTTCCTAGCTTTATCCAACAGATATGCTGTGCCGATGGAGATGAGCATGTTCGCCGTATTGATTCCTCCTACTAAAGTCAAAAAACCTTCATCACCTATATCTCCAACAACTTCTGTAGCGACGATAGCAGCTTGCGAACTGCCAAAGCCCGGCAAAAAGCCTGCAATAAAACCAACACCTGATGCTGCTGAAACTGCTTTGACCATATTCTTCCGTGATATTTTCAACGGCTTGGAAATATTTTGAGGAGGAATAACGCTCTTCTGCAATAAGCTTGTCAGCAGCAATGAGAAGCCGAACAATCCTGACAATAACGGAAATAGTGGCTGCCGGAGCTGTGGCAGACCATTAAGGACAATTAGCCCTAAACATCCCGCTAAGAAAAATGCGGTCAAGCTCTTCAGTCGTTTTCCTTTATCCTTGAGAATCATATATGCCATGATCATGATTAGGATGTAGCCGATCAATCCATCGACGAGGGAAGCTGTTTTGTCCATCAGAAAAAGAAATACTGGGAAGAGAATCGTTCCCAGCAGCAAGCTTCCTAACGAGCCGATAAGAGTATAGATGACGGCATTATGCCCTTCACCTCGATGCAACAATCGATGCCCGGGAAGGACATTTAATTCCTGCCCTGCATCTGGTGCTCCTAGATAGATCCCTGGAAGAGTATCCAGAAAGGTGTGAGTGATTGCTAAACTGATGATGAAAACACCTAAGATGATGGGAGAAGTGAACTGCAATAGCAGAGGAGAAAGGGAAACAACAATGACGGAAACCAGATTTACATGGATCCCCGGAGTGATGCCGGTGAAGATGCCGCTAAGAACACCTAACAACAAAGCTATCATCACGCTTATCAATTCCATGATGGCAGCAGGAAGAAGAGATTTATTATGGTTTATCCTTTTGGGATATAGATATCCCAAAGATATCCCCGAAGACAACTACTTCTTGGTGATAACATTAGAAAAGCTTATAAATAGCCTTCCTTTTGAAGACTGGATGAGATTAAGTACCGAAGCAAGACAGGAACTTGAAGTTTTATTAGACGGTGGTATTCCTCCCGAAGTAGAAGAACTCTGGGAGAATAGCCCTGAAGTGCGTGCGGTGTATGGCCTTTTAGGAAGATATAAGCTCGGGACTCCTTATCCAGAAGTTGTTGCCGGCCTTTTGGATCAAGTAAAAAGAATCTTTAACATTTCTTCGAGAGATGATTGTCTGGATGTAGTGGAATTCTGGGAACCATCACAAGTAAGGGCAATGACGGAGAAAGTTTTTCGTGGACTTGATGACCGCCTTCGTGATATTGTTCGCCATGATGAAGCTGGTACTACATATATTATTGCTCGGAGCAACGATAGCAGAAATCATGGTGTCTTTGTTTTGCCCCAACAAGAAGTAGCTGGTGTTGACTATGATGTTCCTTTGGCTTTATTTGCAGCGGTTGCTGGACATTTGCTATCTGTTGCTAAATACACTGATGAATTAACAAAGCTAGCTTATACTGACGCTCTGACTGGAGTTTATAACAGAAGAAAATTCGATGAAGATTTGTCAGCCTGCCTTTCTCGTGCTGAGCAAGAGAGAAAGCCTTTTTCATTGCTTGCTGTTGATCTTAATGACTTTAAGCCTGTTAATGATGAGCATGGCCATGATACAGGAGATAAGACACTGCAAGCCGTAGCACGAGCAATGGAGGCAGCTATTGGCAGGGCAACAAGGTCAACGGATCAAGTGTACAGGGTAGGCGGCGATGAATTTAGTGTTGTTCTTTATGGTGCAGCTTTCCAGCAAGCAGTAGTTGTTGGGGAGAGGATACGAAGAGGAGTAGAGAATATCCAGACTGTTCTTGGAACTGATGGAGATCCTTTGTCTATTACTTGTAGCATCGGCGTTGCCAGTTTTCCTGAACACACCTCTAGCTTATCAGCCCAATCCTCTCCTGCAGGAATAAGTCATCTTGCCGACACGGCATTATATGCTGCAAAAGAAGCAGGAAAGAATTGTGTTGTAATCTATCAACCAAAACCTTAAGTTGATACTCCCGTGATGTTCTTCGTGGTACTTTTCGTTTCAAAATATCTGCCGGAACATCTCTAGTAAACAAAAACTCTTATAAACAACAATTCTTTATCTCCTCTTATGATAGATGGCGGTATTTTCATAGAGTTAAGCTTAATCCTAGCTGTAACCATTGTAGTAAGCGGCGTGATGCGCTTCTTCAAACAGCCTTTGATCATCGGCTACATCTTCAGCGGCATTATCCTTGGTCCATTGGTGTTAAATGTTATCAATTCTACCGACACGTTATCTGCCTTTTCAAAAATAGGAGTAGCTTTTCTCTTATTCATGGTTGGATTGAACCTTAATCCTCGTGTCATCAAAGAAGTGGGCAAGGTGTCGTTAGTGACGGGAATAGGGCAAGTTCTTTTTACCTGTTTCATCGGTTTTGCTATTGCTCGGCTGCTTGGTCTTTCTATTGTTGTTTCTCTCTACATCTGCATCGCTTTAGCGTTTAGCAGCACTATCATCATCTTGAAATTATTGTCGGACAAAGGAGATCTTGAGACATTATATGGGCGGATCGCCATCGGCTTTCTGATCGTGCAAGACCTTATTGCTATCCTTGTCCTTCTCTTGATCTCTTCATTGAGCCAGGGTGCAGATTTGACATCATTAGCGATCAGCTCGATATTGAAAGGTATAGGCGGCATTATTGTCCTGTTCGGCCTGACGGTATACCTTCTTCCTTCGATAACAAAACATATTGCCAAATCGCAGGAATTCCTGTTGCTCTTTTCCATCGGCTGGTGTTTCATCATCGCTGCTCTTTCCCAATATCTTCATTTTTCGATAGAAGTTGGAGCGCTGCTGGCAGGGGTGACCTTATCCTTATCTCCTTACCAGTACGAGATCAGCTCGAAGATGAAGCCTTTGCGGGACTTTTTCCTGATCATCTTCTTTATTATCTTAGGTGCTCAGATGGTTCTCTCCAACATTATCGAGAGCATTCCCGAAATAATCATCTTTTCCTTGGTTGTACTTGTTGGAAATCCATTGATCATCATGTTCTTGATGCGCTTTATGGGCTATACCAAAAGGACAAATTTTCTGGCTGGCCTTACGACAGCCCAGATCAGTGAATTTTCCTTGATCATCGTGGCGTTGGGAGTTTCGGTAGGCCATATATCTCCTGAGATTCTTTCCATCGTTACTGCCATCGCCTTAATCACCTTCGCTGGTTCGACCTATTTGATCATGTATTCCAATCAGTTGTATTCCTTTCTTGCGAAGTATCTCCCGCTCTTTGAAAGGAAAGGGAGAAAGGTTGATGAGCATAAGTCTTCTTTTAGAGAAAAGTATGATGTTATTCTCTTTGGCTATAATAGGATAGGGTTTGACATATTAGAATCCTTAAAGAAGACCAAGCAGAAAGTGCTGGTCATCGATTATGATCCAGATATTATTGCTAAGCTTTCTCGGGAAGGCCATGAATGCCGTTATGGCGACGCTAATGATTCTGAGCTGCTCAATGAGCTGCATCTATCTAAAATAAGGATGGTCATCTCGACAATCCCTGCTATTGAAACAAATTTGCTTCTCATCAATAAGATCAGAGAAAGAAATAAAAAAGCGATAATCTCCGTTGTTTCCCATCAGATCGATGAGGCTGTACGCTTGTATGATGAAGGAGCAACGTATGTCTTGATGCCTCATTTTCTGGGTGGAAAACATTTTTCGATGATGATTGAAAGCAATAAGCTGGACATCAAGAAATTCTTGAAAGAACGTGTTGCTCATCTGCAGCATCTGAAGTATCGAAAACAGCTTGGACATGAGCATCCCAGGCATGATTAGTCCTGTATTTCTGGATTATAAGATAACGGATACTCCCAGTATGTATACTTGCCACCATAAATATATTTAAAGCGTCTGTTCACCCAATATCTGTGATGGGAAGATCAAATCATTGGGGGGGATGGCTCTGATGGATATCATTTCCATGAGAGATTTTTCAAAGGAAGATATCCTTTGTGTTCTTGACGCTGCTGCTGAGGTAAAGAGAGCTATCCACGATTCTCATTATGATGAAACGGTATTCCAGCAGAAGCATGGACGGAAAGTAGAGCAGCTATTGCATGGGCTTAAGGTTGCTACCTTGTTTATCGAGAATAGCACAAGGACAAACCATAGTTTCCGAGCGGCGGTGATGCGTTCCGGAGGAAATGTTGATGGCTTTCCAACGGAGGATTACACTTCTTTGAAGAAAGGGGAAACTTGGGCAGATACTGCTGCCATGTTTTCCGGCTATGGTTATGATGCATTAGTCATGCGCAGCACGACGGAAGGATTGTCGAGATGGACGCAGGAATTTCTGCAGCAGAACCATGCTCAGATGAAACGGCAGCATCTTCTGATCAATCAGGCATTCAATTATCGTGTTCCCGTCATCATCAATGGCGGAGATGGAAAAAACCAGCATCCCACCCAATGCTTATTGGATTTATTTACCATTTGGGAGATAGCTCTTGCTCAAGGAAAAGGATTAGATGGTTTGCATCTGGCTTTGCTGAACGATCTCGCTCACGGCCGGACGAATGCTTCTCTGATGTCGATAGCTCACCTCTTTAACTTTAAGCTGCATTTTGCCTATCCTCAGCGCTTTGGCCCGCAGCAGCGCCATCTTGACAGTTTGAAAAGAAGAGGAGTAGAAATCCATGATTATAAAGAAGATTTCTTGTCAGCAATGAGGAATTCCTTTATCGCTTATCATTCCCGGCCGCAAAAAGAGCGTGTAGGGAAGGGGGAAGATTTTGCGAACATCAAGAGAATAGGGCAGATCAACAAGGCGATGTATGACCTGCTAGGTGATTCAGCTCCGTATCTTCTGCACCCTCTTCCCGTTGATGCAGAAACGTTTGAAGAAATATCTGCTGATATGTGGGATCATCCTAAAAACATGACCAAATTCCAATCATCGAATGGCTTGTATGTTCGCATAGCTTTGCTTGCTCTAAATTTAGGGCGGATGCAATGGACAGCAGCAATTCATCATGATTCTTTGACGTCTAGCATTCTCTTGGATCTTCCTTTAAGCCAGCGGGAGAAGACGTTGCAGAATTCCCGGTCTGGATTCATCGAAAAAGATGGGATCGTCTTTGACCATATCTCCCAGGGTATGGGCAGGCGGCTTGCTGGCGTGCTAGGGTTTGAAAAAGAGCAGGTTCCAAAAGTGATCTCTGATTTCATGCCTGTCCGTGATACGTTTAAAGATATGATCAAGATCCATCAAGAGTATACCCTTTCTCGAGAGCAATATGAAGCGTTAGCGTTGCTTGCTCCTGAAGTAACAATCAGCTTTGTCAAAGAAGGCCGAGTTGTCCGAAAAGTCCGGCCGATATTGGGGAATTGGATCGAAGGAAGAGTGAGATGCGGAAATCCCGAATGTATAACTAATGTTCCTAAAGAGCACGTCGTTCCGAAACATAAGATAGAGATGGTCAATGGAGAGCGAGTGCTAGAATGCAATTACTGCGAGCAGACCGACACTATCCCTCGTATCTATGAAGAGAACAGATTTATGTATGTCCAGAAATGATAATCTCTATTTAGTTTCATTCAGATAAGGTTAAGATATCCTTATCATATTCTTCTTCCTATCCAGGAGAGCATACTTCAACCTTCCCCCACAGAACGTCTTGATCACTTCTTTTGCATCTTTAACCAAATAATTTAGCTTTTGCTTATCGATAGGAGGCAGAACGTCAAAATGGATAAGAGCAGCATTTGATTCTTTAGTTAGCATCGTCTTCTTGTTATGCCAAAAGTCTAATTTTAGACCAAGCACTTTTTTTGTGTCATGATAAAATAATGCTTCTGGCTTTATCGTGTGAAGTAGGCCAACCCGCTCACGGCCTTTTGAAAGATTAAAGGTAACATCTCCAACCAGCTTATCATAATTGTCTATCCCTGAAGGGATCAAATGCCGTAGGGAAAGGTAACGCATAAGCGTCGTCAGCGTGTCATTCGCCACTACTTTCTTTTTTTTTAACACCTCCTGAAGCAGCTTTTCTACCGATGTATGGTAATGCTGCGCTTGCTTGCCAAATTCCGCCTGGGCTACGCTCCAAGGGGAGAGAAGGTAATGGTTTTTCATCGTTTCTTTATGAAAAGTAAGGTGCACCCATTCTTCAACATCTTCCAGAAGATGCTTCGCTTCTGCTGCCTTCGAAAAATTATCGATGCCTTTTACGTAAAAGAGCGCAATCTGCAGCTTTGGAAATTTCTTGAACACTTTTTTATCGATAGTTACTTTTAGTTGTTGATGTTTCTTTATTCTCGTTGTATTACTAGCCATATTTACTTCCTTTTCCTCATCTTTGGCATGCTTCTTATCCTAATATCTTTTATTCTGCTGAGTAGATAATCAATAATCTTTTCTGGGATGGTTCTCCTGGCTCTTGACGTAGGCAGCAGATATTTGCGGTTCTGCTGATCTAAGTCGTAGCGGATATCCATCAACACTCTCACTTTTTTCCGCTCGTAATAGATTCGGACGATCAAGAGAAGAAAGTAAATTCCAAATATCCCACCTACTAAGATGCTGACTTTTGTGACGAACGGCTGAACAGTATTCACGAGATTTTGAAACAGCTGCTCATTGGTGAGTTGGTCTAAGGGAATAGAAGCGTTTTCTGAAGAATCATTTTCCAGAACTGCTCTTTCTTCAATAATTACTCCCTCCGCTAGTGCTAGATGCGGAAATACGAAGAGCAAGAGCAATAATAAGCATATCTTTCTCATCATCAACCTCTTTTTTTTAATGTATAAACTTTTTAGGTTTTTATATGTATCGGAAACTTTTTAGGATAATACCGGAAACTTTTCAGGAGATAGGTAAGATTTGTCCCGCTTGAGACCAAGAAGGTCTTCTGTGCAGGGGCTGCCTTTATTATGAAGCTCATTTCCCATCATCTTTTTGGAGAAGAAAATTTTATAAAGGGGCTGGGGAAAGAGCTTCCTGGCAGCCCCGTCGTCTAGCGGACTAATCCAAAATAATGGAGTCTAGGGATAGTGCCCTTTGGTTTTGAGACTTAACCGGTCATTATAAGTAGCAAAGATGAAAGGCATTGACCACGGTTCGAATCCGTGCGGGGCTATATTTTTTCCTGAGGTGTTTAATGAGAAATGAATCGTAATAAAAATAATGACCGAACAAATTGACCTTATCCTTGGCTTTACTGGAGGAATAGCTACTGTTGCCCGAGCGGATGCCATAAATACATATTGCAAACAGCGTTATGCGAACATCGTAGATATTCCACCAATTATTGTTTCGGGAAGATGTTCAGGGATGAACCAACAGAAGCCAGAACGAGCAGAAGCTGATCTTATGAAAGATCGCTTGGTTAGTATGGGGCTAAATCCCTCCAACATTTTTCCTGAGCTAGAATCACTGGATGGCATTGCTAGTATTATTTATTCAGTACAGATTGCACAGCAAAATGGGATCCCTTCTGAAAATATTGCTTTTGTGACTAGTCCATTAGCAGTAAGAAGAGTTCAGGATTATTTACAATTGATTTTAGGAAAAGGAGGAGAGAGCATACCATATGAAAGTGGAGCTTCTTGGTTTGATAAGCTAGTTGAGGATCTTGTCCATGAGGCAACACTACATGATCTTCATTATTTTCTGGATAGTGGCTTAGTACAGACGGGCGATATAGATTCTTTTGATGAGCGTTACTTAAAGACAGTACATCCTTTTCATGGAAAAGATCCTCGAAGATTATGGAAGACAAAGTATGGTAGAGGTGTGATTGGGTTAAGGATAGTACAGACGGTAAAAGCTATGGGAAGAGAATACAAGACAGGTTAAGATGGTGAAAGATAGAGGATATTCTAGGGATTTTTACTTTTACTCTTTTTCCTCTAACCAAATTCTATTTTTAGGATAATCAATAACTACCTTAAACTCAGATAAAAGTTCTTTGAATCCCAGAATGAGGGGGGTTGCGTCATGAGGAGAGAAGAAGCAAAGAAAGGAATATTCTTTTGAGGTATTGATTATATCAGCGAAGATTGCAGTAACCTCACCAACTTTAACATCTAGTTTTGCTCCAGGCACAAGTCCTTTTACATAGTGATCTCCTAAAAGTGGCTTAGTAGAAAGTCTCTTTCAAAATAGCCTCTATGTTGTAGGCTATTAGCCTACAAAACATTTCTGCGTTGATCATTGGCATTTTGTGAGACTTGACAGTACTTCCAAAGAGTCTTTTTAATGCT
>Ga0209541_10008515_pt1 | contig 16884 bp, 33 predicted proteins | sample RifCSPlowO2_01_FD_184027 | JGI IMG/M metagenome (GOLD analysis project Ga0209541, IMG submission 184027) | Groundwater microbial communities from Rifle, Colorado - Rifle CSP2_plank lowO2_0.1 (SPAdes) (version 2) | ecosystem: Environmental > Aquatic > Deep subsurface > Groundwater | place...
TGAAAGAAAGCCAGAACTGGCAGACAATTAACAACATATTGCTATATATGGAAGAAAACAAAGAGATAACATCAAAGCAGATTAGTAAAGGTATAGTGGTATATGAATATAATGGGGAGAAAAGGGTGAAATGAAAAATGATACACATAAAATTAAAATACCCTTGTGGATTAGAAATGGATTTTAAAGCGATAAGTATTGTATCTTGTTTATTTGGTATGATATTTAGCGATAACAATGATGACAATACATGGTTATGTCCTTTACATAGGCAAAATTGTAAAAGGGTGAGATGATGAAAACTAAACAATTTTATTATGAATGTCCAGACTGTGGTTTTGTAACAACCAAAAACCCAACAGAAGATAACGATACAACAGAACATATATGTATATGTTATAATTAATAAGGTGAGATGAAAGATGGATAAAAAATATGATTATATATATAATATTATTTGTATATTAATTTTAATTGTAACTATTTTTGTATTAGGTTTTAAATTATCAAAATCGATTGTTTATAATGATTTGTTATGTAAACCAGAATTAGAAAAAGATAATAAATTGGTATCTTCATATTACGATTCAAGTTTTGGATGCGTTTATCTTCAATGTGAAGAAGGATATACACGTTTTGAAAAGATTTTAAAATATGGAAAATGTTATGAAATATCATTTATGAATTTAAAAGTTATTATAGATACAAAGGAGACTTTTGAGAGGGAGAAATGGGATGTGAAATAACAGAAGAAAAATTTATGGATTATGTAGAAATACAAAAGTCAGGTGTTACTAATATGTTTGCAGTTGATGTAGTAGTCAGTTATAGCGACTGTCTAGACAAAGAAAAATGTATTGAAATAATGAAAAATTATAATGAACTTCATAAAAAATATATTGGTGATAAAGATGAATTATGATACTTTTATAATGGCATTTGACAATTTTGTCAATTGGGCAATGGTTTTTTGGTTTTTTTTAATGGTGTTTATTGTATATACCACAATAAAATATAGGTTATCAAAATGACTACTTGCGGAATAAAAAAATATGATGATTTACCTGCAAGGGTAGGTTTATATGATGTAGATTTTTTAAGATATATATACAAGAGACACATCAGTCCAGATTGGACATGTTTACCTGTAATCCATACAAGAGACACATCAGTCCAGATTGGACATGTTTACCTGTAATCAAATGGTTATATCCACCTTTAAATATCAAAGAAAAAAGTAAAATAAAACATATCCTAGAATTTATAAAAAATGAGTGTGAAAAAAATGTCGCAAAATAGCATATATACTTTTTTACAAAAAAACGATGATAAAGCGTTCACATTATCAAGCATCCAGAAAAAGTTTAATTCTGATATTACAAAAAAAGTAATACAACTGGTCAAATATGGGATTATCCAATATAGAAATGGGATAGTGGATTATCCAAAAAAACATAATGTTGCAGTGAAATATTATTATGTTGGAAAGCCAAAAGAGTATATCCCAGAGCCAAAGGTATTATTATGATTAAAAAACTAATCTTAATCACAGTAATATTCTTAGCAATGGTAACATTTCACGAAATTGCACACAAAGTCGTTTTCGAGACAGTAGGTTGCACAACAGAGTTTGCGTTGGATATTGATATACAAACAATAGGAACGTGCAGGTATGAACAGTTAGAACGTGCAGAGCCAATGAATATGCTGATTGATGTATTGGGATATACTATTGTTCCGATGTTGTTTATGATATTATCTGTAATGATAATCAAAACTGATTCTTAATTTATAAAGTATATATTATAAAATATAAATACTTATAAACCTAAACTATGTAGGATATACATATAAGAGGTGTGAGAAAGTGAAACAAAAACAAAAATCAATAAATGAAGTCATTAAACACATAGACAAAGATAACATAGACGACTTTGATTTAAACGAGGACAACATAGACGATACTCTTGAAATGTTGATGACTAGAAAATGATAATCAAGAAATGTAGTATGTGTGAGAATATGATGTTACAGCATATTATATCCAGGCACAAAGAAAGTATTATGGTGAAGGATATAAACGATTATAAATAAAAAAACAAGTAAAAAATTGGGTGGACTTATGACGAGAACAAGTAAAAAACAAGTAAAAACTGATAATTTTTACTTCTATATATTAAGTTCTCTAAATGATAACCCAAATCAATCAATGCAAGACATAGGAAATAAGTTATCTCTTTCTAAGCAAAACATATCATATTATACACGACAATTTAAAGATAAAGAGTTAATAGAAAAGGTAGGTTATGGAACATGGCAAGTAACAGAAAATGCTATCAAAATTCTAAAAAAGCCAAATGCAATGGAATTTTTACTTGTTGTCCTCGACAAACATCAAACAAGTAAAAATAATTCTTTCATTAGAAATGATGAAAGGGGTTTCAGGGGATTTCCCATGATAAATTATAACAAAAGAATGGATATGCACAACATCCAATTAAAGATACCAATTCTATCAGGACAAATAGATTTAAAGAAACAAGGTGGAAAGATAACAAAAGGTTTTAGAAACTGGATACCAGAATATTTAGAAATATACCAACCAATAAAGATGACAGTAAGGAACAACAATAATAAGAGTTTAAGCGTGTTTTTAGCGAGTGGTAAGATAAAAGGACTTAGTGATATTGAAACCATAATAAGCAATGCAAGAGTATATTTGCAAACATATTTCAAGCAACATGATGTAAATTTAGATTTTCATAATACGCAAGTAATAAAGACAGAAATAGCAAGAGAAGATGATGTTGCAAAGGACAAACTAAACAAAGGTGATAAGATTTTAGAGAGATTTAACAAAAATAGGAAAAAAATATTACCAAAAGACCCAAACCAACAAAGTCAAGCATGGTTAGATACAAGCCCAGACCCAAGCATTGAGACTAATGACATTGATTACATGTATGCTTATCTTAGGATGCCATTTAACATTGAACAATCAATGAAAATAATTTCTATGCAGAATAATAACCTAGCAAGATTAACTGAACAGATTAACGCACACATCCCTGCTATGATAAAACTTGGAGAAGGTGCTGAAAAGTTAGGAAATAATACAGACATATTAACAAAAGTAATAGTTGAAGGTATAAAATCTATTAAAAAAACAAAACAAGAAATGGAAAAAAAAGCAGGACAGTTAAAGATAGGTGACTTCTCTTGACAAAGAACAGGAATTTGCACGATGACAACAGGTTATTTGTGAGGATATGTCCGAGTAGTAGGATACTGACAAACAAAGTAAAAAAGATGTGCCAGAATCCAAAATGTCATACTTATATAATAACACCAAAGCATAGGTATTGTGATAAGTGTTTAGAAGATAAAAAAATCATAATATATAAATAACCTTTATTAGAGTAATATATATTATGAAAAACATAGTTACAATTTTAATTCTAATCACACTATTTTTAGTGCATAGCAGTATGACAACAGCTATAACATTTAATAATAATATATCTATAAACACCCAGACAAATAAGATATTACAAGGTCAGATACCTGTGTATTATGACAATGCGACACCGCACACCTTTGCCATCTATAACGTCACGATAACAGGACTATCTGGCTTTAATTTCACAGAAATACCTATATTATTGTTAAACGAGAGCAAAAACATTAACTATACATATAAAACAGACACGCCAATTCATCAGACATATTCTGCAAAGTTACAATACAACTATCTCACACAAGGGACACGAACACCATTGCAGAAGGTTATCCAGGTTAATACATCAGGATACAATCCAAGCAACACAACAGCATATATTAATGATAGTGTAGTATGGTTCAACAATGGTGAGGGGAACAGGACAGTAACCAATCTAAACGATTTAACAGACAAACATATAATCCAGAACCTGACTAATTATACAAGATTATTTTCAAGCACAGCACAGTTTGATTATTTTGACGAAACAACACAAAAGGGCGGATTTTTAACAATTTTGTCTAACGAAGTGACTTTATTGACTCATTCAGCAGATTATGATAAGAATATCCTATTTAACGTGGATGCGATATACAAGAATGCAGATATGTCAGGACAGGCAATTCCTGATAGTTATAGTATGAAACTAAGCGAAGTTAAGCAGGGAATATTAAGATTAGAAACCAATGATAGCGTGTTCAACATAAAACTATCAGGCGAATGGTTTAGATTTCAGGAAAACAATCTTAACCTTAATGGAGACAAACTAATTGCTTTCAACATAACACCAGCAGGGATAACCACGACAGCACAAACAAACCAGACCTATCTTAGAAATATTGTAGTAGTATCAGACAATGGGGGTAATCTAACCATACCAGTAAGTGTATTTATTCAATACGCAAACCTAACAGAGATAACAGAAACATTGCAAAATTTAGTATTATTGCCGATGACGATAGAACAGCAGTATGCGTTTTGTAACGATGCACAGATTAACTGGACACATCCAACATGTGTAAGATATTTACAGAATGTCAGTAAAGTGGAATATGTTGCAAGAATATTATATCCAGAAATAAACGAGACATCAGCGTTTGATAGTCTCCAATCAGGCAAGAAAGCAGAAGAAGGAGTGATAAGATTAACTAATCAGATAGATAGCCAGAAACAAGAGTTATCAAGTTTAAGGGAACAGTTACAACTGATGTTTAATAGTCTGGAGACATTCTCAACCACACAAACAACAAAGATAAACGATATTGGGAATGATGTTATCAGGCGTAAGAATAACAGCACATTATTTTTATGGTCAACACTTTTAATATTTTTTACAATAATATGTGTGGTAGGGGTTGTATTTTACAAGAAATGGAAGTTTAACAACACACCAAGTATGCAGTTCAAGGTATAAAGATGGGAACAGACAAGATTAACAGGTTCATATTGATAGCGATATTAGTAATATTTGTATTATTGATAGGCGTTCTTATGAAGATATTTGGCGAATATAATTATCCGACCATAATTCTAACCTTATTAGCGACAGGTGTTATTATAGGCGTGATTGTTTTTATATATAACAAGCTAACAAGTAAGGAAGGACAAAAAGAAACGAAAGAGTTTGAGATAAGCAAAGAAGATGCAATGAAACTGGCAAGGGAAAAGTTTTTACAGGAAGATGGAATAATAGTAGGAGAAGAAGAAGTATCAAACGTGGTAAGTATAGGCGATAATTCAGGCACAAAAGACCCATACTTATTCTGGATATTTTACGATTCTCTTGATACCAATATTAAGGTAGCATATTTTAGGAATTTAAAAAAAATAAATGTAGAAGGTAAGATATTTGGAACGAGGTCAGACAAAAAGTTTATGGAAACAGCAGTATTACATTTAAACAGCACAGCAAGTCCAAGACGTGACGAAGCAACGTATGTCAAGAGAAGATACGACCCAGAAACAGGCGAAGTGTTATTTGAAGAACAAGGAACGCATAGTCCGATGGTATATCAGCAGGAGTTAAAGAAAGACGAAATTGAGATAGTCAAGGATGATAAACCAAAACAAATACCAGGTGAGATTAAACCATGACAATGAACAAGATGTTGATATTAACAGACAATGATAGAGAATGGAACGAACTTTTTGATTATTTATATGATAATAATAAACCATTATTTGACAGATTAGTGATAAAAGTATTGTATGGTGGTAACAAAGGATGATATCTGAATTGTTATTTATGATGGTAGTATTTGGATTAGGATATGGAATGATGAGAATATATACAGAAATATGGTTATGGATAGCGGATAAGCTATTTAATATTTTGATGTTTTTAAGAATAAAATTAGTGGGATGGTAATTATGAAAATTAAGATACCTGGTTGTAGTGTATGTAAAAGACCTTATGATTGGAAGGAAGGAATTAGATATGATGATACAAAATGTTATATTTTTGTTCCCTTGTGCAAAGATGACGAAAAACACACGCAAGGATATAATGATGATTTGTTAGAGATTGAGGTATAAACTATGGGAATATTTGATAAGGAAGATATAAAGGAATCTAAGATAATAGTTAATTTTGACACTGATTTGACAGATGGTCATGCAGTATTAGTAAGCACAGACCCTATCAAAGACAAGATGGCGAGAAACAGGCATCTAATCACAGGATATCCAAGAGATGTTCCTGAATATAGTAAAGATTATGTTGATAAGCTGAAACAAAAGATAACATTCCCAGTATCAAGAGGGTTTGTCTGGCGTATTTCTGGGATAAGCGAATACAAAGAAATGATATTTTGTTTGCCTAATGATATTAAGAAACTACCACTAGGATTGCCTGATGTGTGGTTTAACGCATTACAAAGGATAGTTTTAGAAACACACGCAAGAGTAACAACAGAACAGATGCTATGGGATGGTATTACCAGCAGAGAAGAGATATTGCATAAGGTATTCACGATGGAATTCCCAAAAGATATCAAACAATATGCTGAAAACTGGGTTGACGAAGAGATGGATAGGTATAGAAGGCAATTGCCAATAGAAAAACAGGAACAGCGACCATTATCAAGAGAAAGAGATAGATGACCTACTAAAATGGAACTACCAAATAAAAAATACAAAGTTATCTATGCAGACCCACCTTGGAAATATGGTAATTGGGGAAAAGCTAATCCAAAAAGCAGACCAAATTCAAAAGTTTATCCTATGCCTTATAATACTATGAACATAACAGAAATTAAAAGTTTGCCTATAAAATCATTAGCTGAAAATAATTGTGAATTATATTTATGGACAACTCAAAAGTATTTACCAATCGCATTTCAAATAATTGAGTTTTGGGAATTTAAGTATTGTCAAACTTTGATATGGTGTAAAAAACCCAGACGATATGCCAGTGTTGTGGAAGAGATACATATAAGGCATACAAAGGCAAGAACAAGTATTGTTCACAATGTTCAGTTTTCATATTCAAGATAAGAAAACAGATGTATGCCAAAATACACGCATTAAAACAAAAGATAAAGGAGTTAAACATAGATGATGATAGAAAAGAAACAATGTAAGCATTGTAAGGAAATCTTTTATAGGTCTGGTGAGACTAATTTCACCTGGAATATAAAAGTATATTGTGATGGGCAATGCAAGACAATGTATCATAGTAGATTAAGAGTAAAGAATAAAAAATCATGGAAAGACAATCCATACTAATTATACTTATTCCATAACTCTTCTGAGATTAAAGGTTGATGTATCCCTAATTTTTTCTCACCATTATATTCAATATATCCACAATAAAAACTATTGGATTTTATATTATAATATGTTTGTGCGTTAATTTTATACTTTCTTTTAACGTCTTTATAATCCATATCAGAATATATATCTTGTATCATATATGTTTCAGTAGGATTAGGTATCAGATGCAGATACTCTCTGCCATCTATTAATATTTTAGATTTTTGGTATCCATACAACCTATGCGTTCCAAGATACAAACCATTATCAAACTTATACTGCTTACTCATATCAACTCTTTGTTTAGTCCTATCAGATTCTGTTTGTGCCATGACAAAGCTAAACAATATCATAATATCTTCATTAGTATCACTGGTAGCAACGATTTCTGTGCCATACTGCTTACATATTTGCCTAATACCCAATCCCAAAGGTATATTTCTTGCTAATCTGTCCCATTTGGTTATGTAATGCGTTTTAACGCCATTCTTAGCCACGTTATTGATTAACCAGTCATATAACATAGGTCGTTTCTTTTTAAGGTCAAATTCAATGATAAGTTTTCCATCTTTAAGTTTATACTCCATATCCTTATCTTCATCCATACTACCACTTCTTGCAAGTTCAATAATGATATTTTTTTTATCAACGCCTTGCCTAAGAATATCACTTAGATAAGCATTAACCATTTGCCCTTTCTTTTTTTGTTCATCTGAACTAACCCTTATCCCACCAGTATCTATCCTTTTCATCGTGTTTCCATCCAAAACCATTTTCCAAAATAATGCATCTTGTCCGACCTTTTATCCCATACATAACCATAATCCATTTCAGAGAAAGTATGTTTAGGATATATTTTAATTCTTGCACGTTTAGACCAGTTAGGTCGTATTTTCCTATTCATTTTACACGACCAACCTTTTTTATGCCTTTTCTTGACAGAACAATCCATCTCATATTTACATGGTTTGTTACGTTGCAATAGGCAAACAAATCTAGGATTATAATTAGAACTCTTACACAACCTGTTATAAAACAAAACATTCATTTCATAGAAACCAAAATGCTTTCTTAAAACATAAGCAAGTCTTTCTTTATTTGAAATATCCTCAACATCAACTTTAATGGTATGGCTAAACTTTTTTGAAATCCTATCACATTGCCTATGCCAATACTTAGGTATGTTTCTATAACTCTCTTTCCTTATAGGTAATAGATATTGAACTTGTATCTTTACCATTTTTTTCCAGTGTGGTTGTTGTTTATCAGTTATTGGTTTCATTGTTTATCGTCTTTAATATTAGATTCCCCTATCTGTGAGGTTTTTGGAAACGACTTTTATCGTTTCCATTAAAGGTAAGAACTTGGCTTTAATACTTTTTATCGTCAATAACTTTATATTATTCATATCTCCTTTCCCTTTTTTTGGGGATGTTTGGAAACGCATACGAATTACTACATCAACCCACGTTTGAGTGTAAATATACTTTCGCCTATATGCCACCTCTCCAAAAAAATTGTAATAATATTTTTTTATTGCCATTACCACTTTTTTTCCACCCTTTTGGAGTATAATCGCACTATAATATGACCTTATCCAAGCTTATATAGCGGATTTTTATTATCCTTATCCAATCTAGGTAAATTAGTTTGGTTATCAATGATACTCTTATATAGATTATAATATTTTTTAGCGGATGGGTGAGTTATATTAATTTGTTTAGCAATATCACGCCATGACATATCAGGATTCTCAGTTTTAAGGGTATATACCTGTTTCATAATGATATCTTGCTTTTCACTTTGAACTTTTTTAAGTTTATCTTTTGCATCATCAACCTGTCCACTTTTTTTAGTTTCTTTCTTAACCTTTTTTTCGTCAGATTCTTTAATCCATAGTTTTAAACTCTCAATTCTTTTACTTTCAAACTTTTTGTTAAGTTCTTTAAGAGAATTATACAAACCAACATTATTAACACATTGTTCTTTAAATTCTGCTTTATACTTATGAAAAAAATCTTCTCCTTCTTCTGCATTAGCAAAAGGTGGCAACATAATATGTATAGCATCAGATAACCTTTCATCTTCATACTGTCCTGATTCCCATAACACAAAATCACCGACTTTCAGAGAATAAAGTTTGTTCTGGTCAACTTTTGTGAACTGATACACTTTATTCAACACGCCAATATCCGCAAAGTTAAGTTTGCCAAGAAAGGTTTTAGAAAACAATGTCCTAAACTTGCTATTTATATCAAAAACACTCTGAGCAGTAGCAATCACATAAGCTTTGGTTCTTAACCTTGAAAATAAAGTTCTAATCAGCTTTAACAATTCTTGTTGATATCCTTGCAGGTTTCCAGATGGGATTAAGATTTTCATTTCTTCAAATACAAGAACCAACTGATTCTTAACAAGACCAGTCCTTAACGCATTGTCAATCCCTTTAAGAAATTCTACAATAGCAAACGTCTTAACCTTCTGGTTAGTGATATATTTAGTGGTTAAATGATGGACATGTTCATTATCGTTTAATAAATCAACATAATTAAGGATATTAAGATTATCGTCAGGCAATATCATAAAATCCTGTCTGAATGGCATAAACGCAGATTTCACACTTTTAATAGTTCTTTTATCACCCGCACTCTCAGTCGGAACAAACAGGTTTTCTGGATTAAACACTTCATCAATTTTAAATTCAGAGTTGACTCTCTGGTGCAATTCCCATAAAAAATCATAAAAGCTATCTTTCTTATCCATAATACGTTTCACGTCAAGGCAAATATCAACAGAGATACCACTTTCAGTAGGGATAATAGTGCTAAACCCTTCTTCACTAATATCTTTAAGAGAATATCCAAAAAAGGTCATAGGCGGTAACTTATGTTTATATGGTATGTTAAAAGTAAAAGGATGATACACTTTTACAGGCAATGTATTAGTTTCAATATGTTGTCGTTCCAATCCAGTTACGTGATATGATTTAGTAGGAGAGAATATATGAAACGCATTGGCAAGTTCATCACTTTCCTTTTCGGTGACATATATCACTGTTCTATTCCCACACTTCCTGATTTCATTGGCAAGAGTGTTAGAAAACACAGATTTTCCTGACCCTGAAGTCCCAGCTATCATACAGATTTGATTATCCACAACTTTTTTGCGGATATACTCTTTACTTTCAAAATCATTTTTACCTTCTTTATATATGCACAACAAGTTTCTATCAAACAACTGCCTAAAATACACTTTCATCACCACCACCTATATTTTGTTGGTGAGGGAATGGGAATCTATTATCTCTTGAATCTTTAATGTAAGCACTTCTGATTGGCGTGTTCTGGATATCACAATGCAAGACAAGAGATATAAACAACTCAACAATAGACATCTCAATAGAACTAAGCTTGATAAAATACTTATTCATTTCATTGCTATACCTAGACTTAATTTTTTCATCTTTTTCTTCTGCCATAAGTTGCCTAAGATTTTTAAGTTTAAGGTATAATGGGCTAAAAGATAAGTATTTTTTAGTTAAATCATCCACATTAAGACCTTTCTTTTCAAGATAGGTATTCGTTTTATCCCTAATTTCTTTATGGGCATACAACATTTGTGATGCACGATACAACCTTTCAATATCATCTGCATCATTTTTCTGCATAAATTCTGCCAGGACATTAAGCACCATCTGTTTGACAACAGTAGGCAACTGCACAATATTTTCATCATTTTTATTTATTTTGTTCATACTGATTCCTTCACCACACCGACACACCCTTCAACATAAACCATATCAAGGTCAAACATATCGTCGTCAAAAGACATATCATCGGAATAATCTTCGAGGAACGTATGGACAACCTTATTTTTGCTATCCACAGTTTTTTTAATAATGGACATAATCTGGATTTTCATATCATCATTAACAGTGGCACGATACATCTGCAATATTTTATTAATCATGCTGATTTCTGACACACGATAAGGTTTATTATTAATAAGAGACTCATAACCAAGAACAAGTGAATATGCTTTGAAAAACTTTTGAATACTACCTAACGAATCAGGTTTATCATTATATACCTGTAAACATTTCAAGACCATATCTTTTATTATAAACATTTTCAGTCAAATAGTTGTGATAGCGATTCAGACCCAAACATGCTAAAACTATCTGCATATTTCTTTTTAACAAGGTCAATAAAATAGAACATCTCATCAAGTTTACCTTTAATAATCTCTTTAATCTGGAATTCATACGTAAATTTAGGCAGACCACTCTTTTCAGTATTGGAAAGGATATACGCATACGACAACTTTTTATACTCATCGTCAAGAAAGATAGCAGATTTTATGTCAATAAGAACTTTATCCTCCTTTTCTTTGATAACATTACAACAATCAATGAAATCGCCAACGATTTGAAACAGGTTTTGTGTCTTTTCCATACGATAAACAATGGGATAGCTTATTTATATATTATGCTCTTTTTTCTGATATATATACTCCAGAATAGAAACATTTATATATACATCTATATTATAGAATAGTAAGAAACTTAAAACAAAGAAAACAAAAGGTGAGATGAAAGATGGAAAAAATACAAATAAAGAATGTTGATGAATTTATAGAGAGAATAAAAAACAAAGAAAGTGTTAGTAGACACATCATAAATTTAGAATTTATTTGGAACATAGAAAATTCAGGAAAATTAAGTTATGCTGATTTAAGTTCTACTAATTTAAGTTCTGCTGATTTAAGTTCTGCTAATTTAAGTTTTGCTGATTTAAGTATTGCTAATTTAAGTAATGCTAATTTAAGTTCTGCTAATTTAAGTAATGCTGACTTAAGTATTGCTGATTTAAAATATGCTGACTTAAGTTCTGCTAATTTAAGTTCTGCTAATTTAAGTTCTGCTAATTTAAGTAATGCTAATTTAAGTATTGCTAATTTAAGTAATGCTAATTTAAGTTCTGCTAATTTAAGTAATGCTGACTTAAGTTCTGCTGACTTAAGTTCTGCTAATTTAAGTTCTGCTAATTTAAGTAATGCTGATTTAAGTAATGCTGATTTAAGTTCTGCTGATTTAAGTTCTGCTAATTTAAGTAATGCTAATTTAAGTTCTGCTAATTTAAGTAATGCTAATTTAAGTAATGCTAATTTAAGTTCTGCTAATTTAAGTAATGCTGACTTAAGTTCTGCTGACTTAAAAAATACTGACTTAAGGCATGCTAAAGGAATATTTACTTATAATTTTGGAGTAAAATTAGAAGTAAAACAATAAAAAGGTGAGATGAATGGAAAAAACAATACAAACAGCAGATGGTGAAAAGAAATTGGTATGTGAACTAACAGACAAAGAACTTGACGCAGGAGATTATAGTATTAAAAATGGATTTTGGAATACACATTACAATGGTAAACATCAGATATATAGGTGAGGTAAAAGATGACATATAATATATGTTACCAAGTCCAAAATAAAATCAGGATAGTAAATGATTTGTTTATCTGTCCATACTGTCAGGAATCGTTCAGGGCATTAGCATACCATACTAATCAAGTCCATAATGTATCAGGAAGACAATTAAGGCATAGGTATGGATTACCTTATAACTATTCATTACAAACACCAGAATTAAAAGAACTAAGAAGAAATCAAGCATTGAAAAATAAAATGGATATCCAGTTAATAAAAACAGGAGTAAACACCAGATTCAAGCGAGGGCGTATCCTTACTAAAAAACAAATCAATGATATCAAAAAAGGACATATCAAGAAAAACAGGATGATAGATTAAACAAAACAAGAAAATCATAATATATAAATAACCTTAATCATATAACAAAAGACATGGAGAATAATGAATTAAAAAATATAATTATGATAATTATGGTGTTATTTCTTGTAATCTATATAATCATCAGTTTGCCTGAATATGAGTTACTACGTGAATATAATTTATTAAAACCAAACAAATTTATCAATTTAACAGGGTGTCCTAGTTTTGAGTTATGGATAAGGTTCAACGAATCAGGCGTATGTTTACAGGGATTACCACATGAAAATTTATCACAGATAGACAGTATTCAAAACTATTGTAATCAAGACATCCTAGTTAAATGTGGATGATTAAATGTGAAATCAGGTTAGAAAACTTAAAACCATAATTTTCCTCCCGAAAATATTGTTTTTATTCTCTAACCAGACACATAATGAAACCAAAATGGGAATAAAAGAATCGGCAGGTGGATTATTCAGTAGTGTAGGTATGTGGACTGTAAGTATATTTCAGTGGGTATTCACACAGAAACCATTCAAGTTATTTGGCATGATTGCGTTTATTCTGACAATATGGCAGGGGATAGCAAGGGCAATCATAGAAACGCAACCGCAGGTAGAGTTGCAGGTGTATATAGGACATCTGATACTGAACAGCGTCAAGAACATAGCATTAATCATATTAAGTGTTGACAACGACATTTATTTACTATCAAAACAATATATGAACATAGCATTGCCGACACTATGGCAAACCATAAAAGCAGGGTTGTTCATAATTAAAGACATATATTTTTATTTATGGTGGTATAAGATATTTGAGAGTTTATTTATAAACGCAGGTAAGACATTAGGCACTGACATTAACCAATCCACAGGCAAGTTTGACTTATTCAGGACAGTCATTGGTAAATACTTATTATTCTTTGTTGTAATGAACTTTGTGGGGATGATAGGCACAGGGGTTATAACATTCCAGATACCGCAGGAAATGAATCTGATAAACAAAACAATCTATTTTTTCAATACGAATTTTGCGACTGGGTTTGATTTTGTGTTTAAACTATTCCCATTCAAAGGACTGACACATTTTATGATATTTAGTTTAGGCAAGATGGTTAGTGTTATCATAGGAACGTATGTTGGTGAACAATTAATCAATAGCACAAACTTAACCAAGTAAGAAAAGAATGGATGATACAGAAATAATAATATATATGATACGAACCGCAGTAATGTGGGATGGTCAGATGTATAATAAGGAGTTTGGCACGAAAACTGATTGGATAAGGTTTCTTAATCCAAAAAAGAACAATGATAAGAATATTAATGCGTTTGTGGATTATATGATAAACGCAGGGATATTAAAAGAAACGCATAAAAAAAATAATAAGTATTGTATATATAGACCAGATGAAGATAGTATTAAGATAATACGTGAGATGGTAGAACGAACAGAGGTTATGTTTTACCTAGAGATGGTATATACAATTATAAGGAATAATAAGTTTGATTTCTGACTTAGTAAGATTACTAATAACATTTATAAATAAAACCTAAGATATACTTTATAAAAGATGCAAAAACTTATGAGAAGGTGTAAGTTTTATCGTGAGCATAATCAACCTAACAGGCACTATGGATTAGAAAATCCAAAAGAATCCTGTCTTAGGAGGAGAAAATAAAAATGGTAAAAGCAAAAATGAAAATCTTAGGAATGCCTTTGACTAATGTGTTAGTTGTTCTTGCTATTGTTGGTTTAGTATTTTGGGGATGGAACTCTGGAATATTTAAACAGACAGCAGGAGTTGACACAGGAGATGGGAAAATAGAGGTTGTAAGTGGTGTATGTTCAGGAACATCAAGCGTAAATGCGTTATACAATGATTTTAACGCATACAAGGCAGGAACAGACCCAGCATCAACACTGACAATTTACCAGGCAAATGGTAAAGACTACAAAAAAGCAGTATCAGATGATGCTTCTTCAACCACAGTTCCAACCACGTCAAGTTTCAAGGCAGTCGCAGGAACAAACGCAGGTTCACCAAGTTCTGGTTATTTTAGCGAATTGGTAGAATTCAACACAGTATGTGCTGATAAAGATATCCAACCAGCTTTAAAACCAGCAACAGCACCAACATTAACAATAGTTAATGATGATGGAATCACAAAGAACTCAGACACAAACAGCGAAGTAATGGGTGCAAGTGGAACATTCTTACCAACATTACTAGTCAAATCTGGTTCAGAAAGTTGTGCATCCAGACATGGTGCTTACGTAATTGCTGATTATGATAACACATATTTCAGCACATTATCAAGCAGTGACCTTGCAGATGGAAATACCATAGTTCTATTAGCACACAACGATGCAACCACAAACATAACAGGTGGCGACCATGTAGCAACCAACGACCAGTTCAAAGTATGGTTATACGATGGGGAACTATGCGATGGGGATAAGAAAGAAGCACAGATAAAAGTCGTATCAACTTCAACACAACCAATAGAGGACACAAACATAGACTTCTACTGGTTTGCAAGAGACATCGACACTGATGCAGATACTTACCAACCATTATCACCTGCTGTTTATGATGAAGATAACAATGTTATAGGTGAGATACTTACCAACGTAACATATTATGTTCAATAAACAACATGTAAGGAAACAAATGCGATAGGGTGAGTTCATCACCCACTTTTTTTTATTTATCTTTTAGTCCAATGACAAAAACAAAGAAAACCAGGTTTGAATGTTTAAATTGTGGTAAAAGAAAGAATCATAAGTCTATTAATGGTATCTGGTTGCAATGCAGTTCTTGTAAACACACATTCCAGATATACAAGGGACAGAAAAAAATCATAATATATAAATAACCTTTCTTATGAATAAAGTATGGAAGATAATTCTCAATTAGCGTATATGTTATTAGGTTTAATCATTATCATTGGTGGGGTTGTAGTGATAGGATACATTCTTGGCAAGATAGACATACCTTTTTTTGACAAGGCAAAAGGCAACGAGATTCAACCAACGCTTAAACAGTTCCAGATAGAATCATACTGGAACAAACAGAGAGTGTATGATATATTATATCAGGTGTATGATAGTGGTCTGCTAGTTCAACAAGGCGAGTTAAAACAAGACACCATAGAGATTGTTCATAATATAAGAAATGATACCAACTATACTCTTAAATTGTATAAAAAAGGATATTATGATTATGAAGGTATGTGTGATAACATAAATCCAATATGTTCTGGAGATGTGTATAGGAAAGCAGATGTGCAACTAAAAATAATACCTTTCACAGAAACATATTATAGGGTTTTATTATATATCCAGGATGGTGTAGTTATAACGCCAAAGATATGTGTAGCTGATAACATTGACAGACTAAGATATCCAAGATTAAAGAAAGAGGGTGTGGAACTATTAACAAAACCAGTTCCTGACTATATGCGGATATATTACGATGTATGCTATTCATTCAACATCACATCAGAGATAAAAGAAAAGTTACTGCAAAACATAGTCAAGGATAACGAAGATGACATTGCCAAATATAACAAAGCACATAAGGTAAAATACACAGACTGGTCAAATATTACATTTACAAACGAAGATTATCAAGGTTATGTTTTGGATAAGATAGTAACAGGATTATACGAGTTTGACTTATACTTTGAGACCAATACAGAATATACAATGTTAAACCAGTCAGAAATAAAAGTTAAAGTAATGGATTCAAAACAGCAGGTGGAACAGGAGACAAAAGTAAACATTTAAATATATGGTATGCAACTAACTTTTAGTATAATCAAAATAAGGAATAAGA
>Ga0209541_10008519_pt1 | contig 16879 bp, 13 predicted proteins | sample RifCSPlowO2_01_FD_184027 | JGI IMG/M metagenome (GOLD analysis project Ga0209541, IMG submission 184027) | Groundwater microbial communities from Rifle, Colorado - Rifle CSP2_plank lowO2_0.1 (SPAdes) (version 2) | ecosystem: Environmental > Aquatic > Deep subsurface > Groundwater | place...
TATTCCTGGAGTGTTCAATTCGGGATGTCCTTGCAGCATCCTTCCTATCTTTCTGTATCCTTCAAGCTCTGATTTAGGGAAGAATCCCTTGTCAGCAAGAACAGAATATATCGCAGGGCTGCAATGCCCTTTGCTAAGCACAAATCTGTCTCTGTCTTCCCATTTTGAGTCTTTGGGTTTTATGTTCAATTTATAATAATACAATGCAACAAGCATATCTATCGCGCTTAAAGAGCCTCCGGGATGTCCGGACTGTGCTTTGTAAATTATTGTGAGAATTTCTTTTCTAAGCTGTTTTGCTTTTAATTTCAATTCCGTAATTATTTTTTCAGAAGGCATAATTGAAGGAAATCATGTTCGTATTTATATTTTTTATGTGCATTTTGCTTTAAATCAGGAGTCTTGACAAAAAAATTAAAAACATTTATATAGATTTATTTAACTGTATTGATGGAATCCTTATGAAAAGAAATTCACAGTCAGGCACCAATGCCGCCATACTTGTTGCTATAATTGCCACTCTTATCATAATCTACATAATATTCCTGCCTGAATCCGAGAAAGCAAACCTTCTTGAAAACAGGACCAGCGGCTCAAGAAGTTCTGAAAGCGGCTCCGGAGTGGATATCATCTTAAGAGAATTTCCTGGGACAATAAGCGGAGTTTCAGGAGTGGAGGACGAGAAAAGCCTTCCGAATGTTTTTTTGGTTGAGTCAAAGGAGGCAAAAGAGCTTGTGGATATCAACCCATTTATAGTGAGCAGGAGCATATTCGGCCAGAAATCAAAGACAGAGCAGTTTTCCCTCCCTGACTTTGAGAATGTAGACAATGTCATGCTCACATTCAATGCAAAGACAAGAAGCGGAGTGCTGACAATAACCCTCAACAGCAACATAATCTATGAGAGCGAGATAACAGAAGAATCTGTAGAGCCTGTAAGGATAAACAGCAATATGCTCAAAAGAGATAATAGCCTAATGTTCAGTGTTTCTTCCCCTGGAGCAAAGTTTTGGCATACAAACAGCTACAGCATAGATAATGTCAAGATTATTGGAGACATAACAGACAAATCCCGGCAGGAGAGCCAGAATATATTTCTTTTGAGCGAGCACGAAGTAAAAAACGTGAAGGAAGCCAAGCTTAAGTTTATTCCATACTGCGGCAGTGTGCAGACTGTAGGGACTCTTGATGTTATCATAAACAACAGAAAAATTTTCTCTTCTGTTCCAATATGCGATGACCCTTATACGCAGATTATCCCTACAGGTGTTTTGAGGAAAGGAGATAATGTTGTAGTGTTTAAAACAAGCAAGGGGAGCTACAGCATAGAGGAATCAAAAGTCATGCTGGAATTCAATGAGCCAAAGACAAAAACATACTATTTTGAAATTAACAGGACAGATTACATAAGCATAAACAATACGAAAACCAAGGATGCAGTGCTAATCATAACATTCCCTGATGATGATACAGACAAGGAATTCAAGCTTGATTTGAACGGGCATTTTAAAAATGTGGACATAAGAAAATCACTTTACACTCTAAAAATGAATGACGATATTTCTCAGGGCAATAATTACCTGAGAATAACTCCTGTGAAGAAGGACATAGAAGTAGTTGAGATAAAAGTAGAGCTTATAAAAAGATGATTCTTTAGCTATATTTCAAATACAAGATATTTTTGGGTTGCATTAATAAATAGAAATATAAAGGTGTTCTTTCAGGATATGATATTTATTAGGTTAATCACTATAAAATGGCTGATGATGACAATGCTGTTGCGGACGAGGCAGAAAAAGAGGCAGAGGAAAATGCTGGTGGCGATGGAAAAGATAATAAAGACAGCGGCAATAACAATTCCAACAGTGGCAGAGAGCAATTCTGGAGAAACATTTCAGGAGTAAGGCCCAGCGGTGGAACTTTATCCATACTAATAGCCTGCATAATCGCATTCTTTGACAATAAATTTTATTACTTTCCATTTCTCGGAGACGTCTATCATGGATTCAAGCTTTCAGGCCTCCTAAATGTTGATTGGTTTGGGCTCGCAGTCTCAGGAGTATTTTTGGGCATTGTGATATTTTTCTACCTTAGGGAGATGATGGCAGGGAGAACAACTTTTTTTGTAGTTGCAGTCATAGCTACAGTCGCTACATCCCTGAACACATATATCCGCCTTCCGCTGATAAACAGCCTTTCTTTCGGTTCCTACCTCAATATAGGATTGCTTGTTTTGATAGGGATAATAGCATTGCTGTGGAAATTAAAGACTAAGGCAAACACATTCAGGACAGAAGACTTTACAATCTTACTGCTGGCTTTTGTTTACACTTTCTTTTTCAGGTTTAATAACTGGGCAACTGACCCAAAGGCTCTATTGCATTTTGGTTTTATAACCCTATTTGGATTTCTCTACATAAGACCAATAGAAGAACAGAACGGCTCTCCGGCAAGATGGCACTTATTCATAGTATTCTTCCTTATAACAGATTTCTTTTTTACAGGAATTTTAGAGAATTATTCATGGCTCCGCTTTGTTCCATTAATAGTTTTTGGGACAGTGATTTATGTAAATCAGGTAGAGCCAAAAAATAAATGGGCGATTTTAGTGATAATAATCGCGCTTTTATCCATAGTGCTGGCTCAGGCATCTGCTTCAGGTTATATAGGGGATTTTACTTTTGTAAAGAATACTGAATATAAGACTCTTAAAGATTACAAAAGCATAACGGACAGGATAAAAGATGCGGTAAAATCATGGACTGAAAACAGGCTTGAAATTGCTACAGGAGGATTGTATCAGGGAGTTGTTGAGAAAAACAGGTATGAACAGCTTGGAGTCTACATAGACAATGTAAGGACAGCTGACCCGAAATTTTACAGCACAGAGGAAGTTACTGTATGGGGCACGGTAAAGGCAAAGACTTTAAGCGAGCCGTCTAAAGTTACATTCAGCTGCGACAGATGGTATAAAGAAGGAGACCAAAATGTAAAATATCAGGCAAAAAGCGTCATCCCTTCCAAGCCTTTCACAATCTATAATCTTGAAGAGAATGATTTTGAATGCGTCTTTGAGCCATTAGAGGGAGGGACACACACAATAACAATGTCATCATTATATAATTTTGAAACTGACTCATATCACAAGTCTTATTTTATTGACAGGGATAGATACAGGTCAATGCTGAGGGAGAGAATAGACCCGTTCAAGCAGGCAGGAATAGAAGATACATCTCCAGTTACAGTTTCCACAAACGGCCCTGTGGAAGTTGACATGAATGTCCAGAATCTTATAGGGGTTGTGAAGCAAAGCAGCACTCCTTCTGAAGCAGGGCAGTCAATAGACACATCAGAAGATGCGACAACACACCTGACCATACTTGGAATGCAATTAAAGAACCGAGGCAGTGTTGATGAAGGCAATAATGTAGTTGGAACTTATGAAGGCAAAATAAAAAACATAAAAGAATTTGTCGTGCTGCTTCCAAAGGGAGTTACAATTCCAAATGAAGGAGCAGACTGCAAGCCGGTGAAGTTTAAGCCATACGCTTTAGGAACTTGCATGAGCACCTGCACAAGTGTTAAAGATTCCTGCAATACAGAATGCGACAAAACTTATGAGTCTGACTATAACTCGAAAACAAAATGTAAAGATAGATGTATTGTGTATAATGGATGTATGAATGACTGCAAAATTTTATTCTCTTCAGATGACGGAACTACGACAGACTATAACGGCTACAAGATTGATTTAGATGACTTAAACGAAAAGAGCAAAGACAATAATAATTATTACAGCGACATAGATAAATACAGGACATTTGCCTGCCAGATTGAGCCTGATGAAACTGTGCTTGGAGACTCTTCTATAACAACAAGATACATAAGGACAAGAGTAAAATATGATTATCTGCACCAAAAGTCTGTTAATGTTGATGTGGAAGGAAGCCTTCCATTTGACAGTTCATCTTTAATCAAAGTGGGAGGGTGCTTGGATGATAGTGTTTATGACAAATCATTTACTGTACTAGCAACCAGAGAGGGATTGGTAGGAAAGACTACCTCATCAGGACATACAATCACGAGTAATGATTGGTTTGCGGCACTGCCTTCTTATTCCGGACTTTATAGAGAAGTAGAAATAACTTATAATGGACAAACGGAAAAAGCTCCTGTTTATGATGTAGGCCCTTGGTATATAGATGACACTTACTGGTTAAAAGATGAAACGCCTCAGGCAAAAAAAGATTTTGATGCTGATGCAGATAATCATCTGATTACAAGCGGACCAAATAAAGGAAAAAAATCAAACGGAGCAGGGATTGACCTTGCCGATGGATTGTTCAGAAAGTTTACAAGTGAAGAAAATCCGATTGAAGTAACATGGAAATTTGTGGACAACAGACCAACAATAAATTGCGCAACGTCAATTAAGGCAAAATCTTATGGCAGTGATTCATTCTATAAAAGAGTTTATGGAGACCCGAAGGATATAGAAAAAAGCTGTCTTAAAGTGATTGATTTCAGAGGAGGAAAAATAAAAGTCAACAGCGTTGCAGCCCCTGCATTTGAGTGTGTGGATAAAGAAATAGGAAAATGTGACGAAGGAAATAAATATAATTTTTGGAGTACGGAAGGAGGAGGAGTATCTACATTTAGCGTGAGGGAAAACAAAAATAATCCTTCAAGGTCAAGTCTTCATTCTTATGGAATAGCAATAGACATAAATCCTATTACTAATCCAAACAAGAAAGGAACAAACTGCCAGAGCGACATACCTCCTTGTGTTGTAAAAGCTTTTCAGAAATATGGATTTGTGTGGGGATGCGAGTTTGATGGAGTAAAAGACGCTATGCACTTTGAATGGCACGGAATAGGGCCAGAAGATTTAACAAAATGAAACAAAACAATATGATTTTTTTTGTGTTGCTGTCTGTATTAATTTTCGTAAGTGGATGCCTCGGAGGAAATTCAAAAGACAAAACTCTATCTGACATTCACATAGGTTTTGACGGAATCAATATGGAATTCATAAAAGGCACGCCTCCACCTAATACTTTTGAAAAATCAAGCTTCCCTATTGGGCTGAGCATAAAGAATATCGGAACTTACAGCGTGAATTATGACAGTAATTCCGCAACTAAAACTGCTGATGAAAGCGCAGTCCTTCTTCTTAATGTTGAGAAAGATTATAACTGTGTTGATTCTTTTGATGGAAGCGGAAATTTTTTTGCAATATCTGATAATGTCAATAAATGTTCAATTGATAAAAACTCCATTCAAAAAATAAAATTCGGCATAGACGGAAAAACAGAATTCAATCCAAAGGGTTACGAGGAAACTGTCATGTTCAATGTGATAACAAAACAGCTTGAGCCTCAGAGCGAGAGCCACTCATCCTCGCTTTCCGCAACCTTATGTTACCCTTATGAAACAAGATTTACAGATACAGCATGCATTGATACAGACATTCTTGGAGCGAGGTTCAAGCAGAAAGTTTGCAAGTCTGAAGACAAGTCTTACCCCAAAGGACAGGGAGCTCCTGTAGCAATAACAAAAGTGGAATCAAGAATGCTGGATAAAGACAACAAAATAATTCCTAATTTCATAATCCACATAGAAAACAAAGGCAATGGAAATGTCATAAAGAGACGCAATGATGCTCAGGAAACAACCCCTCCACAAGCAACACAAATGTCAAACATAGACGAGGTATGCAGCTCAAAAAGGCTTGATCCTGCTGACAGGGATTTTAACACCGTAGTGTTAAGAGCATATTTAGGGGCGGAAACTCCGGACAATGAGTTGGATTGCGAGCCAAAAAAGACTCCTGAAGACAAGGGCAGGGAAGGCTATGTTAGGCTTGTAGGAAATAAGGACATAATAAGGTGCTCCCTTCCTGAATCAGCATCCATAAGCAAGAATACACAGCCTTATACATCTCCCTTGATAATAATACTGGATTATGGATATATGAGTTCAATTTCAGCAAAATATGCAATAGAACGCTCAGTTGTTGAGTAATTGCAAAAGAAAATATTTATAAAAGGAAAAGCAAAAATAATAATATTATCCTAAAATGAAGAAAATAATGCAGATAACGGGCGTTTTTGTCTTGATATTAGTTCTGGCTTCCTGCAAATTGGGAAAGCAGGAGAATCAGGACAGGTTTGAAGCGACTGGGACAGAGGCAATAACAATGAAATTTCTCTCTAACTCTCCCCCTGACAGGATTGTTGTGGGGAATGATGATGTTGATTTTAAGGTAATGGTTGAAGCAAGGAATGCAGGAGCTTATCCCGAATCAACATCAAAAATTGAAGGCAGTATTTTTATTGGAGGGTATGATAAGAATATTCTGAAATTCGGAACCTTGTCTGGAAATACATTAAACGAAAAAAATGATATATCTCTTGCAGACAAATTCCTTCAGGGAAGAAGTGGATTAAATCCGAACGGAGGATATGACCTTTTGCAATATGATGGCCAAGTTAAAGCTGCAAACCTTCCTGTTGGAAAATATAATCCAACCTTATCATTGACTTCATGTTATCAATACAAGACTAATGCTAACCCGTCAGTGTGCATTGACCCAAATCCTTACAGTGACACAACAAAGAAAATATGCACAATACAACCAATCACTCTTTCATCTCAGGGAGCTCCAATTGCTGTTACAAGAATTGAAGAGGACATTATTTCAAATAAAATTTATTTTAGGATAACAGTAAAGAATGTCGGCAGTGGTGATGTTCTTGGAGTTCCACCAGAAAGATGCAGTCCTGCATCACAGGTTCTTAAGCGAGACGAGTTTGATTTAGTTAAATTAGAAGAAATAAAGTTATCCAACACAGATTTGTCTTGCAAGCCTTTGGTTGGAACTGCTTCAGATTCTATAAGACTTATAAACGGAGAAGGAACAATAATCTGCGATACAATCCTTACTGATGATATGAAAAGTCAAAAACAAGGATACACAACACAACTTAAAATTAAATTAGGTTATACTTACAGAAATTTCTTCCAGAAGCCGATAGAGATTTTGAAATTGCCTGTTGCTGCTGCTCCATGATACTAAATTTCAACTGACAATTCTGCAACATCATAAAACTAATCATCATCAAACCAACCTCTTTACCAACTCACCTTAAAATCAACGCAGACTCTGTAAATATTCGGCCCGTATTGTCCGCATTTTACGATACTCATTATCTTATATTTTCTCTTTGATTTTTTGAATTCTTTTTCTGCAATGCCCTTTATTTTTTCAATTTCATTCCAATCAATAAAATGGTAGAGATGTATGAATCCGCCTTTTTTTATTGATTTCAATGCCAAGTCCAGAAAATTATCTGCATTTTTTGGCAGGGGCATTATTATCCTGTCAAATTTTTCATTTAATTTTGGCATTATTTTTTTGACATCCCCTTTTATCAGTTTTATTTTATCTGCGATTGCTTTATTCAATTTTAAATTTTCCAGCGCATATTTATGCGCTGTTGGATTAATTTCAATTCCATAAATTATTTTTGGATTTGAGTTTTTCGCAATGACTAAAGGGTAAATCGCAGAGCCTGAGAACATCACCAAAACATTTTCATTCTCCTTCACCAACTTTGCTATTCTCATCCTCTCCCCGCTCAATCTCGGAGAAAAATAAACTTTCTCAACATCCAGCTTGATAAAAACATTGTTTTCCTTGTATGTCGTTTCCTTTGTTTTTTCTCCTGCGATAATCATGTATTTGGGAGTCCTGTATTTTCCGGAAAATTTTCTTGTTTTTTTCAAAACTGTTTTAATATGCTTATAATGTTCAAGAATCCCATTTCCAATCAGTTTCTCCTTTTTAACTAATTCCTTCGGGAACTCTGCAAAAATCATTATGCTGCCTATGACATCAAAGGAAGTCGGCATTAATTGAATTTCTTTTTCATTCAGCGTGTTTTTAAGATAAAATTTCAGGTTTTGTTTCATGGTTTCAATTTTATTTGTTTCTAAGTTTTTAAACCTTTATTCAACCAAAACATTTAAATAAGTGGCATCACTTATAATTATTCATGACAAACATCACCTTATCTATTGATGATGAAGTGTATAAAAAAATGAAAATGCACTCTGAAATAAAGTGGAGCGAATTTGTGCGGAAGAACATAAAACAAAGATTAGACGAGTTGGATAAAATAGGAAATAAAATAAATAAAGAAAGTGTTTTGACAATGCTTGCATCAGAAGATGTTCTAAAAAAAGAATGGGAAAATGAGGCGGACGAAAGGTGGAATGATGTATGAGCAAGGGGAGATTGTGCTTATCCCTTTCCCTTATTCTGATTTGACAGGGGCAAAGCAGAGGCCTGCGTTGATTGTATCCAACCGTTTGATAAATAAGTCCGAAGACAGAATATGCTGTTTAGTGACAAGCAATATGTCAAAAGACGGAGTTCTCGTAGAGGAAAAATATTTCGCTGACAGCAGGCTGCCATTCAAAAGCTGGATAAAACCGCACAGGCTATTCACTGTTCATGAAAAAATAATAAAAAAGAGAATTTGCATTATAACTGAAGACTTCCACAACAAGATAGTTGGAAAAATAAGCGAGTGCGTAGAACTAAAGAAATGAGGGCATTAGTCTCAAGTATCAAACACATTTTTTCTATAAATCAACCAAAAAACTCTCCAAGCCCTTTCTGCCCTTTATTTTCATTCTTTTCTATCAGCTCCTTGATTTGGGAATTAACTCTCTCCTCTGAAAAGTCATGCCCATCCACAAGGATTTTAAGTATTTTTTCCTTGTCCGGAGCTTTCCATTTCAATTCATAATCATCTGTTACTGGCATTTTTGTTATAACATCAAATACTTCCTGCCATTCAAAATCAAAAAAAACATTCCATTTTACATTCTTAAACAATAAATCAAAGTCATCTCCGAATTTTTTCACAAGCTTCAAGGCATTTTTCGGCCCTATTCCTTTTATTCCTCCCGAATTAAAATCTGTTCCGACAAGCATGCACAAGGCTATGAATTGCTCTTGGCTAAGTCCAAGGTGCCTTAAATTTTCATCAAGCTCTATGATGTCGGGATTTATTGTTTGGTAGGAAAGCGTTCCTGTTTTTTTTCTTCTCCCCGCCATGTTCAGATTTCTGACAATTCTCGGAGAGCCGAACATCAGCGCGTCAGCATCATTTGTGGCAAGCGCAAAAACCTCTTTTTTTTTCACTATGTAGGATGCCTGCGCTTCTGCCTCGGACGGAGATTCTATCGCAGGAATTCCAAAAGCAGAGAGCAGTTCTTTGGCTTCCCTTATCATCTCGCTTGTGAGCCTTGAAGTTCTTTGCGCGTATTTTTTCATTTCTTCAATGTCCCCCCTTTTCTCAGCATCATCATATTTTTTCTGGGCATCTATCTTTATTTCCTTTCTTTTTTCCAGCGTCTTAAATTTCAGCTCTGGAGGCTTGCCGTCAAAAGCAAATGCAGGCTTTATTCTATTTTCAAGAAGATTTGTCACTCTTGACAATATTCCTACAAGATGCGAGGTGACATTTCCTTTTGAGTCAGTAAGAAGGTTTCCGTCCTGCTGCCTTATTGAGCTTAGGAACTGATACATCCAGAGGGGAGCATCAACTACAATTGATTTTGAAGAAAAATATTCCATGCTTGTTTCCTTCATTACAAGTATCTCTGTAAGCGCTACTCCCATGAGTTTTGTTTTATTCTCTTTGCAGTATCATAACTTCTTGAAGTTAATTCCTTTCAGCTCGCTTTTCAGCATCTCCTCTGCTTTTTTTGACAGCTCGCCTTTTGATAAAAATAATACCGGAAGTTTCTTTAACTGCCCCTTTACATAAGCGTTGCTTAAGTCAGAATCGCTTATCCTCTTTTTGTTTTTTGACTTGCAGTAATACTGAAGATTTCCGAAAGCGCTTGGAATCTCAACAATAAACTCTATATCTGAATTTTTCTTTATTATCTCAAAGCTCAAAACTTCAATGCTGTTCTTTCCGAAGAAGGATATGAGAGAGGAATACAAATCATCCTTTATGTCCTGCTTTGCTGCTTTAGTATGTTCAGAGGCAGTGGTTTTCAGCTTGCTTTGCAATACAGGCGGTTTTTGAGGAATTGCCGTATTATCCACTTTAACTTCTGCTTTTTGTTGCATTTCTTGCTTTGCTTCCATTTTCACTTCCAGTTCTTTTTCATTATACCCTTCATTATTTTTTTCAGTGATAGCCCCAGCAGCAATGCTTTCTTTTTGCTCCTGCTGCGTTTTCTGCTCTATGACTGCTTCGGCAGATTTTTCAGGTCCGATTTCTATTTCATTATGAGTTTGTATTTTCTGGCTTTGCTCATCAGCATTTTCAAGAAAAGACTTTATCATGGCCCCTGCCTCCTCATCCGAGCACAAATACCACTTCCAGAAAATAAAATTTTTAGATTGAGTCCTTATGTTAAGCTGCACTGCAAAGTCCTTTATCTCCCTCAGCGCAACCCTTGTCAATGGCTCAAGAGACGAATCTTCCAAAACTTTTTTCTGGCTGAGAAACTCATAAGCCCTTCTTTCTTTCTCGTGGAGATTTGAGGAATACTTTTGAAGAAGATTCTCCTGCCCTTTGATATAATACAACGGGGAGCCGCCAACCTTTGTGTTTGAAATCTTCAGTATATTGCTTGAAACAAGCTCTGATAAGTGCGCTGAAGCCATTATTATGTCTGTTTTTATTTCCTTGCCTATCTGGTAGGGAAGCACAGGACCCTTTGACTTTACAAAACTTATTATTCTCTCTCTGGTTTCCAATGCCTGATTCATGCTGTTTGTTAATTAAGCAAATTATTTAAATGTTGTTAAGCTGTTTAAGTACTAAAAATGAAACTAATCTACTCAAACTTCAGGAAAGGAGAAGTGAAGATAATGGCGGAAAATCTTGATGACTTATGGTATCTATCCAGCATTGTAGATGAAGGCAATCTGGTAAAAGGAAGCACGCTCAGAAAAATAAAAGTAGGAAGCAGTGAAAACCAAAACTCAGTAAAAAAGCCGGTTTTTATTGAGATTAAGGTTAAGAAGACAGAGTTCAGCAAAAATTCACCGGTGCTCAGGATAAACGGAGTAATAACTCAGGCTCCGGAAGACATTCCTCTCGGGGAGCATCATACATTTAATGTGGAAGCAGGAACAGAGATAACCATAATAAAGGAAAAGTGGCTGAAATACCAGTTGAAGAAACTCAATGAAGCGTGCTCAAACAAGGAATCACCCCTCCTAATCTGCGTTCTTGACAGAGAAGAGGTTTATTTTGCAATAATAAAAAAATACGGTTATGAAGTTCTCGCTCACATCAAGGGAGATGTAATAAAAAAAGGAGACGAAACCAAGCCCAAATCAGATTTTTACAGCTTGATTGCAAAACAGCTTTTGGAATATGACAGCAGGTACTCATTGAAGCAGATTATAGTTGCAAGCCCCGCTTTCTGGAAAGATGATTTTATGAAAGTTGTTTCAGGCTCTGATATAAGGAAAAAGATAATGCCTGCAACCTGCTCTTCTGTCTCCACTAATGGAATTGACGAAGTCATTAAGAGGCCTGAAGTAAAGGAAGCGCTTAAAAGAGAGAGGGCATCAGAAGAGATGCACCTTGTTGAGAAGCTTCTTTTGGAAATTTCAAAAAGTGGGCAGGCAGTTTACGGAATGGAAGAATCGGACAATGCATCATCTCTCGGTGCTGTAAGCGAGCTTCTTGTTACAGACTCCCTAATCCAAAAATCAAGAAACGAGGGATTTTACCAAAAGATTGAGAACATTATGAGAAAGACAGAGGAGATTAACGGCAGCATAACCCTAATCAGCTCTGAGCATGATGGTGGAAAAAGACTGGACGGGCTCGGAGGAATAGCAGCTTTGCTGAGGTATAAGATGAGGTATTGAATTAAAATTAGAGTATCTTAGTCATACCAGAAGTTATTATTTATATGTTTATAAGTGTCTGTTCAAACGGAAGTTAATATGAGGAAAGCAACTGTAGTAATGATAGCATTTCTAGTACTTTTACCTATTGTTTATGCTGCACAAGTAACTATAACCCCACAAGTTACACCTGCTAAATCTGTAAATATTGAGTTTGATCAGACTCAACAGTTCACCATAACATTAAAACAGTCAAATACTGTTTGTTCCTTAAATTGCGTATACAAAATAACCGGTGGTATTATAGGGAAAAGCAGTGGTTCATTTGTACTCGACACCGCTCCTGATAAGGAAATACTTACATTTTCCAAACAAGCCCCACATCGCGGTAAATCATCTGAACAAATTATAATTGATGTTGATTGCCAAGAGCCAGATTCTTTGATACCTTACTGTACTCCTTCTGATACCGGAATATATGATGAAATAATAACTCTTAATTATGATTTGCATCTTGCAGAAAAGCAAGCTAAACAATTTCTTGACTCTAATTTGATTCCATTAAGAGAAAATGTCCAAACATTTCAGAAAGAATCCTATAATGTTGATAGCAAAGTTAGAGAGCTTGACCCTCTTGCACTTGCTGATGATTTACGACAAATAAATAGTGAAATACTAAAAAATTACAATACTATAAATAGTGCTTTTGACAATAGTTTTAAGGAATATAATAATGAAGAATATGTTAAATCACAGAATTTATTTTCAAATTCGTGGAAATCGTCAATTGATTCAAGTTTAACAACAATATTCCAATTAAAATCTGATGTTGATGAAAGAATTAGGCAACACAATGAAGCAATTAAACGTTTGCAGGATTTAATTAAGAAAATCAACGACCAGACAGATTTAGCTTCATTAGCACAAAGCAATCTGGAGTTTCAAGAAGTCAGAGATGGAGCTATATCTATAGATAAAAATCTTAAATCAAAAATATATAAAAATTATGACGAAGTTAATAATGCAATATCACAACATGAACAAAAAATTGAGGAATTAATACAAAAATGGAAAAATATAGTGGAATCTCAAACTCAAGATATTAAAAATATATTATCTCTAGAAATTGATAAAGCATGCAAACAAGCGGATATATGCTCTTTTGTAACTCCTTCATCATTTGGAGAATCTTTTATAAAATCCACATGTGAAGAATTAAATAGCATTTCTCTTGAGTTTTTAAAATTCAATGAAAGAAAATCGAGTGAATATCAATTATTATTAAATGATATAAGAAATTTTAATGATAAAGCTGAAGCAATTAATTCAAAAATAAATGAATTAAATGTATTAACTTCAAAGATTGAAGAATCTATTGATGAGTACAGAATTAATATAGATACTAACAATTGTGATAGTGCAATCGCAAAATTAAGAGAAACTAAGAATCAAGGATTACTTGCACAAGATAAATATGTCAATTTAACAATTAGTAATTGTCAAGTAATTTATAATGAAGCTGAGCAAATCAATAGCAAACGGAAATTTCAAACATTATCTGGTTTAAAGAAACTCTTCTTTAGGATTGTCAATGTGTTTAGCAGTAAGAAAAAATTTGATAATCTCTTATTATACGATAAAAAAACTGAGCCTGAAAAACCAACACCTCTGGAATTTAGTGTAGATGCTACTAATTCATTAAATTCTGTATGCAAAAGATTTGGTTTAATAAGTAAAACAACATCTAAACTAAAAGAAGCTTTAATACCAATAGGACAAGAACTTAAAAATGTCGATAGCAAGGAAATCAAAAAAATTGAGAATGAGTGTTGTATTTTTGGACAATGTAAAAAATGCTGTATTGGGGAGCAATGTAGTTTAGATTCATCAACTTATCCTGTAGTTTTAGTTCATGGTTTTTCAGTTTGGTCAGGTAAACCTCTTCAAGAATCAATAGATGCTCTTAATGAATTTCAAGATAGACTAGTAGACAATGGTTTTGTTAAAGTTGGGATTTTATTACCAAATGCAAATATAAATGAAATACCAAAAGGTGAATGGGGTAAGGGCGGACTTCCTGTAACTGTCAGAACGACTTACTATATAAGTGTCGTAAATCAAGACGGAAAGGTTTATGGAGTAATAGATAAAAATAGGGGAATAAAAGATTATGCTAAAACATTAAGTGAAATTGTTGATATATTAAAATACAGGACTGGTAAAGACAAAGTGAATATAATTGCTTTTAGTATGGGTGGGCTTGTTTCTCGTTCCTATATTAAAGATTTTGGAGGCGCATCAAATGTGCATAAACTTGTTACTATTGGAACCCCAAATAATGGCGTATATGATATAGATGCTGTTAATTTTGCTTGTAAAGTTGGATTACAGACAAAGGAGTGTACTGATATGGATGCCAATAGTAATTTTATAAAAGATTTAAAAACTTACGACATTTCAAAATCTAATGTTAAAGTTATTACTGTAGCTGGAAGATGTGGGACAAGTTTTAACTCAGAATATGCTTATGATAATGTTGTTCGTGTGGAGAGTGTAGAGTTGCCTGGGGTTACAAATTATGTAGTAGAATGTAAAGACCCATCAAAACATAACTTTTATAATAACTTTCATGGCGATTTAGTCGATCCAGATTTGAATCCACAAGTTTATAGTTATGTTAAGGATTTTTTGAAAAATTAATAAGATATGGAATAGAAGAATAGTAATATAATCAATGTTTTATTTTTATTGCAGTTATTTATTTAATGTATTTTCAATCCAGATTTTCATTGAAAGAAAAAAATTTTCAGAGCTGTACATTCTGTCACAAATGGACGGAATCAATATGCCGGAAATAATCACAAACTATAAATACAATCACTCAACATTTTTCTTAAAAAAGAGGCAAAATGGATTCTTATATCACATCATCGCTGAAAGAGGAAAGAATATTGTATCCTTCTGATGAATTCATCAGGAAAGCGCACATAAAAAGTATGGATGATTACAGTTCAATCTACAAATATTCAATAGAAAATCCTGAGAAATTCTGGGCTGAGAAAGCAGAGCAGCTTTGCTGGTTCAAAAAGTGGGATACTGTTTTAAGGGATGATAATGGATTTTTCAAGTGGTTTGAGGGAGGCTATCTTAATGTCTGCCATAATTGTGTTGACAGGCACGCAAAGGGATGGAGAAAAAACAAAGCCGCTATAATCTGGGAGGGAGAAGACGGAAGCGAAAAAGTCTTCACTTATCAGCATCTTCTTGATGAAGTTTGCAGATTTTCAAATGTGCTGAAAGAAAGAGGAATTAAGAAAGGAGACAGAGTTTGCATTTATCTTCCGATGATTCCTGAGCTTGTGGTTGCAATGCTTTCCTGCGCAAGAATCGGAGCAGTGCATTCTGTCGTTTTCGGCGGATTTTCCTCAGAGTCTTTAAGAGACAGGATTGATGACAGCGAGTCCCTGATTTTGATAACTAGTGATGGCAGTTTCAGGAATGGAAAAATAATTCCATTGAAGGAGAATGCAGATAATGCAGTTGCAGAATGCGCTTCAATAAAAAATGTGATTGTTGTAAAGAGATGCAGTAATGAAGTGATTATGAAGAATGGCAGGGATTTGTGGTGGCATGAGGAGATGAGCAAGCCGTCAATAAAAAATCATTGCGATGCAGAGAGCCTTCATTCTGAGGATTCTCTCTTTATACTTTATACTTCAGGAACAACAGGAAAGCCGAAAGGAATACTTCACACTCAGGCAGGCTACCTTCTTTATGTTTATCAGACATTTAAATGGATTTTTGATATTAAGGAAGAGGATATTTATTTTTGCACAGCAGACATAGGATGGATTACTGGGCATTCATACATTGTTTACGGTCCGTTGTCAAATGGAGCAACTGTGGTGATGTATGAGGGCTCTCCATTTTATCCGAAACCAGACAGATTCTGGAAAATTGTTGAGAAGCACAATGTCACAATTTTTTATACAGCTCCTACTGCAATAAGGGCGCTTGCAAAAGAAGGGAACGACTGGCCGAATAATTGTGATATCTCAAGTTTAAGGCTTCTCGGAACAGTCGGAGAGCCGATAAATCCTGAGGCATGGATGTGGTATTATAATGTGATAGGCAAGGGAAAATGCCCGATAGTTGATACATGGTGGCAGACAGAAACAGGAGGAATATTAATCTCGCCTCTGCCTGGAGCTACTCCATTAAAGCCAGGCTCCGCGACATTTCCCTTCCCGGGCATAGTTCCGGAAATTTTGAAGGATGACAACACTTCAGCATCCCAAAATGAGGGAGGCAATCTTGTCATAACAAAGCCATGGCCTGGAATGCTTCGCACAATCTGGAAGAATCCTGAGAGGTACAAAAGCACTTATTTTGAAAGATTTGGAGTTTATCTTACAGGAGATGGAGCAAAAAAAGATGATGAAGGATATTATTGGCTGATGGGAAGGCTTGATGATGTGATAAAAGTCTCAGGACACAGGATAGGGACAGCGGAAGTGGAGAGTGCTTTGGTAAGCCACAAAGCAGTTGCAGAGTCAGCAATTGTCCCGATTCCTCACGAAATAAAAGGAAGTTCAATTTACGCATTCGTGACATTAAAGAAAGGATTTGAGAAATCAGACGAGCTTAAAAAAGAGCTTTCAGATTTAGTTGGAAGGCTTGTGGGCCATATCGCGAAGCCTGACAAAATTCAGTTTGCAGACGAGCTTCCAAAGACAAGAAGCGGAAAAATAATGAGAAGAGTTCTTAAAAATATAGCAGAGGGAAATAAAGATTTTGGAAACCTCACAACTCTTGCAGACTCAAGTGTTGTTGAAAAATTGTTTGATGGAAGGGTTTGAGGTATTCTATTTTTGAACTATTTAAGGGTAATTTTAAAAATTAATTGGATGATTTAGTTTGTCGCATTTTCCCATAGAAATATTTATCTACAAGTTATAGTTAGTCTTATTACACACCTCAAGT
>Ga0209541_10008520_pt1 | contig 16878 bp, 13 predicted proteins | sample RifCSPlowO2_01_FD_184027 | JGI IMG/M metagenome (GOLD analysis project Ga0209541, IMG submission 184027) | Groundwater microbial communities from Rifle, Colorado - Rifle CSP2_plank lowO2_0.1 (SPAdes) (version 2) | ecosystem: Environmental > Aquatic > Deep subsurface > Groundwater | place...
TTGGATATGAGGCGGGAGAAGTTTTAGTAAATTCAAAGCCTCTTAATCAAACCCCCAATGAATGCGGCGTAGTCTTTCAGAATCTTGCCTTATTTGACTGGAAAACAGTATATGAAAACATTGAATTTCCTTTGAAAGCCATTGGGCTCCCGAAAGATGAAAGAAAGAAATCAGTCCAGAACTATGTTGACATGGTCAAGCTTAATGGCTTTGAGAACAGCTATCCTTCCGAACTCTCGGGCGGAATGAAACAAAAGACTGCAATCGCAAGGGCATTGGCAGCAAATCATAAAATATTGCTAATGGATGAGCCCTTTGCAGCCTTGGACTGGCAGACAAGAGAGCTGATGCAGGGGGAGCTGGAGAAACTTTGGGCAAGGACAAGAAAAACAATTTTCTTTATCACGCACAGCCTGGATGAGGCCGTGTTCCTATCGGATAAAGTGTTTATTATGACAGCAAGGCCAGGAAAAATTAAGGAAATAGTTGATATCCCTTTGCCGCGGCCAAGAACAGGAAACATTAGGTATGAGCAAAAATTTCAAAGAATTAAAAGAAAAATCTGGAGAAGTTTGAGAGAAGAAGTAGAAAAAGCGCATGAAGTGAGAAAGACAGCATAAAGGGAGGAGAATTAATGAATAAAAAAATAATCATTTCTGCAGCAGCAGTAATAATAGTGGCCCTGTTAATTTTCATTTGGCCTGGCGGCCAGGTTAATGAATCAGACAAAGTTCCGATTAACATTGGCTGGCAGGTTGCCTGGGCAACCCAGGGGCAAATAGCGCAAACGCTGAAGCACACTGATTTTTTGGAGAAAAACGGCTTAATGCCCGAATTTAAAGCATTCAGTTATGGCGGACCGCTGATTGAGGCAGCAATAACCGGAGATGTAGATATAATATTCGTTGCAGATATGCCCGCAATAACACTGCTTTCCAAAGGAGTAAAATGGAAAATTGTTGCAAGGTTAATAGATTTCAGAGATGCCATAATTGTTCCCAAAGCCTCATCAATAAATAGTCTAGATGACTTAAAAGGAAAAAATATCACTACGCCCTTTAGTTCAGGGGCACACATAGGCACGTTGAAATTATTGAAGGAGAGCGGACTGGAAAAAGATGTAAAATTAATAAACTTGGATGTTTTGGAACAAGCAGCAATAGTGCAGAAAGGAACTGACAAAAGCTGGGGTGAAATTGATGCGATAGCTAGCTGGGACCCAAATATTGCATTATTTGAACACCAAGGAAAAGCACGAGTGCTTGAATCGTTCTTTCCTGTGGCAGTAGTGGTAATGTCTGAAGATTTTATAAAAAGAAATCCGGCTGCAGCAAAAAATTTCTTGAAATCCTATGTTGAAGCATACTACTATTATGCAACCCACCAAAAAGAAGCAAACAAATGGTTCATGGAAGAAGCGAGAATAAAATTTGATGAAAGCATTTTAGACATAGCAGCATCTTATGAAAAAAACCTTGAAGCGAAAACAATTGCCGAAATAGATGTGCTAATAACGGAGAGGCATATAAACCAAATGCAGGAAATTGCGGACCTCGCTTATGCGCAAGGGCTAATAAGCGGCCTGCCGAATATCAGAAAGTCAACAGACAACAGCCTTCTGGAAGGCGCATTAAAGGGAAATTAGCGCAGCAAGCAGAAATTGAGGAAGGATAGCTATGGAAAAAATTATGGAAGTTCCACTCTATGCGGCTTTTAATCTATGCGCCCCGAGGCCGGTTGCTGTGTTAACTACAATGCACCATATGGCTAATGGCGTCCGCGATGAATACTTTGCCAGAATGCCAGGATTCTCATATGACCGGGGTTTTGATTATGATGCGGCCCCCATGTCGACTTTGACATTGCAGGGCAAGAGGCCCCCGAAGCACACGGGGCCATTTGAGAATGCAGGGTCGCCTGTGCATCTGGTGTCAATTACGGGCACCAGAAAAACTTATAGAAATTTGCTTGAAACAAAAGAGGCAGTCGCAAATTTCATTTGGCCAATGCAGGAGGACGTAGAAAAGATGTATGTGCTCTCTGATGGAAGCTATGAGTCCGGCAATGCTAAAGTTAGGGACAGCGGATTTACTTTGATGGACTCGCAAAAAGTAAGGGTTCCGATAATCAGGGAGGCTATGGCCTGGATTGAATATAAATTATTAAGAATGATTGACGTGCCGGAATCGGAGAGGCCAATTTTCCTTTTAGAGCCAGTTGCTGCATATTGCTTAGAGGGATTAGTTGACCCTAGGACATACACTTATATGACAGGAAATGTTCCGGTGGGCCAGCTCGGCGCAAACATTTTTTCTGGGAAAATGCAAGCCAGCATTATTGCTAAGAGAAGAACTAAAGGAAATAAATTTACCCTGCCGCAGCACTGGAAGTATTCTGACGGGAAACCAGTTTATGAAACCAGCCAAATTTAGTACAACCCTCAAAACCATTTGCCGGCATTTGCATTTTAAACCTTTGTTGCCTTAATTTCCTTAACTATAATAGGCTATGTTTCAAAGTTCATTGTTTTATGAAGGATAGTGTAAGGTATGACTGGCATTGCTGTAATTGGCTTGGGATATTGGGGTCCGAAGATTGCAAGGAACCTTTCAAGGCTCCAGGAGCTTGGGGAAGTTGAAAGGCTTATTGCGTGCGATCTGAATGAGGGGAAATGCGATGCAATCAAGAGCCAGCACCCCAAGGCAGAAACAACAACGGATTTTGATTCGGTGCTTTCCAACAAGAGCATAAAGGGGCTGGTAATTGCGACTCCGGTTACAACGCATTACAAAATCGCAAAGCAGGCTCTTCTTGCTGGCAAACACATAATGATTGAAAAGCCCTTGACGCAGACTGCGAAGCAGGCAGAGGAGCTGATTAAAATCGCGCGCGAGAAAAAGCTTGTGCTGATGGCAGGCCACACATTTGAATACACTTCCGCAGTAAATAAGGCAAAGGAGATTATTGATTCCGGAGAACTGGGAAAAATCCTGTTTGTGAATTCCTCGCGCCTGAATTTAGGATTGTTCCAATTGGACCCGATTGATGTTTTGTATGACCTTGCCCCGCATGACATTTCAATAATAAATTTCTGGCTGGGGAAGGAACCAAAAGCAGTAAGCGCCTCTGGGAAATCGCATTTCATTCCCGGAATTGTTGATGATGCGCACCTGTGCATGGAATATTCTGATGGAGTGATTGCAAATGTGCACGATTCATGGCTCTATCCCGTAAAGGACAGGGAAATGGCCGTTGTTGGAACTAAAAAAATGCTTGTGTATGACATTACAAAGGAGAATGAACTGACGGTTTATGATAAGGGAGTGGATTTGCTTCAGGAAAATGCAAAATCAGCAAAAGACATTTCCTACAGGGACAAGGGCGCAGTGCCAATACCAACGGAAAAAACCGAGGCGCTGCAGGCTGAATTGGCGCACTTCATTGAGTGCATTGAGCAGGGCAAGGCGCCAAAAACCTCGGGAGAAATAGGATTGCGCGTTGTAAAGGTGCTTGAAGCGGCTGAACATTCGCTGGCGCACAATGGCGCAAGGGTTGAAATCAGGGAGTGATGGGCATATGGAAAGAATCTCAATAATAGTTCCTGCATACAACGAGCAGAACATAATTGAAAGCACTTATAACAAACTTTCCTCCGAACTCAAGAAAATGCCATTTGATTATGAAATACTTGTGGGGAATGACGGGAGCAAGGACAATACCCTGAAAATACTTCAGCGCATTGCAAAAAAGGACAAGAGGCTCAAGCCGGTTTCGCACTATCCGAACAAAGGGCTTGGCTACACGCTTAAGGAATTATGGAATACCGCAAAAGGCACTTACATAATATATTGCGATGCCGACCTTTCATTAACGCCTGCAATAATTCCCAAGCTAGTGGAAGAAGCGAAAAATGCAGATGTTGTTGTAAGCTCAAAATACGTTGGAATAAAGCCAGAGGATTTGCCATTTACGCGCATGCTCCCGAGCAGGGTTTATTACATAATCAACAGGATTCTTTTCGGCATTACAGTAAAGGATTTGGGTAGCGGCTGCGTCCTTTTCAGGAAAAAAATCCTTGAGGGAGTGAATGTTAAGGCAAACCGCTTTGATGTGCATGTTGAATTATTTGCAAAGCTGTTCAGGAAAAACGCGAGGATAAAGGAAATTGCTGTTCCTTATAAGCACAGGCGCGAGGAAGGGAAATTTTCAGTTCTTGAAGACGGGCCGAAAACCCTTGCAAATACACTCAAGATATGGTGGAGGCTGACCACCAAGGGAGATTAAAAGGAAGGTATCGGAAACGCAGTTTCTGATTTAGGAGGAGTTAAAATGAACGTACCAATAATTGATTTGAAGGCAAACTATAATTCTGTAAAGGGGGAAGTTGATTCCGCAATACAGAATGTGCTGAATGACAGCGCATTCATCTTGGGGAAATACGTCGAGGAATTCGAGAGGAATTTCGCGGCATTCTGCAATTATGAGCATTCTGCCGCAGTAAACTCAGGCACTGCAGCCCTGCATCTGGCGCTTATTGCGGCAGGCGTAAAGCCTGGCGATGAGGTTATAACTACTCCCTTCAGCTTTTTTGCAACTGCTGAAGCGATTTCACTCTGCGGCGCAGTTCCGAAATTCGTTGATGTTGACCCTGAAACCTACAACCTTGATTTCAGGCAGCTTGATGGCGCATTAAGCAAGAAAACAAAAGCAATAGTGCCAGTCCATTTGTACGGCCAGCCTGCGGATGTTGATGAGATTGTTGATTTTGCGGACGAGCACGATTTGCGCGTTATAGAAGATTGCGCTCAGGCGCATAATGCGGTTTACAGGGGCAAAAAGCTTCCTGTTGCGGGAACAGGCTGCTTTTCCTTCTATCCCACAAAGAATTTGGGCGCATTCGGAGAGGGGGGGATTGTTGTGAGCAGCGATGATGAGCTGATAGACAAGGTAAAATTGCTCCGCGCGCACTATGAAAGGCCGAAGAATGTGCATAACGACATTGGCTACAATTACAGGATGGAGGGCTTCCAGGGCGCAATACTGAATGCAAAGCTCAAGAAGCTTGATGAATGGACAGAGGCAAGGAGAAACAATGCAAAAACATACAACGAACTGCTCAAGGGGCTTGAATCAAAAATAACCCTGCCAAAAGAAAAAAGCTATGTGAAGCATGTTTTCCATCTCTATGCGATTCAGGCGGAGAGAAGGGACGAGCTGAAAACATTCCTTGAGGGAAAGGGCATTTCAACAGGCGTACATTATCCTACTCCAATCCATCTGCAGCCCGCATATGAGGAGCTGGATTACAAGGAAGGCTCGTTCCCGAATGCAGAAGCAATTTCAAAGAAAATCCTCTCATTGCCAATGTATCCTGAATTGACGCGCGAGCAAATAGAATATGTTGCGGGAGCAGTAAGGGAATTTTGTACCACAACACCTTAATTGCACGCGGAATTAAATGATGAATATGGCTGAAAGCTATCCGAAAATAGTGCTTGTGAATGCGCCGATGAGCAGGCGCATGCTCCAGGCAAGCTTTGAGGAAATTGCAAATATCCTGCCTCCGCTGGGGATAGGCTATGTTGCGGCAGTACTTGAGCAGAACGGCTTCAATGTGAAAATCATTGACTGCCTGCCAACACAAATGAGCACTGACGAGCTTGTTGAAGAGCTCAAAAAGGACGCTCCGGATTTGGTTGGATTTACATCCACAACCCTTTTCATAATGCCAACCATAGACGCCGCGCAGAAAATAAAGAAGGAAATTCCAAATGCAATAATAACCCTCGGGGGTGCGCATGTAACAGCACTTCCGCATGAGGCAATGCAGAACGGCTGCTTTGATATTGGAGTTATAGGGGAAGGCGAATACACAACGCTTGAGATTGCGCAGGCAATGGGAAAAGCAAAGGGGAAAATTACTCCCGCAATATTGAAAGAAATAAAGGGAACTGTCTTCAGGGACAAATCCGGCAAGCTTGTTTTTGCCTCGCCGCGCCCTTACATTCAGGATTTGGATTCTGTTCCATTTCCCGCGAGGCATCTGTTTCCAGGGCCTGAAAAGTACTCTCCTGTTCCGGCTTCCTGCAGGAAGCTTCCTTATATGCATCTCATGTCAAGCCGCGGCTGCCCTTATCGCTGCATATTCTGCGACAAGAGGATTTTCGGGAATACTGTGAGAATGAGAAGCCCGAAGAACGTTGTTGATGAGATAGGGCAGATGGTAAAGGACTACAGGGTTAAGGAAGTGAGATTCTTTGATGATACCTTTACCTTTGACGAGAAGCGCACGATTGCAATATGCGACGAAATAATAAGGCGCAAACTTGGAGTGATATGGACCGCGATTACGCGCGTCAATCACGTTTCTCCTGTGCTCCTGAAAAAAATGAAGGAGGCGGGCTGCTGGCAGATTTCCTTCGGATTGGAATCAGGCTCGCAGAAAATCCTCAATATAATGCGCAAGGGCATTACCTTGGAACAGAGCAGGAATGCCATAAACTGGACAAAAAAGGCAGGAATGGGAACGCGCGCATATTTTGTTTTCGGAATGCCCGGAGAAACAAAGGAAACAATAAAGGAGACGGTCGAATTTGCAAAATCCCTCCCGCTTGATGTCGTTACATTCTATAATGTCACGCTCCTTCCGGGAAACGACCTCTATGAAATTGCAAGGCGCGAGGGGAAAATACTGCATGATGATTACACGAATTACAACCCGAGCATTGACGGGGAAACGAAATTCGCTTATGTGCCAAAGGACATGACCGAGGATGAATTGCGCAACTGTGTTGTGCAGGCCCACAAGGATTTCTATCTGCGCCCGGGCTACATACTCAGGGAGCTTTTCTCCGCAAGAAGCCTTTTTGATTTGGTGCGCTACTGGAGAGGCTTCAAGGTAATAGTAAAAATGGGGCATTAGGGAAAACTGATAAAAGCCGCAGGTGTCTTATATGCGAACTGTTCTTCTGAATCTTCCGAGCAATGAAAGGGTTTTCAGGCGCTACATGTGCTCATACAATTCCCCAAATTCATTATTCCCCCCAATAGAGCTGATGGCGCTTGCGGGAATCGCAAAGCGCGTGAAGAATGCGGAAACGCTCCTAATTGATGCAGTTGCGGAGAATATTGATTTGCAGCAGGTCATTGCGCGCCTGAGGCAGTTCAATCCCGAGCTTCTTGTTTCGCTTACAGGGTTTGAAGTATTCCAACAAGACATGGAGGCGCTGAGCGCGCTCAAAAGCGCATTTCCGGATGCAAAAGTAGGATGCTTCGGCCATTACCCGACGCTCTTCCCGAAAGAAACGCTGAAAAATTCTGATATTGATTTTATTCTCCTCAATGAGCCTGACATTGCATTCTCAGAATTTTATGACTGCCTGCAGAAAAACAAATCATATTCCAATCTGAAAGGCCTTGCCTTCAGGGCGAAAAACAAAATAACAATAAATGCGCAGAGGGAGCGCATAAAGGATTTGGATTCCCTTCCAATCCCCGCGCATGAGCTGCTCAATCTTGAAAAATACAGCGAGGTTCTTATGGATAGGCCATTTACAGTATTGCAGACCTCGCGCGGCTGCCCGTTCGCGTGCAATTACTGCGTTCACACTTACGGCAGGCAGTTCGCGGAAAGAAGCGCGGAAAAGGTATTGGAGGAAATAGAATTCATTGCCGGCTTGGGCATTAGGAGTTTCAGGTTCTTTGACGACACTTTCAATGCCAACAAGCGGCGCATAATCGATGTGTGCAGGGGCATTGTTGAAAGGAAAATAAAAATGAAATGGAGCTGCTTCTCAAGGGTTGATACCATTGATAAGGAAGTGTTTGAATGGATGAAAAAGGCAGGGTGCGTGCGCGTCCTGATAGGGATTGAATCCGGATCCCAACGCATTCTGGACTTCTACAAAAAAGGATATAAAACCGAGAATCTCAGGGAGAAAATAAAGATTGTAAAGGATTCCGGAATAGAGTCAACAGGCTTTTTTATGGTAGCGCCTCAGGAATCAGAAGAGGACTTCAAAAAGAGCATCGAGCTTGCAAAATCCCTTGACCTTGATTTTGTGCTTGTTTCAAGCCTGATTCCATATCCCGGCACAGAGCTCTTTGAGGGAATGAAGAAACAGGTTGAATTCTCACTCTTCCCTTATGAAAATAAATTTGTCGACAGCACTATTGACGGCAGATTGATTAGAAGGGAGAAGGAATTCTACCGCGCCTTCTATTTCAGGCCCTCTTATGCGCTGCATGCGATAAAGTATTTTGCATCAAAGCCGGTTGAAAGCATCTCAAATGCCTTCAAGCTTGCCGCATATGTTATAAGCAAGCCAGCGGAAAAAACAAGGCAGGACTTTTATTAGGGAAAAACATGAGCCTCAAGGAATTAGCCCCGAGCTTCTACAACAGGATGAGCAATCTTGCGGAGGCCGCGGGCTCAGGCAAAAAGCTTCTTGAGATTGGCTGCTCCGACGGCCTATTGGAGGAGAAACTGCAGAAAAAATTCACTTCGCTCACAGGAATAGACACAAACTCAAGCGACATTGAGATTGCGCGAAAGAGCGGAATAAAAAATGCGAAATTCCTTGTTGCAAATGCTGAAAAACTCCCTTTCAAAAGCAGCACATTCGACAAAATAATATGTTCCGAGGTTCTGGAGCATGTTGATGATGATGCAAAAGCAATAAGGGAAATGCGCCGCGTGCTTAAGGGAAGCGGAGAGGCAATAATAACAGTCCCGCAGAAAAATTACCCCTTTACTTTCGATCCGATAAATGCCGTTCTTGAAACACTTTTCAGAAGGCATCTACCGCTCGGGGTCTATGGATACGGGGACAAGCGCGCTTATGGTTATGCGGAACTGAAAAAACTCTTTGAGAAAAACGGCTTTGAAATAATTGAAATCAGGTTTCTGAGCCATTATCTCCTTGGATTGTGCGAGAATTACCTGAGCCAGATGCTCCAGCCGCTTGTAAAGACAGATTATTCCAACAAGGCAAAATTCGGAAAGGCGCCAGCAATAAGAAGGGACAAAAAGCCCCCCAAGGCGCTTGCAAGGATAAGGGATTTCATAATTTCCGCAGATGAGAAGCTTTTCAAAAACAGCAGAACAAGCATTGACATAATGATAATTGCAAGAAAGAAAAAATCCGGAGGAAAAAAATGAAAATTGGATTCCCCCTGCCCCTTGCGTTCATTGTTGTGCTGCTTGCCTCAATTTCTGCGGGAATTTTCATAAAAAGCGCGCCCGCAGCTGATGCGCTTATTGCCTTCTCATTCTCAATTCCGGTTTTCCTTATTGCCTGGATTGCCTATTCGCATCTGATTTCAAAATCCGCAAACCAGGATTTCGGAGAAGCGCTTGTTAAGGACTCGCTTACTTTCCTCCCATTCATTATCCTCCTCCTTGTTCTCATCAACCCCTTTTCCTCTATCCCTAATGACACAACAATGGGGCTCGGGATAAATATTGCGGGGCTTGCATACAATCTCTTCACTAAATTATTGCTTGTAATTGCGCTCTCGCTGTTCGTTTTCCTGAAGGTTTTGATTTCCCTCGGGAAGATATTCGATTCAGGCAAATTTGCGGGCGCCAGGGAAATGAACTGGAAAATCCCATTAATTGCCGCAATTGCAATTTATTTCATTGTTTTCCTTGTGCTTTCCTACCTGCGCTATTTCACATTCAAGACCCCTGCCCCCGATTTGTGGATTTTCAACCAGGCGATGTGGAATACCCTGCACGGGAGTTTCATGGTAACTACTCGCACTCTTGAGCTTGGCAACCAGGTCCTGCTTGGGGACCATTTCTTCCTGATTCTGCTTTTCATCCTGCCGATTTATGCGCTGATGCAGAACGCACTGAGCCTTTACTTCATACAGACAGTTTTCATTTCACTCGCAGCGCTTCCGATTTTCATGCTTGCAAGGAAGGTTCTCAACTGCAAATTTGCCGCATTTGCAATTGCAGTTTCCTATCTGCTCTATCCTGCGCTGCAGTTCATAAATCTCGCCGAATTCCAGGCAATGGCATTTGTGATTCCCCTGATGCTCTTTGCATTTTATTACCTCTACACTTCGGATTACAGGAAATTCGCGGTTTTCCTATTCTTTTCGCTCGCGGTAAGGGAAACTGTTGCGGTTGTCGCATTCCTGCTTGGGATTTATGCGATTTTCGCAATGGGAAAAAAGAAAATTGGGGCGCTCATTTGTGTTGTTTCAATTGCATGGTTCCTGCTTGCGGTATTTGTTGCAATCCCCGCACTCGGAAGGCCCTACCAGTATATCGGGGGAACGCAAAACCCCTTCTTCCAGTTCGGGGATTCTCCCGGGGAAGTATTGGGAACAATGATTTCAAACCCACTGCTTGTGATTAAGGAGGCGACAACGGCGCAGGACATCGGCTATTTGCTGCTGCTTTTCATCCCTGTCGCATTGCTTTCGCTTCTGAGCGGCGCAATTCTTATTCCCGCATCAACATTTGCCCTGAATCTCCTGAGCGCATTCCCCCAGCACGCAACCATTTATTTCCAGTACAATGCGGAATTGATTCCCTTTGTTTTCATCGCTGCGATTTTCGGCTACGCGCGCCTGAAAAAATTCCTGGGCAGATATTTCAATGCGGCGCATGCCTCGCGCGCAATCGCGCTTTCACTCCTCTCATTCAGCATTCTTTCTGCAATATTCTTCGGCCCAAGCCCTTTGGGCTTGCTTGATTTCGCGCCGAATGAAGCCTCATTCAATATTGAAAATTACACAATAACCCCGCACCACGTTCTGCTTCTGGATGCAATTTTAAAAATTCCCCAAGAGGCTGTTGTAAGCACGGATTCATTCCTTGCGGCGCATCTTTCCAGCAGGCGCGAGGTCTACTATTTCCCCGAATACCTTGAAAGGGCGGATTACGTGCTTGTAGATACAACAATAAAGGCGCACGCGAGCGCGGGGAGCGCAAAGGAAAGGCTGCAGGAATTGCTGAATGATTCAAATTACAAAGTGCTTGTGAATGAGGATGGGATTATCCTGCTCAGGAAGGCATAAAAAGTGAAATTGCATTCACGGATTTGATGATTGTATTAGATTGTTTTGATTTAAAAACATTTGTTGGATAAATAACATACTGGTGTGGTAAAAATGGTGAAAGTCGCGTTTGTGCAGAAGACATTTTACTCCTATTTCGGCACAATGTCAATTTCCGCAGTACTTAAAAAGAACGGCCATGAAACTGAGCTGTTCATGGAGTTCCATGAGAAGGACATTGCTGATGCGATAAAGAATTCAAGGCCGGATGTTGTTGCGTTTTCCTGCCTCACAGCCACAGGGGAGTTTGAATGGGCGGTTGAAACCGCAAGGAAACTCAAGGCCGAACTTCCGAATGTTCCGATAGTTTTCGGGAGCATCCACCCGACATTATTCCCTGAAAAAACAATAAATGAAAATGATGTTGATATAATCTGCGTTGGGGAGGGCGAAATCCCCATGCTTGAACTGTGCAGCAAACTCGCGAAAAAGCCAGGCGTTTCGAACATTCCCACGAACATTCCCGGCCTCTGGGTGAAAAAGAATGGCAAAATCTACAAGAACGGAGTTGGAGAGCTTGTTGAGGATTTGGACTCGCTTCCATTTGCAGACCGCGCATTGTATGACAAATACCACTATTTTGACAATGCAACCTCAATTGATGCCCTTGCTGGAAGGAACTGCCCCTTCAACTGCAGCTTCTGCTACAGCCATGTCTTCAGGGAGATGTACAAGGGAAAGGGAAAATTCGTAAGGAAGCGTAGCGTTGCAAATGTAATTGAGGAGCTTGAGGAGGTAAAGGCAAAATACAGCCCGAAATTCTTCACATTTGTTGATGAGCTTTTCACGCTTGAAAAAACCTGGCTCTATGATTTCCTTGCCCAATATAAAAAGCGCATTGGAATCCCCTTCATATGCAGCGTCAGGCTTGATTTGCTTACGGATGAAATGGTGCTTAATCTGAAAAACGCTGGCTGCTACAGGGTATGCGTCGGCCTTGAAACAGGGAGCGAGGGACTGCGCAACGGCATTCTGAGAAAGAACATCCCGAATGCAAAATTAATAGAATCCGCAAAGCTCCTGAAGAAGCACAAGCTCAAATTCCTCACAACAAATATGCTCGGCCTTCCCGGGGAAACGCTTGAGCAGGGCTTTGAGACTGTAAAACTAAACCAGCAGATCGGAACGGATTTTGTCTGGTGCTCTGTGTTCCAGCCCTATCCGCTTCTGGACATTACAAAAGACATGATTGAGAAGAAGATTATTCCCGATGCGGATCCCTCCTGCTTTCCCACAACTTACTTCACAAGAAGCCTTCTCAAGCAGAAGGACATTGAGAAGTTAGTAAATTTGCACAAGTTTTTCTATGTTGCGGTCAAGTTCCCCCTCACAACACCGATAATAAGGCAGCTCATAAAACTGCCAAGCAACAAGCTCTTTGACTGGGTATTCATACTGAGCTTCGGCTATTTCCAAATGTCCTATTATCACAGGTCCCCCCTGCAAGTTTTGAGGATGGGCCTGAGCAACCTTAAAATATTCTCGGAGAAATAAATGGCGAAGCAGACCGTTGCAATAATCGGCCTAGGCTATGTCGGCCTGCCCCTTGCCTGCTTATGCGCCAGGCGCGGCATGAAGGTTTACGGATTTGATATAGATGAAGCAATTGTAAAAGCCACAAATTCGGGGAAAAGCCACATTGCTGATGCCTCTCTTGCAAAACAGGTAAAATCCCTCAAGGGCAAAATAATTGCAACTGCAAATCCGAAAGAGGCGCTTGCAGATGCGGACATCATTGTTGTGTGCGTTCCCACTCCGATTGATGAGAACAAGCTTCCGGATTTGAAGCCCTTGGAAGGCGCATGCAAATCAATTGCGCAGCACATCCGCAAAGGCCAGCTGATAATTATTGAATCCACAATCTACCCTGGAACAGTAAGGGAAATTGTAAGGCCGATTCTGGAAAAATCCGGCTTAATCTCAGAAAAGGACTTTTATCTTGCGCACTGCCCGGAGCGCATTGACCCGGGAAACAAGAAATGGATTCTGGAGAACATTCCGCGCGTTCTGGGCGGTTTGGGCGAGAAAGGAACAAAAATCGCTGAAAAATTCTACAAATCAATTCTCAAATCAAATGTCCTTGTTCTAAGCTCCATTGAGTGCGCAGAAGCTGTGAAAGTTGTTGAAAACACCTTCCGCGATGTGAATATCGCATTTGTGAATGAGCTTGCAAAATCCTTTGACAAATTGGGGATTGATGTTCTGGAAGTAATAAAGGGCGCAGGCACCAAGCCCTTCGGATATATGCCCTTTTACCCGGGCCCAGGAGTGGGAGGGCATTGCATAAGCGTTGACCCTTATTATTTGATTGAAAGGGCCAAACAGAAGGGATTTGAGCACGAGTTCCTGATGCTTGCAAGAAAAATAAACGACTCAATGGCCGAGCATGTTGTTTCGCTTGCAGAAAGCGCGCTGGCACAAATAAATAAAAATCTCCAAAATTCAAGCATTGCGCTCCTGGGCCTTGCCTACAAGGCAGACGTTGATGACATGCGCGAAAGCCCGGCCCTTCACATTCTGCAGCTGCTAAAATCAAAGGGCGCAAACCCGAAGGTATTTGACCCGCACATAATGGAAAAAAGCAATGTTCCCTCGCTTGATGATGCGATTAAAAATGCGGACTGCATAATCCTTGCAACACACCATAAGGAATTTGTTTCTGCGCTTACTGCAAAAAAGCTCAAATCAATGAATGTAAAGGCAATAATTGATGCGCGCAACTGCCTCGACAAGGAAGCAATAGCCGCAGCAGGCATAATCTACAAGGGGATTGGCCATTAACATAACTGGGATCAGAATGTGATGCAAAATGAATGCCATGGAAAGCACAATAAAAAAATCGCTCAGGGCTTCTGGAAAAATATTGATGAAAAGTTTCGGCAAGATCCAGAAGTATAGCGTAAAGGAAAACCAGAGCAGCATTGTAACCAAAGCGGATTTGGCATCAGAAAAAGCAATAGTGAAGATTATACAAAAAGAGTTTCCCAAGCACAACATTATTGCGGAAGAAACGGGATTCAAATCAAACAACTCCGAATACACATGGATTGTTGACCCTTTGGACGGAACATCAAATTTCGCCTCAGGGATTCCTTGGTTCGGCATTTTTATTGCATTGCTGAAGGCTTCAAAGCCAATTGCATCGGGAATCTATCTTCCATTCTATGATTTGATGTATTTTGCAGAAAAAGGCAAAGGTGCAACAAGAAATGGCAGAAGAATATTGGTCTCAAAAGAAAAAGCCATTAAAAATGTTTTGCTGAGCTATTCTCTTGACTATTCGGAAGACCCAAGCAAAACCGAAAATGAAGTGAAAATTATCAAATTGCTTGTTCAGAATACCAGAAATTTAAGAGCCACAAACAGCGCAATAGATTATTGCTATGCCGCGGACGGCAGGCTCGGGGGCTGCATAAATCAAACTTCAAAAATCTGGGATGTTGTCGCGCCATATTTGATTATCAAGGAAGCAGGCGGAATTGTTACAGACATCTATGGAAATGACATGGAATTTTCAGCCGACAAAGGCAATTACCTCAGGAACTTCACAATAGTTGCTTCCAATAAATATCTGCGCCCCGAAATTATGAACATTATAAGGCAGGTCATGCCATAGCTGCAGAAGGATTGGTCATTAAAATGTCCAGCATTGAAAAAGGCACCCTTTATGTTGTGATTTCAAGGCTTTATTTCTTCCTGATAGGCTATATAATTTACATTGCGCTCGCGCGTTTTCTCTTAACTCCTGAGCAGTTCGGGAATTATGCGATTGTGATTGCGCTTGTTTCAATCATTGTTGCAGTCCTTGCATCGGGAATAGAGCAGAGCATCTCAAAATTTGTTGCAGAGAAGCATGAGCTCGCATACGCAATAAAGAGAAAGGCGCTCGTTGCGCTCGGCGCAATTTCCCTTGCCGCATCAATTGCGTTTTTCCTGCTTGCAAAGCCAATTGCATTCCTGCTTAATGATTTAAGCCTTGCCCCGCTTATTGAAATTTCAGCGGCCTCAATATTCTTGTTTTCCATTTACTCAGTGTGCACAGGCTGCCTGAACGGGCTGAAGGATTTTGGGAAGTATTCCCTCATGGCAATAATCTACAATACCTTCAAGGCCCTCTTCATTCTCGGATTCGCATTTATTGGATACGGATTATTCGGCGCAATAACGGGCTATGTTGTCGCGGCATTCTTCGCATTGGTTGCGGCGCTGCTAATTGCAAGGTTTGAGAAAAAGGAAATGCCGTTCGCATTTTCAAAACTGCTTAAATTCGCATTGCCGGTTACAATGTTTGCTGCAGTGATAAATTTATGGACGGACATTGATTTGTTTGCTGTGAAGGCCTTTTCTCCAGTTGCGGAAGCCGCGCTTCTTTCGGGCTATTATGCCGCTGCAACCACAATCTCAAAGCTTCCCCAGATGATTGTTGTTGCGTTTGCGGCAGTCCTTTTCCCGCTGGTTTCAGGCGCTTCGGCGCAGAATGATGCAAGAAAGGCAAAATTCTATATCTCAAGCGCGCTGCGCTATTCCCTCCTTGTTTTAGTGCCAATTGTTTTCCTGTTTTCCTCAACAGCGGAGCAGCTGATTGTGCTTGTTTACTCCGCAAAATATGCGCAAGGCGCAATCGCCCTGCAGATTCTTCCATTTGCAATCGCCTTCTTCTCCTTGTTCCTTGTGCTTGCCACATCAATAATGAGTTCCGGGAAGCCAAAAATCGCAACAGGCATTGCAGCATTAATGCTCGCGCTCGGCTTTGCCCTGAATTATGCGTTCATTCCGGTTTACGGGATTGCGGGCGCCGCATTCGCAGCGCTGATTTCAATGTTCTTGGGCTTCTGCATTGCAGCAGTTTGCATATGCAAGGAATTCGGGGTTTTAATGAGCGCAATTTCCGCTGCAAAAATAATTGTTGCAGGAATTATTGTTTATGCGCTTTCAATTTCATTTGAAGTTTCAGGCATGCTTCTTGTTGCAAAATACCTCGCGCTTGTTGCGCTTTATGCAGCAATCCTCTTTGCAATAAGGGAAATAAATGCGCAGGACAGGGCAGTCCTGTTTAATATGCTCCGCAGGAAAGCGCATTAAAGAATTCCAAGCGCCTTTGCAATTATCCTGGCGCTCAGCGCTATTACAATAATTCCCACAAGAACTCCAAGCGTCTTATGCGGCAGTTTCTTTGTCGCATATGCTGCAATCGGCGCCGCAATTATTCCCGCAACAAGCAGCAGCGCGGCAATATCCAGCCGGAATTTCTCAATGCCGAGAAGGATTATGAATGTTATTGTAATTGCCAGGCTCACAAAAAACTCAGCCAAATTCACGCTCCCGATCGCATGCTTCGGCTCCGCGCCTTTGACAACAAGCGTCGGCGTGCATACCGGCCCCCAGCCTCCCCCGCCAATTGCATCAATCATTGCCGCAAAAAACCCTAGCACGGAAAGCTTTTTTGCCGAGTATTTCCTATTCGGGTCCCTAAATTTAATCCTGCCCAATAAAAACCTGTAAAGAATTACAAAACCCATGGCAAGCAGGATTAATCCAACAACAAGGCTTATGGGCCTGTTCGGGACATTCACTAAAAAATATGCGCCGGCCACTCCGCCAATTATTCCAGAAATTGCCAATGGCAGAAAAATGTCCATTCTTGCATTTCCCAGCCTGAAGTGGGAAGCGCCAGATACAAGGGCTACGAACACCTCAGCGAAATGCACGCTTGCGCTCGCTATTGCAGGCGCCAATCCTAAAGAAATTAGCAATGTGGAGGAGGTAACCCCATAGCCCATCCCCAGAGTTCCATCAACAAGCTGC
>Ga0209541_10008521_pt1 | contig 16876 bp, 18 predicted proteins | sample RifCSPlowO2_01_FD_184027 | JGI IMG/M metagenome (GOLD analysis project Ga0209541, IMG submission 184027) | Groundwater microbial communities from Rifle, Colorado - Rifle CSP2_plank lowO2_0.1 (SPAdes) (version 2) | ecosystem: Environmental > Aquatic > Deep subsurface > Groundwater | place...
ATAAGTTTCTCTTCCTCCCCCAAGCTGAAATTATCAGAAAAGCTGGAATCCAATAATAACCCTGCCATAGCTGCCGGTATTTTTAGATAGTTAATAAATTTTTCTGGTGGTTTAGCTGATGTCCAATTTTAGACATTAATGTCTAATTTTTTTTTTAATAGGACAATAACTTTATAAATAAGTAGATTTCTTATTTTTCGATATGACTAAGCTATGGGATAAAGGATATAAGCTGAATAAGGAAGCAGAGGAATTTACAGTTGGCGAGGATTATCTGCTAGATCAAAAGCTTGTTAAAGCTGATTGTGTGGGCAGTATAGCGCATGCTACAATACTTAACAAGATTGGAATCCTGAAAAATGATGAATTTAATAAACTAAAAAAAGAGCTTAAGAATATTATTGAATTAGAGAAAAAAGGCAAATTTGTGATTAAACAGGAGCAGGAAGATGTCCATACTGCCATTGAAAACCATTTGACCAACAAATTAGGCGATGTTGGAAAAAAGATACATACATGCAGAAGCAGAAATGACCAGGTTATTGCTGATACAAGGCTTTATGCTAAGGAAAAGCTGATTGAGATAGAGGAAGCTTTGTTAAAATTATGCGAGACTCTGCTAAGCTTTGCTGAAAAAAACAAAAATATACCAATGCCTGGCTATACGCATACACAAAGAGCTATGCCTTCGTCTGTTGGATTGCTTGCTGGAGCGTTTTTAGAGAGTTTATTGGACGATTTAATTTTATTGAAAACAGCTTATAAATTAAATAACCAGTGCCCTTTAGGAAGCGCTGCTGGCTATGGTGCAAGCTTGCCTATTGACAGGCAGTTAGTTAGCGATTTATTGGGTTTTGAAAAGGTGCAGAATAATGTTATTTATGTGCAAAATTCAAGGGGGAAAATAGAAAGCATTATTTTAAGTGCCTTAACGCAGATAATGCTTGATTTAAGCAAATTAGCAACTAATCTTATTTTGTTTTCTACTGTTGAGTTTGGTTATTTTTCAATACCAAAAGAGTTTTGCTCTGGAAGCTCAATAATGCCTCAAAAGGTTAATCCATGTGTTTTAGAGTTGGTAAGAGCCAAAGCCTCAATTGTTGAAGGCTATATGCTCCAGATAAATGGGATTATAAATAACTTGTTAGCTGGGTATAACAGGGATTTACAATTAACCAAAGAGCCGTTAATGAAAGGCATCGATTTAACATTGGACTCAATCAACATAATGGGTTTAATAATAAGCAAATTAAAAGTAAACAAGGAAAAATGCATTGAAGGGTGCAGCCCAGAAATATTTGCTACTGACTATGCTTTAGATTTAGTTAGAAATGGGACACCTTTCAGAGACGCTTATAAGGTTATAGCTAAAAATGTTGGTAAATTAAAGAAGATTGATCCTGTTAAAAATATTAAAAACAAAAAACATCTAGGTGCTACCGGAAATTTAGGTTTAGGGAAGATTAACAAAGAGATTAGTAAAGAGAAAACAGAATTGGTTAAAGAGAAGAATAAATTTGATGAGAAAATCAAGGAATTATTTGCGAAACCTTAATAAATAAGTATTTCTAAAACCTTTAATATGCTGTTTAAGGTATTCAATGAGATGTTTGAGCAATTTCCTGAACTTAATATAGGTGTTATTACAGCCAAGGGCATTGACAATAAAGGCTCTGATAAAAAGATATTCAAGCTTTTTGAGGAAGTTGAGAATTTTATAAAGATGGATTTTGTCCCGGAAAAAATGGTTTCTGTCGATTATATCCAAAAACATATTGCCAAGCACAAGATGATTTCTGCCTGGAGGGCTGCTTATGAGGATTTAGGCTATGTCAAAAAATACCATACAAATGTAGAGGCAATGATGATCAAAATCCTGACTGGGGAAAAAGTCCATGGAAGGAATAAATTAGTTGATATTATAAACTATGTTTCATTAAAAAATATGGTTCCTATCGGTTCTGATGACCTGGATAAAGTTAAAGGAGATATCTTCTTAGGCTTAGCAACCGGGGAAGAGACTTTTATAGATCCCGAAACTGATGAATATGACAATCCTGATAAAAATGAAGTTATTTATTCTGATGCAGAGGGGGCTTTAGCAAGGAGATGGAACTGGAAGCAGGCAAAAAGGACAATGATAACTGAAAAAACAAAGAATATTATCTTGTATGTTGATGGCTTGCCTCCAATAACAAAAGACAAGCTAGAAGCGGTTTTGAAAGAATTGGCTGATTTGATAAAGATGTTTTGCGGCGGTAGAATAAACTCTTATGTTTTGAGTAAGGATAAAAACACAATTGAAATTAATTCAGAATAAACAGAAAATTATACTCTATGGTATCTTATAAGGTTGGGGCATATTAGAGTAGTGCCGCCCAAGATAATTGAAAAAATTAAATTGGAAAGCTAGGGAAGAACTAGAATCTGAGATTGGTAAGGATAAACTAATAAATGAAAAGAATTAAGACTTCTAACATTAAAATCTGAAGCACATAGGCCAGCATAACAACGTAGGGCTATCTCATTAGTATACTTTGAAATTTCCTTACAATCCAAAACAAGAATTGGAGTTTTTTCCTTATTTTTGTTCATTCATATGCTTAAGTGCATTGATTACCTTTTCAGCTACTGTTATTCCAGCTCTTATTTGAGCCTCATTTGTATTTGCTGCTATATGCGGTGTTGTCAAAATATTATTGAGTTGAAAAAGCTCTTTGTATGTTGGTGGTTCTGTTTCATAAACATCTAATGCAGCGCCAGCAATGATGTTGTCTTTCAGTGCTTTATAAAGATCTTTTTCATTTATAACTGTGCCCCTAGATGTATTTATAAGGAATGCAGTTTCTTTCATCTTTGAAAGTGTTTGTGTATTAATCATATTTTTTGTCTCAGGAGTACTTGGAACATGGAGGGAAATGAAATCAGCATTTGTTAAAACTTCTTCAAATTTTATATATTTACAATCATATTCCGCCGCATCTTCAGAAGTGATATATGGATCATTTGTGATTACTTTCATTCCTAATCCTTTTGCAATTTTTGCAACTTCTCGACCAATTCTACCAAAACCTATAAGTCCCAATGTTTTGTCATGAAGTTCAAAACCTTTGAATTTTTCTCTTTCCCACTTACCAGCTTTAAGAGATATCTCAGCGCGTGGTGTTTGACGGGCGATTGCAATCATAAGTCCTACAGCATGTTCTGCTACAGATATAGTAGAAGCTTCCGGCGAGTTTACAACCTCAATTGATTTCGATTTAGCTGCTTCGATGTCAATATTATCCAAACCAACCCCTGCTCTTCCTATGATTTTAAGGTTTTTTGCTGCTTCGATAACTTCAGCAGTCACTTTTGGTTTGCTTCGTACTATTATAGCATCGTAATCTTTTATTACTCCTATAATCTTAGACTCATTTATATCTGGTTTAACATCAACATCAAACCCCGCATCTTCAATCAGCTTAATAGCTTCCTTAGCTATATTTCCTGCAACTAAAACTTTCATCTTAACACCTCCTCCATATCCTTTTTATATAAACAGTTGTATAAATGGAATTATTTTATGCCGTTGAGTTTTGCGTAACGATTTAACTCCGAGCCTCTTAAACTCAGAACTAGGTACCCCCCAATCACCGCAATTATTGCTACAACAACAAAAGCTAGGGAATATCCTGCTTTATCTATAATAAACCCTAAAAATATACCATGAAAAGATGCTATTAGTTTTCCAAATGCATTCATATATCCAACACCCGTTGCCTCTCTACCTTTTGCAAGGTCTATTGGAATTAAGAAGTAAATAGTTTCAGTTGCTTCTATACCTATACCAAGCAATAAAAGTATAGGCATTATAAAATAAATTGATAGGTTTGGATTAAGTGCTATTATTACTAATCCAATTGCGCTTATGAACATATTTATCATAATAAGTTTCCATCTTTTTCCATGAAAAACTTTATCAGAGAGCCATCCATAGATTACACTTGACACACTCCCTCCCCATGCAAAAAAAGAAATAACCCAAGCAGCTTTCCATAAATCTAAACCCGTTCCTAAAACTAAATAGACCGGAACCCATGTATAAATTGCAAACCTCGTGAATTGATTTGTACCATAGCTTATATAAGTCATCAACATCTTACGATCAGTTAATGCAATATGTGCTCCTTCTTTGAAATGCTGTATAAGTGAAATTTTTTTTTCTGGTTTTTTTTCATTCCAAGAGGTGGCTATTCCGACATCTTCTGGTTTATTTCTAACAAAAAGGTAGAACAAAAAGCTAGCAATCATAAGCAGAATACCGGGGAATATAAATGCCATCCTCCATGTGCCTGATTTTATTATCAAAAATGCACCTAGTGGTATAATAAGAGCTGATGAAACGCTTTGAAAGAATTCACTCAACCCTAAAGGCAATCCTCTCTTTTTTCTTGGAAACCATTGGGAAATAAGTTTACATGTGCTTGTATACCCACATGCTTGAAAATATCCGTTTGCAAACCAACTAGACCATAAATATGAAAATCCAGAAACTATCCCTATAAATACATTTGCTATACCTGATAAAATACCTCCAAAAGTCATCATTATCCTCGAGCCATATCGGTCTACAAGATTACCATTTATGATTTGACCAATAACATACCCAAATGTTAATGCTGATGCTATTGCACCTGCAGCAGTCTTGGTAAGACCTAAGTCTAATATCATATAAGGTAAGGCTATAGCATAATTATACCTCCCCCAATAATAGATGAAGTATATTATACAAAAGAGTCCCACTATTCTCCACTGCCATTTTCTTAATTTTTTAGGCTTATTTGAAAAATTGTTTATATTTTCCATTTTAAAATTCCCTCCTAAACCAATTTAAAATCATATCTGAGTATTCCAAGAATTTTGGATGTTTTTTTCCAACATAGTGAGGTGCGTTTTCAATTATTTTGAATTTCCCATTTGGTAGCTTTGAATACATTTTTTTCATTTCTTTAACTCTAACCCGCTCTTCTGTATCTCCTCCACAAACAAGCGTCTTACAACTAACTCTGTGTATAACATCAATTGGATTGTAAGCTATCCAATAACTAAATGGATCTACAGCTATTCCTTTGTTTTTATATTTATTAAACCGTTTTTTTATAAAATTATGATCTTTCCAATCATATTCAGGATTAGTTTCCCAAAGACAGAGTGTTTTTATTCTAGTATCATAGGACGCATGAAATACAGCAATAACCCCACCATTGCACATTCCATATATCCCAATTCTGTTGGGATCAACAAAATCGTACTTCTCAATCGTGTTAATTATCACCCCCATATCTACAAGAGCATTGTGTGTAGAATACTTTCCTGTGTTTTTTCCTTGACCTCTGAAAATTACTAATATAAGATTGAATTCACTTGCCAATATTCCAATAAGATCTAAATGCTCTTTATGGACTGATGAGGTTCCTGGACAAAAAAGGATAGTGCCCTTTCCAGTTTTTCTTTTTCCAAACAAGTAACAACGTAAAAAATTATTGTCACATTTAATATTTAATTCTTCTGTTACAAAATTTTGCATGTATTTATGCGGGTATCTCTTTTTCATTTTTTTATTGAGTGTTCAAGCATGATTTGTTTTTCAATTCTATAGACTAATTTTTTAACATCCTGTATAGCATCAATATTACATGAGATACAGTTTATACCATTTCTCACTAAGAGATTTATCATTTCGGGGTTGCTTCCTGCTTCACCACATATTGCTGTTTCTACACCATTCTTTTGACATGAAGACAATACATTAAGTATTAGAGATGTCACTGAAGGATGCATAGCATCGAATAATTTAGATATCTTGGCATTGTTTCTATCAACAGCTAATGTAAACTGAATTAAATCATTAGTCCCAAGAGTTATGAATTTTATTCCTTCTTTGATAAAGTCATTTATTAATATTGCGGAAGAAGGTATTTCTACCATGATACCTAACTTTACTTTTTTTAATCCAATCTCATCTACATATCTTTTAGCTTCTGAAAATTCTTTAGGGTGTTGAACAAAAGGAAACATTATTTCCATGTTAGAATAACCCATATCGTATAGTTTTTTGAAAACGCGCAACTCGGCCATAAAATGTTGCAGTTCTAAAAGGTCTCTTCGTAATCCCCTATAACCTAACATAGGGTTACACTCTTTTGTCTCTTTATGTGAACCTACTAAACCTTCAAATTCATCGGTTGGTAAATCAATTGTTCTCAATCTTACTGGATAAGGGTACATTGCATCCATTATAGGTTGTAAGTTATTAATGAGGTACTCTTCATACTCTTGGGTCTTACCTTGGTTTATAAGCTCCATTGGTGTTTTTCCCATACACAGTATTATGTTTTCAAGACGTACTAAGCCTATACCATCTGGCGCTAATTTTAATGCGTTTTGTAAGGACTCATTCATAGAGAGATTTATCCTTACTTCAGTTGCAGTATAAATAGGGTAGTTGTTGTGAGTGGGCTTACAAAACCGTTCATTTGTTGTGTCCCCCTCGTATACTTTCCCAAGTCTACAATCAAGCGTTACTTTTTGTCCTTCTATAAGTTTTTTTGTGGCGTTTTCGGTACCTACAATAGTAGGTATATTAAGCTCTCTTCCGATTAATGCAGCATGGCAGCTTAGTCCTCCCTTATCTGTTATTATACCTACTGATGTTTTTATGATTTTTAGCTGGTCAGCATGCGTCATATCTGTTACTATAATATTTCCCTCTCCAATCTTATCTACTTCTGTATCAGGGTGGATTAGAACAATTTTACCAGATACTATTTCTTTTCCGATTCCATTCCCTTCTAAAATATGTGTTTTCATATTAATTCACTACCCAAATCCTAGTAATGATTCAAATTCTTTTATATCAAAACTATGTGGGTGGGTATGTTTTAAATCACCCTTTGTGTATAATCTACTTAGAGTTTCATACAGGGCTTTTGATGTAGCGTTAATACAAACTGTTGAAAAAATTATAACATCAAAACCAATATCTGCTAGTTCTTTATTGCTCATTATTGGTGTCTTCCCCCCATAAAGTAAATTTACAGCAAGTGGTTTATCTACGGCATTGCGTATAGTTTTCATATTTTGGATATTATCTATGCCATCAACTAAAATACAGTCCACATCAAGTTTAGAAAATTCCTCGGCACGCTTTAAGATTTCATCTATCTTTTCAGCATCTGTTCTTGCAAATATTACCATATCTCCCTTTTCCTTAACGATTTCCCTTAATTTTTCTAAATGTTTATCTAAATCTTCAAGTTCTTTACCCTCATGGTGGCCGCACCTTTTTGGAAAAGTTTGGTCCTCAATAATAAATCCTGATGCTCCTATACCCTTCAATTCTTTTATTGATCTTTTAGCGTTAATTGTACTACCATAACCCGTGTCTATATCAACAACTACAGGTATGTTTATTGTTGATATGATATTCTTACATGTATTGATCATTTCTGTCATAGTTATTAAGCCACGGTCTGGCATTCCGAGTGTACTAGCTGCTACACTATAACCGCTAACAAATATTCCTTTAAAGCCCATTTTAGAAGCCAAAATTGCACTAGTACAGTCAAAACATCCCGGAAGAACCAGTGTTTCTTTTCCTTGTACAGCTTTTTTTAATCTTTTACATAATTCCATTTTTATTTAATCTTATTTTATATTAAATCCTTAAACACTCAAAAAATCCCCTCTTTTTATTTTACTAATAACATATAAGGAGAAGGGAACGTTCTCTTTATATGCCTTTTTTCAAAAAGGAATGTTTTTTTTCGGAAAAGGTGGAATTTTCATCAAGTGCACACTATATTTAACAAAGAGTAATCGGTCATAAATGATTCTTTTTTGATATCCTCGATTACATAATAGACTTGTGTTTGCTCTACTTTGAATTTTCCCCCCAAGCTGTCAACAAAATCTTCCGCATCCTTAACATTTTTAAAAATGCCCTCAATTAGGAAATCAAAGCCGTTGCTTATCTTATAAACAGAGTTTACATTGTGGTGGTTCTGAAGAAATTTTTTTGCTTCTTCTCTAATAGTTCTATCAACCTTTAGCATTATATTCACCCTTGCATTAAATCCAAGCTTCGAGAAATCTATTAATGTTGTGTGCTTTTTTATTAACTCTCCTTGGTAGCACTTTATTTTGTCAAATATTGTAGATATAGGAATACCTGTATGTTTGCTTATCCTTGTTAGTGTTTCTCTTGAGTTTTGCCTTAATTCGCTTAAAATTAATAAATCTTTTTTTGCCAGCATTTTATCATACCCCCATTCCTTTAAAACATTCTGAAAAATCCAGTTCTAATATTTTCAATTGATCCGGGTCCATATTATTTAGGTTCTTTCCATATATTTCAAATATGTCATCAATCTCATTTAATTTTTGCAATTTTTCTGAAAGTTCTAATCCATTTATCATTTTTACCACCTCACAAAATTTACCTTTTCCGAATATCTTTTATTGGTAGCGGAGAATATATATACTTTTCCCTAATATAATAATAATTAATTCGAATATTCGAATATTTCCGAAAAGTTTAAATATATATTGGTATTCCCATAATATATCCGGGTTTTAAAATGAAAAGAAAGGTTGTTCAACAGGGTCCTGCAACGTTAATGGTTAGCCTGCCTAGTAAGTGGGTTAAAGCCAACAACATCTCTAAAGGAGATGAGTTAGAAGTTACAGAGGATGGAAAGGAGCTGGGTATTTCGGTTAAACCTCATGAAGAATATCAAAAAATTGATATTAAAATTGAGTCGGGAAATGAGTGGTACATAAGCCAAGTTATAAGAAATCTTTATTTAGCTGGTTTTGATGAAATTATAGCCAATTTTGATGATAAAGAGACAATAACAAAAATACAAGATATTGTCCATCTTCTTCTTGGTTTTGTGATTATTGAGCAGAAGGATTATTCATGTGTGATAAAAAATCTTTCTACAGGTGTTGAAAAAGAGTTAGATAACCTATTAAGAAAGATATTTTTACTGACTAAGTCAGTATTTGAAGTTGCAATTGACCAATTAAAAAATAAAGATTTGAATGTTCAAAGAATTAAGGACTTAAGGGATAATGTTCATAGATTTTCAAATCTTTATAGAAGAACAATCACTAAGAAAAATATATATGGTTTAATCCAAAATAGAGCTATATTTATCATTTTGACAAGAATTATGATGATTTGCAATAATGTGGTGTATGCTCATAATTATCTGAACAAAAAGAAAAAGTTACCCTCATTAAAACCATCTATCAATTATCTCAAAAAAACATCAAATCTATATGACATTTTTTATGATATCTTTTTTTCAAAGAAATTCGAGAGGCTAGCAGAAATACATGAGATCAGGCATGATTTGATTAATAATGAGTTTGTTTCTATTGCTGAATCTATGAAAGGAGAAAATGTTGTTGTCTGCCATTATTATGCTGAGATTGTAAGGTTAATCGCAACTAATGGTGGCGCTATGGTGAAATATCATTTTAGTCAATAGTCTTATTTTGTATATTTCTGCAATCTTTCAAGCACCTGATAGACCTTTTTCATTGATGGCTGTTTCCATAAATCATCATCTAGTAAACTGACAATTATATCTGCTAATGGTTTGTCTTTTACATCTGCTCTTACTTTGTTAAGATAGCTTTGTTTTAGTGCCGGGTCTGAATAAGCTTTTTCCCTTTCTTCCTTTACTTGGTCTTTTCTATAAGCAGTCAGTCCTTTTTCATCATTAAACAGGTTGTTTCCTGTTGCCATTTTATACATTAGTAATCCTAAAGATATCAAATCATTATTGCCGCCATATTGCCTGTTTCTTTCGTATATTCCATTAGGGTTTTCTGTAGCCGCGTGTAAGTCAATAATAACTGCTCTATCTGTTTGTTCTTCAATCATAATGTTTCCTAGGTGTAGATCCCTGTGGTAGATTCCCGGTTCCCTGAGTTCTACTATTCCATTTAATAGCCCTGCAGAATATCCAATGACTTGCTTTGTAGGTAGAGTCTGTTTTTGTTTTAGGATGTTTTCTAAAGAATCTCCTTTGATATATTCGATTCGGAGAGCAGTATTACGCCTAGGCTCTCCTTTAAATTTCACTACATTTTTTTGCTTTCCTTGATATTTTTCTTGAACTTTTTTAAGTAGGTTGTATTCTCGATTGATTTGTTGTGAGAATTTCCAAGCAATTACCTCTTTCGTAAAATGGTGTTTATGTAATAAAATTACTGCAGAAGTACCTGTTCCTATAAGGGTGTATTCGTGGTTGTTAAATCCTATGATATCACTTATATTCTTAAACAGTACATAAAATTCTTCTTCTTGTTCTTTTGAGATTTTATCAGGTGTAAGGCCAATTGCACATAACTTAGCAGGTACTGTTATCTCTAATCGCTTATCATATTTGTCTGCTTCTTCTGGGGATACCTTAGCTTTGACAAACTCTCTAATATCCCAACCGTGGAATCTTCCACTATACAGATTTACTTTTTCTGGAGACATCTTAGCTTCAACAAACTGTACTATATCTATTCCATTAAACCTTTTGTCGTATTGCTCTGCTTCTTCTATTGGAATATTGTTAAAAATTAACCACCAAATATCTACCCTGTCAAATCTTTTGTCAAATCTATTTGCTGTTTCAGGTGGAATATCTCGCTCTAATGATTTTATAATCTCTTGATAGCCAAATCGTTGATCAAATCTATTTGCTGTTTCAGGTGGGATGCCAGCTTTTGTTAATTCCATTATTTCGTAGCTACTAAATCGCTCACTATACCGATCTGCTTCCTTTGAGGAAACATTAGCTTGAAATAAGTTGAGGATATCCGATACCTTAAACCTTTGGCTATATCCATCTGCTTGTTGTTGAGTTATCCCGCTTCTAAACAAGAATGCAATATCAGCTCCACTAAATCTTTGGCTATATCCATCTGCTTGTTGTGGGGTTATTCCACTTTTAAATAAGAATGAAATACCATACCCATCAAATCTTTGATTATATTCATCTGCTTTTTCTGGAGGGCATCCTCCTTTCACTAAGCTCATAACATCCTTTACACTAAATCTTTGACTATACTCATCTACTTGTTGTTGAGTTATCCCGCTTCTAAACAAGAATGCAATATCGGCTCCACTAAACCTTTGACTATATTGGTCTGCTTGTTGTTGAGTTATTCCCCCTTTAACCAAATGTAGAACATCAAATGCATCAAACCTTTGACTGTATTCATCTGCTTGTTGCGGAGAACATCTTTCTCTCACTAAAATCATAATATCGATTCCACTAAATCTTTGATTGTATCCATCTACTTGTTGTTGAGTTATCCCGCTTCTAAACAAGAATGCAATATCGGCTCCACTAAACCTTTGACTATATTGGTCTGCTTGTTGCGGAGAACATTCTCTCTGTTTTAGATATTTGATTCCTTCTGCACTAAATCTTGAGTTGTACTGATTTGCTTTTTCAGGAGCAATATCATCCCAAACAAGACCCACAATATCTTTTGCACTAAACCTTAAGTTAAATTTATTTGCACAAGATAAGGGAATTCCTGCTCGTTCTAGTTCGCTTAAATCCTGTTTGCTAAACCTTTTATCATACTCTTCTTGTGTATTATCATCTAGGGCCATTTTTGTACTCTGGGAAAAAATTATGGATCAAGTTTTCATGATCCGTTTTTATTCCATTAAAAATATAGTATTCACCATCCGACATTCTACTTAGCCTTTCTTTTGGATTTTTACTAAATGCTATTGCAGCAGTATAAGATAGGTGAGTACCAAAACATTTTTCCCATAAATCATATTCTTCTGCTTTTCTTCTAGCATTGATTGCTCTTTGGAATATAGCGCTATTTTGTATACTCTTCATACTATCAAATTTAGTTTGACTAAGAACCTCATAAAATGCTCTTTCATATCTTTCTATAGCTTTGACATATTCGTCATAAGGCATTGATCCATCTTCTGGTGGTTTCTCTAGACCTTCAACTTTAAATGGTAATTCACCAGTTAATATCCTCCAAGCACAAACACCCAATGCCCAGATATCCCCTGCTTTTAATGCTTCAACATCGTGACTTAATGGATCAACATGGTGGGGGTGCCATGGGAATAGTTCAGGAGCTCTATAATATATAGCTTTTGTATCACAAAGAGCTGAGTATATTCCATAATCTGTTAAATAAACAACCTTTTCTTCGTCTACCATCACATTTTTTAAAGCTAAATCCCCATGGTAGTGTCCGTTAGGATATTTATCATCTTTTCTTGAATGAAGAATTGATATTAATCTAGCTGTTTCATAAAGATAAGGTTGTGCCATTTTCCATGGTATTATATGTCTATGTTCTTTCTCGTATCCTTCAACTAGTTGTTGTAATGTTTTTACTAGCTTTTTCTCAACAATAACAAGTTTGCCTCCTTCGCTATATGAATACCTAAATGATTGTAAACCCTTAGTTCCAGTCTCAAAACCATATTCCCTGATAGAAGCACTTCTTTGATCTTCTCGACCCATTAATTCTTTGGATGTTAATCCTTTTGCTTCTAAGATCTGTTTTCCTCTTGGGCTTAAATGAATAACCTTTACAGCATGCTCTTGACCCCACCTTTGGTGGATTCCACTATAAGCCACTTTGTAAGCTCCTTTTCCTAAAATGTGCGTTAATAAGTGATCTCTTGTTGTTTCTTCAGCACATTGTGCCATTTCCTCCAAATCTTTTACTTTTCCTGTTTTAAGAAGTGTTGTTAATTTTTCATAATCTCTTTTTGGGTTCTGAACAAATTTTTTTAGTTCTGTGATAATATCTTCTTCTGACCTAAATGGTTGTGTTTTATCATTACTAAGATGAACATATTTTGAGTTTAGGTAGCAGTTGATGAAGTTGTATTCTTCATCTTTAATTGCTACTAAAAATTTGTGGGTTATAGTAGTTGTTAGGTATCCTAGTGATTCGCCTATTTCCCTTTTAACCAATACATATCCATCATTTAACCCTTTTTTGTATAATTCAACAAATTTACCTGGGTTGATAGCGGCTAATGATTTTAATGATTTAGCTATTTCGTATCTAACATCTTCATTTGGATTACTCATCCCTTGTTCGTATGATTCAACAAATTTATTTTGGTTTGTAGCAGTCAATTCCCAAGATGATTCATTTACTCTTTCAAAAACTCCCTGGATATAAGAAATCAACCCTTTGTCATAGGATTCAACATCTTCATCAGATTTTGCATTATTCAATACTTCTAATGGTTTTGCTTTTCTTCTTACAAATTCTTTTTCATTGTTCTTTATTAGTCCTATAGTAGATTCACTTAATCTAAATTTTTTACATAATTCAGTAAACCTATTAGGCATTACGGTATGTAATGTTCCTAATGATTCGATTGTTGCTAGTTTAATCCATCCATAAAAATCACTTAAACCTTCTTCATACAAACTAATAACCAAAACTCTTCTCCTTTCCCTCTCAACCTCATTCAAAATATGCTCAATGCCCATTTTCTCTCAAAAACTTCTTTATAGCTTCTTCTACCAAGTGTGATTTATTTCGGAAAGAACTGTCTTCTAGGATTTCATGTATTTTAGCTATTGTTTTCTCATCCAAGGAAACACTAAAAACCTGTTTCATAATTCTTATTAGGAATTATTAAGCCTATTTAAATTTTTCTTTTTTGACTACTAAAAAGTAACTAACAGTTAATAACCAAAAACCATATAAACAAGAATAAATCCATTGCTTATTATGGATTTTAAACAAAAAATAATTGATATTTTAAAAAAAGCAACAAACCAAAAATTTAAAGGAAAAGTTTAAATAAATAAAGGCATTGCTTTAGTATAGGTGAGAAAAATGAGCGAAACAGTTTTTCAAAAACAGGTATTAACTAAACTGGGGAACATGGAAAAAACTATAAACTACATTATGGAGTATATAGAAGACTTAAAATTGAGCGAAGATGATAAAAAGGCTTTAAAAGAGGCTTTAAAAGAAGAAAAAGAAGGGAAGCTTCTAACTAAAAAACAGGTTTTTGGTTAAGATGGCTCTTTTTCCAGCAGAATTCTCAACAAGAGTTAGTAAATATATCAATAATCTGGATAAGGTAATGAAGAATAGAATCAAAGAGAAAATTGAAAAGCTTGAAGAAAATCCTTTCCCGCAGGAAGTTGAAAGGGTTGAGGATTATAAAGATGAAAAAGTCTTTAGAGTCAGAGTTGGAAACCAAAGAATTCTTTATATTGTTAGATACAGCCCAAATAAGCTCATTATAACCAAAGTTGACAAAAGACCAAGAATTTATGATAGGTAGTTTATTTACACATAGCTTAACAAAAAAAATATAAACTCTGCCTAACAAAGTGGCTAATATGGCTGACTTCAAACAGGAAATCATAAATATATTAAAAAAAGCAACAAACCAAAAAGAGATTGAAGTAGAAGTGCCTCCAGACCCTTCAATGGGGGATTATGCTTTTCCTTGCTTTGGTTTAGCTAAGGTTTATAAGAAAAATCCTGTTGATATTGCTAAAGAGCTGAAAGAAAAGATTAAAGAAGAGGGCGTTATAGAAAGGATTGAAATAAAGGGGCCATATCTTAATTTTTTTGTTAATAAAAACAAGATAATTGAAAATACGCTTAAGAAAATAGCAAAAGAGAAAGGTAAATATGGCTCTTCTAATGCTGGCAAGGGAAAAAAGGCGTTAGTTGAGCACACATCTATCAATCCCAATGCCAGCCCCCATGTAGGCAGGGCAAGAAATGCCTTAATCGGAGATTCTATAACAAGGCTTTTGAAATTTCAGGGCTATAAAGTTGAAACACATTATTTTGTCAATGATGTTGGAAAGCAGATTGCAATGCTGGTTTTAGGCTGCAAAGGGAAGGATGTTAAATTTAATGATTTGTTAAAAATTTATATTGGCATCAACAAGCAATTAGAAGAAAAACCCGAGCTGGAAAAAGATGTTTTTGAGCTATTGCATAAATTGGAGCAAAAAGACAAGAAGGTAATCAGTGATTTTAAAAAGGTTGTAAACATATGCATTAAAGGGCAAACATCCATTCTTTCTGAGCTGGGCATTAGTTATGATAAATTTGACTATGAAAGTGATTATTTATGGAAAGAGCTAACAAATGAAGTTTTGAAGAAATTAGAAAAAACAAAAAAATTATTTACAGATGAAGAAGGAAGATTAGTTTTAGACCAGAAAGAATACAATTTGGCAATGAAAAGCCCTGTTTTGGTTTTGACTAGAGCTGATAAAACCTCTCTTTATCCTTTGAGGGATATGGCTTACACCATTGAGAAGATAAACAAAGGGTTTCATAAGAATATTGTTGTTTTAGGAGAGGACCAAAAGCTGTATTTCCAGCAGCTAAAGGCCGGCTTGAATTTATTAGGCTATGAAGCGCCTGAAGTAATCCATTATTCCTTTGTTTTGTTAACAGAAGGCAAAATGAGCACAAGAAAGGGCAATTTGGTTTTACTGGAAGAGTTTATGGGGGAAGCATTGGATAAAGCAAAGAGCGAAATAAAAAAGAGGCATGAAAAGGTTGATGAGAAAGCTGCCAAAAAAATAGCTTATGGAGCAATAAAGTATTCTATCCTAAGGGTTTCTGCTGAAAAGAATGTGGTCTTTAACTGGGAGCAGGCACTGAATTTTGAGGGTGAATCGGGGCCTTATCTACAGTATGCTTATGTCAGGATTAACTCTATACTACAGAAATATGGAAAAAAGATAGATGAGAAAGCTGATTTTTCACTGCTAAAGCAAAAAGAGGAAATTGAATTGGTAAAAAGGCTTTCTGATTTTTCTGGTATAGTAGAAGATGCAACAAAACAATTAAAGCCGCATATAATTTCGAATTATTTAACTGAATTAGCACAGTTATTTTCTGAATTTTACCATAACTGCCAAATCCTTAAGGAAGAAGAAGATTTAAAGAAAGCCAGATTGTTGTTAGCTGATTGCACAAAACAGGTTTTAGGGAATGGGTTGGGTTTGTTGGGGATTGAAGTTTTAGATGAAATGTGATTATTTTTCTTCTTTTGTTTCTGCCTTTTTTCTTCCTCTCCTTTCGTATATGCTTAAAGCAAACGCTGCTGCTAATAAACCACCAATCAACGCTATATCAATAATTCCAAAGCTGCCATTTTTATCGCTACCTTCTGGTCTGGATGCAACACCCAAGCTTGTGTAGTATTGATTCATGCTAGGGCCTTCGTTATGGGCACGAACAGCAGACGGCAGTTGAAATAAATTTAGATCATATCTTGCATCATACATAAACAAACCACCCAAAGTTTAGAATTGCAGTAGGATATATAAACTTTTTCCTCTTTAGCATTTCAAAGTAACAAAACATTTAACAGAAAAACTTAAATAACATTTCCTAATTCTTAAGCCTGTGATATAGATTGGACATGGCATATCAAATAGCTGCTTTAATTGTATTATTGGCGTTATCTGCCTTCTTTTCAGGCTCTGAAACAGCCCTGGTTTCTTTGTCCAGGCTCAGGATAGTCAATCTGGTTAAGGAGAAAAAAAGGGGCTCGGAAGCCTTGATGAAATTAAAGAAGGATCCCAAGAGGCTGCTGATAACCATTCTTATTGGCAACAACCTTGTCAATGTCGCTGCTTCTGTTTTGGCAACGAATATTGTAATCAGCCAGGGTTATCCGCATGTCTTTGGAATTGTAACTGGCGTTATGACTTTGTTATTACTGGTTTTTGGAGAGATAACCCCAAAAACATTTGCGACTGCGCATAATGTAAGGCTGTCTTTATTGGTCGCTGAGCCGATTTATATGCTAAGCGTTATGATA
>Ga0209541_10008522_pt1 | contig 16876 bp, 21 predicted proteins | sample RifCSPlowO2_01_FD_184027 | JGI IMG/M metagenome (GOLD analysis project Ga0209541, IMG submission 184027) | Groundwater microbial communities from Rifle, Colorado - Rifle CSP2_plank lowO2_0.1 (SPAdes) (version 2) | ecosystem: Environmental > Aquatic > Deep subsurface > Groundwater | place...
CCAGCCTTCGTTCGGCCCTTTCCGCGATTTGTCTTCCTTGATCTCCACGAGATCGCCGCTTTTGAGCTTGGTATCGAGCGCGGCGATTTTTTCATTGATATAGGCGCTCCCCGTGTGATGCCCGAGTTCCGTGTGGATGTGATAGGCAAAATCAATGGGCGTGGCGCCTTCCGGCAGGTTGATGACGTCGCCTTTGGGCGTGAGTACGAAAATCCGGTCATGGAAGAGCGTGATCTTGAGATTTTCGAGATATTCCTGGTCATTGGTCGCATCTTTCTGCAGTTTCATGAGCTGCTCCAGCCAGCCGAGCTGCTCGCGCGGCACTTGTGTGCCCATGCCGCCTTCTTTGGCGTACCAGTGTGCGGCGATGCCGTACTCGGCCAGCTCGTGCATGACCTGGGTGCGGATCTGGATTTCTACGATATGGCCGTCGTCGGTGAATACCGTCGTGTGGAGCGACTGATAGCCGTTGGGCTTGGGCTGGGCGATGTAGTCCTTGATGCGGCCGGGCATGGGGCGCCAGCGTCCGTGGAGGATCCCTAACACGTGATAACAGTCTTTCACTTCCGGCACGATGATGCGGATGGCGACGAGATCATAGATTTTGGAAAGATCGCGGTCTTTGCGCAGGAGTTTTTTGTAGAGGGAAAAGACATGTTTCATCCGGCCGTGGGCGCTGAACGACGCGACGGTGTTTTCCGCGAGCGCATCGTTCACCTCGACGATCATTTTATCGACTATTTTTTTCTGCGCTTCTATTTTGCCTGCGGCGGCTTGTTTCACCCATGTATACTCGTCGGGATAGAGAAAGGGGAACGCGAGATCCTCGAGCTCGCTGCGGAGCTCGCCCATGCCGAGACGGTTCGCAATCGGCGCGTAGATTTCGATGGATTCCTGGGCGATTCTCTGTTGCTTCACCGGCGGGAGGAATTCGAGAGTGTGCAGGTTGTTGATGCGGTCGGCGAATTTGATGAAAATTACGCGCACGTCCTGGGCCATGGCCACGAACATTTTCCGCAAGTTCTCCGCGTACCGCTCGATGCCGCGGTATTTGATCTTCCCGAGCTTGGTCACGCCCGCGACCAACTCCGCCACCTCCTCGCCGAATTCTTTCTCCAGTTCTTGCTGCGTGATCGCGGTGTCTTCGGGCACGTCATGCAGGAGTCCCGCGATGATGGTGGGGAAGTCCATATCCATCGTGGCCAAGCGGTACGCAGTAGCCAGCGAGTGCTGGATATAGGGGACGCCCGAGAACCTGGTCTGCCCCGCATGCGCTTTTTCAGCGAATTCATACGCAAGCTCGACCAGCGACAGGTCGGCAGTGGGGTGCTTCTGCTGAATGATGTGTTTGAGATCGTTGAGGGTGGTGGTCATATCATCAATCGCATGCAAACGCTTTTACTGCGCATTTATACGCATTGCGAATTGAATTACTAGTGAAGCACCCACATAATCTTCAGATAATGCTTCGTCGGCATTTCTGTGAAAAAGCTGGATAGGTGATGTCGTGAAACTAAGTTGGTGCTCCACTAGTGTACAATATTTTCAGCAAAATTCAACCGCCTCCGGTAGGGGAGGCAGGTTTGAGAATAGACGATGAGGGCTTCATTGTCTGTTATACGGGAACCTACGCGGGTTTCGTTTTCAATTCGAGGTTCTCGGCGAAAAAGGCGAACATCGTTGCTTGCGTTTCGATTAATTGATTGGGTGGCGTAGAGAGACCGTGACCTGTGCCCTGCTCAATTATGATACAGTGTTTCTGGTTTGGGTCGCATTTTTGCAGCTCGTCGACGAATTTCAGGGAACCTGGTGCAGGAATCCTTGGATCATCAAGTGAAGTAACGATCATTGTTGGCGCATAGTTTTCCCCCTGTTTTATATTTTCGAGCGGGTTGTAATGTTTTTTTGAACCAGGTTTAGGCCACTCTCCCGAAACCTCATTACGTTTCTGGAACGGATCAGTGTCTATGATATTAGTATCTGCAATGGGAACTTTTGCGCATACCGCATCGAATGCCTCAGGCTTTTGCGTTAAGGCCGCGAGCGCGAGATACCCGCCTCCGCTTCTTCCCATGAGTCCGACTTTTGCGCCTTTATATTCTTTTTTAAGGAAGTCGCCTGTGGCAAGGAGAAGACCGACTGCATCTTGTTTGTGTTCTCCGATTCCCTTTTTGTGCCATTGTTCTCCGCGTTCGCCGCCGCCCGGCAGATGGACAATCGCAATGGCTCCTCCAAATTTACACCAAGGCATCCACGTGTCTCGAAAGGTGGGATTTTCAGACACGTTATAGCAGCCATAGGCCTCGACGATGATTGATGTTGGTTGGGGCGTGTTCTTGTTGCGAATAATTGTAATAGGTATGTTCGTTCCGTCCGCGGAACTGTACTCTATTTGATCGACTACATAATCATCTGGCTTGTAGTAAGGTTCTACCCTTTCTTCGTTTATTTCAATTTTCCCCTTATTAGAGGAACACTTCCATATCTCTCGTGGTGCGATGTAAGTGTCTACCCCAAGAGCAAAGTCATTGCTGTCTTCAGTATATATCTCACTTATAAACGAATTAGGCGGAGGCAGTATGGTCTCCAGCAGGTTTAACATTCCGTCGTCATGGTGCACGTAACAATCTACGCCGGTCGAATTGCCGTCCCAGGAGTAATGCACGATAAGCATGTTTCCGGCGGTAGTGATCTTTTCAATTAACTGGTCCTTCTTTTCAAATATGACAGTCTTCCAGTTATCAACGGGAGTTTCTTTCCAATCAGACAATGGCGCTCTAAGCACTTTGCCGCAATTCGCGTATTTGTTAGTGAAGATATATACAGAGTCTCCTAAGAAGACGAGTGAATATCTTGAGTCGTTCTGTTCGACAAGGGTAGTTTCACTCATTGTTTCGGTATTGAGAAGGGACAGACTATTGCCTGAAAAATTTGTAGTGGCTCCAATGACAAGATCTTGTCCATCAGGAGACATGGTAAGTTGGGTATGCATATCGTATGGATCCTTCGCAAAAACTTGTTCGTCTTCGGTTTCGGTTGGCGAGGCATCTTGTGCGTTATCGACCATGTGATGAGTACATATCGCGCTGTTGATTTTTTCTTCCCCCGCCGGCACGGTATCTTTATCAGGATGCCTAAAATAGAAGAATGTTTTCTCGTCCTTCGTCCATGCGCTTTGTACTGAATTACAGCTCCTCGTGATTTTGATAGCCTTTTTCGTCGAAAGATCTATAAGAGATAGCGGGCCCATCTCTTCTCCGCCTTGAGCGGTTTTGACGATAAGATACTTTCCTTCTGGAGACACGTCCCATTCTAGCGTTTGGCCGTCTCCAAGGGTAAATACTGTTCGTGGTTCGCCGTCGCCTGTCTTCATACAGATAACCGATTGCCCATCTTTTTCCGACCGGGAGAAACTTTTATTTCCGCGTATTAACTTCTTCTCCAAAGATGCTTGGGAAAGGTGAGGCAGTCCCTCTTGCAGCTCTACTTTGAACACAGCATGAGCTTCGTAATGAGCTTCGTATTTCTTTATATTTTCTAATACATCTCTCTGCCGCATAAACCAACTCTCATCAAATACGGGATTATCGGAGGCTTTATCTCGAGCATTTTTCTCGTTGAATGCCATATTTTATGAAGTTATAGTAATCTTTTCTTACCTAACTTTAGCAGATTTTTGGATAAAATACAACCGCCTCCGGGTGGAGGCGGGTCAGAGAGTAATGAGGTGGACGGGATTGCTTTGTGAGTGGCGACAATGTGAAATAAATTTCCCCATGAAGCAACTTCCCGCTTTTTAAGGGAAGGCTTCACCGTCACAAAAGGCGTGTCCATTTGGGTGAGATGAGACATGGCGAGAGTTAGTATGAGTAGGTACTGGTGTAGTGATAGACCCACGCCCGCGTGCCGTCCTTGAGCGTTACTCTGCGGCGTATGTATTTGCCTTCATAGATATCAAGATGGCGCAGATCGTCCCGGCTTACCGAGAGCAGAAGCCCGTGCGTAGCGGCGGCAGGATCGGGGATGATGGCAAAATATTTCCTTCGTCCGTAAGCAACGCGCATTCTTCTATAGCCGCGCAGTACCGCTTGCTTTCCGGTGACGGCTCTTCCCAGCGCCTCTTTTTGGTATTTTGTAAACCGCAGCGTGCCGTAGATGAATAATTTTTGCATGGCATTTTCTGTCTGCATAGAGAAGCCGCATCAGATTCCCGCGCAATACTCCGGGACCACGATTCGAACGTGAATACCCCTATCTTCCGCGCTAATCTCCGGGGCTTGGATTCGGACCAAGATACTCGCCTCTTCACCCCGCCAAGACGGGGCAAGAAGGGCGATGTTCTGCTTTACCCCGCCAAATTAGTGTTTTGTTTTGGCCAAAGCTGCCGGGGAAGGAATCGAACCTTCATACTGGGATCCAAAGTCCCATGTCCTGCCTTTAGACGACCCGGCAGCACTGGTCAAAAGTTTTTTGAATGCATTGCCTCCATGCCAGCTTTTAATTTGTTTTTCGCGTGCTCTTGCTTCCGCATAGTTACGGAAGGATTCGCTATGCACTAATGCCCATGGTCTTCCCCAGCGCGTAGAATATACATCACCGTTATTATGTCTCTTGAGACGATCTAGCGGTTGGAGTTTTGTGATGCCAACATAGTAACGGCTGGCATGGTTGGTAATAATATACATGAAACACATAATTTGGCGGGGCAAGTTTAGACGACCCCGGAGAACAGTGCGGAAATAAAGACTTGTTCGGTAATAAAAATCCTACCGCAACTGCGCGTAAATGACAAACGCTTGGTAGGGGAGGGTGAAGGCGCGAGGCGTATTCTATATGAGTCCGCCTCGTTTTTTGTTTCTGGATCCCGGATCGGAGTCCGGGATGACAGTTGAGTTGAAGGTTATGCAGGAAGGAAGGCGGCCAAGATGGAGCATGTTGGCCACATGGATTGAACACACCCTCTCTTTATCTCCCCCTTACTAGGGGGAGAGACGGGTCAGACCTTGAGATACCGTGCCATTGCCACCCAGGAAGAGAGCGTGGTGAGGGCGAGCATGGCAATGGTTTCAAACCCCAGGATGTTCCACAGATTTGCCATGAGATACCCCTGGAGGTCAAAGCCCAAGCCGCCTAGGAAGAGGTTGAGCTGGGGAGAGAGGGCGGAGGCGGCAGGGATCAGCAGCGCCCAGAAGAGCAGGGTGGCGATGCCGGTGTAGAGCATGGCCTCGATGAGAAACGGGCCGCGGATGAAGGCGTTGGTGGCGCCCACCAGGCGCATGATGGCGATCTCGTCGCGGTGGCTGTAGATGCCCATGCGGATGGCATTGAAGACGATTAACAATGAGATAAGCGCAAAGAATCCGCTCACGGCGTAGCCGAACGTGCGCACGCGGCTGCTTACACCTTCCAGCCGCGTGACGATCCGCTCGTAGCTCCCGGTGTCGGTGCGCTCAATCATGCGGTCCAGCTCCAGTTCCTCTATTTTTTTATTGAGCGTGCGGTAATACTCGATTGACGTGGGCTTGAGCGTGAGCGTCGCGCCGAAAGGGTTTTCGGTGAGCGCCTGGAGCGCGCCCATGATGGTGGGGTCGGCGGCGTGCTTGTCTTGGAAGAGCTTGAGGGATTCTTCGGGCGTGATGAGGTCGGCCGCGGTGATATAGGGAAGGTCGCGGAAGGTGTCCCGGAATTCTTCCACGCGGTCCAGCGAAATGTCGGGCGTGAAGGTGAGGGCGATGGCGAATTTGCCTTTGACGGAGTCTAGCGCGTGATCGGTGACCACATTGATGAGCACGAGCGAGGTGAGCGACGAGAGCGTCAGCACGATGATGGTGACGGTGACGACCGACAGCCAGACATTGCGCCAGAAATTCTGGAGGGCGAATTTTATAATCCTCGCAAGTGAGAGAAACATAGACCGAACCGATTACTGCGTTTAGATGCGTAGTGAGTGCGTCTGGATGCGATTGCTATAAGACTGCTCGGCGCATTTAAACGCATCCATTACGCATTCAGACGCGTTGATGAATTAGATGACGTATCTCCCGACCTGCTTGTCCGACACAATCGCTCCTTTGTCGAGCGTGACGACTCTCTTTTTGAGCGCGTTGACCACGTCGCGGTTGTGCGTGACCAGCACCACGGTAGTGCCGAGCCGGTTGATTTTTTGGAGCAGATCGATGATTTCGCGCGTATTAATCGTGTCGAGGTTGCCGGTCGGCTCGTCCGCCACCAGGATTTTGGGCCGGTGCACCAGCGCGCGGGCAATGGAGACTCTTTGCTGCTCGCCGCCGGACAGCTGGTGAGGGAAGCGGTCGAGCTGACGTTCGAGTCCCACGATAGAGAGCACTTGGGGGGTTACTTCGTGCACTTTTTTATGCGGCGCGCCTGCGACCTGGAGCGCGAAGGCGACGTTTTCCTCCACGGTTTTGCGCGGCAGCAGTTTGAAATCCTGGAAGACCACGCCGATTTGCCGCCGCAGCAGCGGCACGTCGTGGCGTTTGATGTCGGTGATATCCCAGCCGCCGATGACGACTCGGCCCTTGGTCGGACGCTCTTCCGCGATCACGAGCTTCACCAGCGTGGTTTTTCCCGTGCCGCTCTGGCCGACGAATGAAACGAACTCGCCCTGATTGATCGTAAGATTCACGTCCCGTACCGCATAGGTGTTTGGGGGGTAGAATTTGGTCACGTTCCTGAATTGGATCATCTGCGCTGATTCCTTGGGCATATTTGGTTTTCGTTATTCGTCATGCGGTTACGGCTGTCGTATCGCCATTCGTTCTCGTTTTCGGTCACGACGACGTACGTAACCAATAGCTGATACGATTAACGTGACCGATAGACGCCAACCTATTTTATCACCTCCACCCGTACCGGCATGACGCCTCCGCGGGGGAGGCCGATCTGGCGGTAGGCGTAGTAGTCGAGGTCAATGAGGCGGCCGGTCCATTCCTCGGGGCCGTAATCATTTACCGTGACGGTTACGGTTTTCCCGTCGCGCGCCGAGCCGGAGATGTTCGTTACTTTCAGTTTACTCTTTTTGGATAAATGGCGGAAGGCGGCAAAGTTGCCGTTTTCCCACCGATACCAGCTGGCAATGCCCTCGAAGACGGATGCGCGGTCGCGCACGATGAAGCGGCCGTAGGGGAGCGGGTAGCGGGCGGATACCGTTTTATTTTTGAAATCAGTCTCCGACGGCAGCGGGCGCCAGTCCTCTTTATTGCCGTCCCAGAAGTAAACTATTTTTTTGTAATAGAAGGGGCCTTCGGCGGGAAACGTAACCGTTATGAAGGGCTTGGGCAGCCATATCGCGCCGTCAGGATTTTTCACGTCAATGTGCCAGACCGTAGACATCGTTGTGGAGGCCCATGCGATGTCAGGGAGCTCTTCCGGCGGCAGTTCTTTGATTTCAATCATGAGAGCAGTGGAGGTAACGGGAGGAATTTCAACGCTCGTCGTAGCGGTCGTGGTTATCTTCGCTCCGAGGGCAAGTTGATCGGGATTAAGCTCAAAGGTTTGGGAGAATAATTTTGCAGGGGCGAATGGCAATACGCCCGTATCATCGGTAGGGGCGCGATTAATCGCGCCCGTACTCGTCGAGGTTTCCGATGTGGTAGTTTGCGCGTGCGCAACACCGCGCACTGTCATTCCCATGAAAATGGGAATCCAGACGACAAAAAGCAAAAAACAAAACAATCGTTTCTTTTTTGTGTTCTTTTCTGGATTCCCTCGACCTCGGTCGGGAATGACATGATGATTGTGATTGGAGGAATGACAAGACATCTCTTGCAAGATACCAAGTTTTCACGTTTCAAGCAATTTCACTTTTTGTCACCCTGGAGCGAAGCCCGCTTCGCCAAAGCGAATGCGAGGCGAGCGATAGGGTCTTCATTCGGCGGGGAGCGCGTCGAAATTTGAGGATTCTATCGTCCCGATGCGTCGGGACTCCATAATGACAAATGACAATGTGCGAAATTTGACAGAGAGAGAGAGTTCGTGGTACAAAGGAGTCATAAACTTTTATTACAAATAGTCTAAAGAGGGCATTATGGGAACAGATAAGGAGCAGGAGGAACATGTTTTCATACCCTGTTGTGCTTTCTTAAAAGATGGCAGCCAGTGCACCAGCAGGGTACGCACTGACAGCCACCCCAGGGAGTGCGAGAATGTGGCGAATCATAAGCGTCAGCCGCGCGAAATTGCGCAGCCGGAGAAGCAAGATTGACGGCGGTCTGATCGGCGCGCTGGCTGAATAATCTCAATCCCTTAATTTGCTTATTTTTTTTTGACAATTATTCGCGTGCGGCATATTAGTGAGGGCATGAAATATACGGTTATCATTCGAAAAAGCGAATACGGCTACGACGTGCACGTGCCTTCCTTGCCAGGCTGTCACAGTCAAGGCGATACCGAACAGGAAGCGATGGGGAATATTCAGGATGCCATAAAGACCTATCTGGCCATGGAACAGGAAGAGTTAAAGGGTGCTCAAGTGAGGGAGGTCGAAGTGGCGTTTGCTTGAGTCGCTATGCTCTTTACTGACGTATCGTCGGATCGGGCAGTGAGAGCATTTGAAAGGGTAGGATTTTGGATTTTTGAATTTTAGGGGGCGAAGCACGTTGGCATGTCAAACGGGACGAGGAAAATCACTATCCCGCGCCACAGTCGCGTGAATCCCTACACTCTGAAAGGGATTATCCGTGATGCGGGGCTTACGGATGGACAGTTTAAGGAACTGCTTTGAACGGTGGGAAAAATAAAATTTGCATAAATTTTCGATAATTGGTATAGTAATCACGGATTATACACAAGAGCCCGAAAGGGCTTTTTTGAGACCCTTTTTAGTGGGCAGTAGTCAGTGGTTAGTTGTATCGCTTCTTTGTATGGGAATGGTGCAAAGTATCCGGCAATATTTTAAAGATTCGGTGGCGGAATTGCGGCGGGTGACGTGGCCGTCCCGGGAGCTCACGAAAAACCACACGCTGCTGGTCATCGGGATCAGCCTGGCCGTGGCGGCGTTTTTGGCTGCGCTGGATTATGCGTTTAACTGGGCGCTCGAACGCTTTGTGCTCTAGTAGTTAGTTATTGGTCGTTAGTGGTTAGGATTTTTAAGTTGAGTTATGCCTAACTACTGATCACTACTTACTAAACACTGACAAAATGCCCCGACAAGTGCAACAACTCGGCCGCAGATGGTATGTGCTCCACACCTATTCGGGGTATGAGGAGAACGTGTCTCGGAACCTCAAGCAGAGGATTGAATCCATGGGCATGGAGGACAAAATTTTCAATATCCTCATTCCCACAGAGACCAAAATAAAGATTAAGGGCGGCAAGCGCAGAACCGTGCGTGAAAAGATTTTTCCCGGCTATGTGCTCGTGGAGATGATGGTGACGGACGATTCGTGGTATGTAGTGCGCAATACGCCGAATGTCACCGGATTCGTAGGCTCCGGCACCACGCCGACGCCCATTTCAGACGAGGAGATCAAGTTGCTGCAGAAGCGCATGGGCGTGGAAGAGCCGAAGTACCAGATAGACATTACTGAAAACCAGCCGGTGCGCATCACTGACGGGCCGTTCAAGGATTTTGAAGGGAAGGTCTCGGTAGTGGACGTTGACCGTGGAAAGGTTAAAGTGTTAATCTCGATGTTTGGGCGTGAAACGCCGGTTGAATTGGACTTTTTACAAGTGAAGAAGATTTAATATGGATAATCAACAAGACGACGAACTACAATTAGAAAAAAAAATAGAGAACGCTAAGTTACAAATTAAACAGTTGCTTGCCGATTTGCTAACGGATGACTACTTATCGTTTTTATCAGTTCCTACGTCTGATTCTTTGCGAAAAATTAAAGAAACTGATGACTTAAGCCGATTAGTTAGCTTGCGTAGAAGTCTAGAATTACACATTGCGCCAGGGGAGGAGCAGAGAAGACTTAGAAATCCACAAATAATATTTCCTATGTTTAAAGAGAAAATTGTAAAGTTGATTGTTTTAATTGATGAGATAAGTATCCAATAAAGTAATATGGCTAAGAAGATTAAGATAATCGTTAAGCTGCAAATCCCCGGAGGCAAGGCCACTCCTGCGCCGCCGGTGGGCACTGCCTTGGGGCCGCACGGGGTGAATCTTTCCGATTTTGTCGGTAAATTCAACGAAGCGACCCGCGACCGCACGGGCGAGGTGACGCCGGTCGAGATGACGATCTATGAAGACCGGACATTTACGTTTATTTTGAAAACGCCGCCCGCGGCAGAGCTTCTTAAAAAAGCCGCAGGCATACCGAAAGGCTCGGGCAAGCCTTTGCAGGAAAAAGTGGGCAAGGTGACCAGGGCGCAGGTGCGGGAGATTGCCATGAAGAAAATGCCCGATTTGAATACTGATGATGTCGAGGCGGCTATGCGGATTATTGAAGGCACGGCGCGGCAGATGGGGATCATTATTGAGTAAATCCTAAATCCGAAACTCTAAATTCTAAACAAACCCAAAGACCAAAATTCCAAACATTTAGAAATTTGAGTTTTGAACATCGGTGAGAGTTTAGAAATTAGAGCTTAGAGTTTATACAGATATGTCTACTCGAGGGAAACGCTATCAGGAAGCGTCAAAGTTAATTGATCCGAAAAAAACCTACTCGATAGAGGAAGCGACGGAGCTTGTGAAGAAAACTTCAGGGGTCAAGTTCGACGCATCGGTGGAGGCGCATTTTCGCCTGGGCATTGATCCGGCGAAGGGCGAACAGCAGGTGCGCGGCGTGGTGTCCTTGCCGCACGGGAGCGGGAAGAGCAAGCGCGTGGCAGTGTTTGCGGAAGGGGAGAAGCAGGAGGAGGCTAGATCGGCGGGCGCGGATGTCGTGGGCGGCAAGGAATTGATCAAAGAAATCAGGGCTTCGGAAAAACTCGACTTTGACGTTGCGGTCGCCACGCCGGATATGATGAAGGAGCTGGCGGGGATCGCGAAAATTCTCGGACCTAAGGGCTTGATGCCATCACCAAAGAACGAAACCGTGACGGCGGATATTGCAAAAACCGTGGTGGCGCTCAAGGGCGGGCGAGTCACGTTTAAAAACGACGACGGGGGCAATGTGCATCAGATCGTCGGCAAGGTGAGCTGGGATGCTGTAAAATTAGTGGAGAATTTTCGCGCCTTCCACGAGGCGGTCCGCCGCGCCAAACCTTCGACTTCGAAAGGAACCTACTTCTTGACGATTACCCTTACCTCATCGATGGGGCCAGGCGTGCGAGTTAGTTTATGAGTTTCTGAGTTGTAGAGTTATTGGGTTATGAGTTGTTGAGTCTGTGAGCACAGGAATTGAAAATTTGAAGATATATCAAATGGCGGAAAGCCTCGAGCTTGAAGTCCACGAGTTTACGAAAATTTTCCCATCTGACGAACGGTTCCGCAGCGTAGATCAGTTACTTCGTTCATCCGCGGCGGTCGCGAATAATATTGCTGAGGCATATCGAAAAATAACACTGCGAGAACAAGTACACATTCTCCGTAGCATCGTTCTCGGAGAAGCAGAAGAAACGCGCACCAACTTGGTTCGTTGCGGGAAAAAGTGCTTGTGCGATCAGCAACACGCAGATGACCTTGCTGAAAAGTACGTGTCGCTCATTAAGGCGACCCAGGGTTATGTGAGATTTCTCCAACAATCTGATACAAGAAAGACTCATAAACTCACGAACTCATAAACCCATAAACCGTATGGCCAACCGGCCTACCTGGGATGAATATTTCATGGAGATCGCGCGGACGGTATCGACGCGCGGGACGTGCGACCGCGGCAGGAGCGGATGCGTGATTGTGCGCGACAAAAGGATTTTGACGACCGGCTACGTCGGCTCTCCTCCCGGCATGCCGCACTGCGACGAAGCAGGGCATCAGATGGCGGAATTTCTGGATGAGGCGGGGAGTCGCAGCCAGCATTGCATTCGTACCATTCATGCCGAGCAAAACGCGATCGCGCAAGCGGCGCGTTTCGGCATTTCTTTGGTTGGCGGGACGCTCTATTGCAAGATGGAGCCGTGCTATGTCTGCGCGCGTCTGATTATCAGCGTGGGCATCACGCGTGTGGTCGCGGAGAAGCGCTACCAGCGCGGCGAGATGACTCGGGAGATGTTTCAGCAGGCGGGGATAAGGCTCGATGTATTGAATGATGAGGTGGAACGTTACTCGAATAAGGAATAAGGAATTACGAATGAAGGTTTTGAACGTGCGACGCACTCCATAATTCGAGATTCATAATTCCTCATTCGAAAAGACAAGGAAATATACCAATGAGGTATGGATGCAAAGGGGGATAATAAAAAGAAGATCGTGGCAATAGTAGGAATGGCTGGCGCTGGCAAGACCGAAGCGGCGTCGGTTTTTTTGTCCTCTGGTTGGCAGGCAGTTCGTTTCGGGCAGATTACCCTTGATGAGGTTGTGAAGCGCGGCTGGAGCGTGAATGAGGCGAACGAAAGAAAAATTAGAGAAGAATTCCGGCAGAAGCACGGCATGGCGGCGTATGCTATTTTGAATTTGCCAAAGATCGATGAACTGTTGCACACCGCTCCTGTGGCAATAGACAATGTCATGAGCTGGTCGGAGTACAAGGTATTGAAAGAGCAATACGGGGACGCGTTTAAGGTCATTGTGATCATGGCGTCACCCGCGGTCCGTTATAAACGTTTGTCCTCGCGTGATACGCGCCACGGGGAAGACAAGGAGAAGAAATTCCGCTCGTTTACGCCAGAAGAATCCCGCTCCCGCGATTATTCAGAAATTGAGAACTTGGAAAAAGGCGGTCCCATGGCGATGGCGGATTTCACGATAGTGAACGAAGGAAGTTTAGAAGCGTTTAAGTTAGAGGTGTATAACCTTCTTGCCCGAATGATCGCCGAATAGTAACGAATTTTACCAAATATCGCCCGAATTTTGGTGTCGATATTCGGTTGTGTATTCGGTTCACGATTCGGTGTCATTCGGGAGACATTTGGGCAAATTTCCATGTCCCTTGTTCTTAAAGTCAAAAAACTCGATCCTCGCGCCCAGCTTCCCCGCTATGCCTTGACGGGCGATGCGGGGCTTGATATTTTTTGCCTTGATGCGGTGGTTATTCCTCCCCACGAACGGGTCGTGGTGCATACGGGCGTGGCAATAGAGATTCCTGCGGGCTTTGTTGGCCTTATGTGGGATCGCGGAGGACATGCGGCAAAACGCGGGCTTACCAACATGGGAGGTGTCTATGACAGTGGCTATCGGGGCGAAGTGCTTCCCATCCTCTATAACACCACTGAAGCGCCGGTGACGCTTGAGACGGGTTCAGGCGTATCGCAGCTCCTCATTCAGACAGTGGAAAACGTTGAATTCTCTGAAGTTGAAGAATTAAGCTCCTCAGAGAGAGGTGAGAATCGATGGAGTAGCACAGGTGTTTAGTGGTGGGTGAAGAGTGGAAAATATGGTAAGATAAATACCCAAGGAAAGGGTATTTTGTTTCTTATGAGAGAATATTTGAGAATCGTGAAGGAAGTGATGGAACACGGCATGAAGAAGGACGATCGCACCGGCACGGGGACCTTGTCGGTGCCCGGCATGATGTTTGCACATGACATGCAGGCAGGATTCCCTCTGCTCACGACCAAGAAGATGCCCTACCGGCTGGTGGCGTCCGAGCTCGAATTTTTCATCAAAGGGATTACGGATAAAGAGTGGCTGAAAAGCCGTGACAATCACATCTGGGACGAGTGGGCGACGCCTTTGAAAGTGCAGTACGCGCATGATGAGGAGACGAAGAAAAAAATGCTTGCAGAGCGCGACTTAGGACCCCTCTACGGCTGGCAGTGGCGGCATTTCGGCGCAAAGTATCGAGGCTACGAAGTTGACTATACCGGCGAAGGCGTGGACCAGCTTAGGCGACTCGTGCATGACATTACAACGACACCGCACAGCCGCCAAATGCTCGTGCTTGCCTGGAACCCGATGGACCGCGACAAAGTCGTACCGCCGTTTTGCCATTTCGGATATCAGGTGACGGTTTTGGGCGGGAAACTCAATCTGATATGGTTTCAGCGTTCCGCCGACTTGGCATTGGGACTCCCGTTTAATATCGCAAGTTACGCGACTCTGCTAATTTTACTTGCGCTTGAAACCGGCCTGAAGCCGGGAAAGCTCACTGGATTTCTAGGCGATGCGCATATTTATTTGAATCATGTGGAGGGGCTCAAAGAACAACTCGCGCGCGATCCGGAGACGTATCCCTTGCCGCAGCTGAAGATCAATAATTTCCGCTCGCTTTTTGACTGGCAGTATACGGATGCGGAAGTGGTAGGATATGAGAGTTATCCGGGTATTAAATTTCCCATTGCGGTATGATCGCTCGGATGGTCGTTGGCAATCCACGCGTCCACGCCGCCAGCGCGGCATGGCGCTCCGCCTCGTCAGCCCAACCCCCGATGCGATCGGGGGACCATGCTCGGGCTGACTGCGGAGGGTATTGCACAATCGACCACCCTCGCTTGAGGAGAAAATTATGGACTTTGCATTAATAGCAGCGTGCGACAAAGAAATGGGGATTGGCAAAGGTGGCACGCTGCCCTGGCATTTGCCGGGCGAGCTTGCGTATTTTCATCGCGTAACCTCGGAAGTCGCTGGCGTTCAAAAACGCAACGCAGTCATTATGGGGAGAAAGACATGGGAATCCATTCCTGAAAAGAGGCGTCCCTTGCCGGGGAGGCTTAATTGCGTGATTACGCGGGACGAGAATTATCCGGTGCCGGACGGCGTGCTACGGTTTTCATCGCTTGAGGAGTGCCTGGCGGGGCTTGATAAGGACGCCACGCTTGAAAAGGCGTACATCATCGGCGGGGGAGAGCTTTTCCGGCAGGCAATCGCTATGGAGGGGTGCGAAGCGATCTATCTGACAGAGGTCGAGGGCATCTTCAATTGTGATACATTCTTTCCTCCTCTTCCGCAAGAATTTAATAAGAACACAGAATCAGAGGTGCAGGAGGAGAACGGCGCGAAGTATAAATTTGTCGTCTATCGTAGACAGTGATCCATGACCATTCTTCAAGGATTACGGCTCATCGAACGTTTTCGGCTCCCGCATCCCGCGTGGTAGTTTGTGAAGTTTTCTGATGAATTGAAAATTGGAAGGATACGCGATTATGTTGGCTGGACAATTCGTACCGCAGCCCTCACGAACCCGCATAAGCTATGGAAGAACGTATTTGATAACTGGGTACTGAAGAAGAATGTCGGCAAGGTTGTGGATGAATTGCAAGAGCAGCAAGAAGGGGATGCGGTCTTCGTGGTATACCCCTCATGGAAATGGGAGAAAGCAGGGGCAATTCTTTCGGAAGGCACGCGGGTGACAGTGGAAGGGGTGCGCGGCTCCATAAACGATCTAAGCAGGCAGGGGACGGTTGATGCGCGTTTTTCATATCACTATCGCGATCTGCAGCACACGCATGGGGATAAAAAGTTTTTTAGTCCGGCTGAAAAGAAGGTTATCGCCTATGCATGCGGGCAGGTGATGGGAAAAAATCTTATCACCGAGTTTGCGGTGACGACGCAGAATAAATTGATTTTTTTCAGATTGGAAAAGATTGAAGAGGCGGCAAAGCTTTTATTAGAGAAATACGGATAGGAATTTTACCATGTCTCTTCATTTTGTCACCGGTAATAAAAACAAGTTACGAGAAGCGGAAAAAATCATTGGCATTTCGCTGGTATCGTCAGACTTTAATTTAATCGAAATCCAGGATCGTGACGTCAAAAAAATCGCTGAGCATAAGGTAAGGGAAGCGTGGGGAATGGCACACGAGCCGGTATTTGTATGGGACCAGGCGGTGTATATGGATTGCTTAAATGGTTTCCCCGGTCCTTTGATTAAATGGTTCTGGGAGCAAGTGACGCTGGAGAAAATGTGCCAGATAGCAAATTATTTTGATAATCACGCCATTACCACTGAAACCGCTCTTGCATATTTTGATGGCAAGGAGATAAAGACATTTACCGCACGGAGAGAAGGTACTATGCCGCAGGCTCCGCGGGGAGATAAGGGATGGGGATGGGACGCGATTTTCATTCCCGCAGGCAGTGCGAAGACATACGCGGAAATGGATGAGGATGAAATGCTTCAGCACCGCACGCACCGCGTGACGCTTGAGAAGTTACGGGATTATTTGAAAGCAATAACGTTATGAGAGGGAAATTCATTGTCATCTACGGCATCAATAACATCGGCAAAAGTACGCAGGTGAGGATGCTCGTTGAGGCGCTAAGGCAGAGAGGTACTGAAACAGAGAGCATGAAGTTTCCGATTTATGATCTTGAACCCACCGGCCCGCGATTGGATCATATTTTGAGGGAGGATATAGAGAAGGGAATATCAGAGATTGAATTACAGAAAATTTACGCGCAGAACCGCAGGGATTTCGAACCGAAGTTAAGAAGCATATTGGAGAGGGGAACATGGATGGTTGCAGAAGATTATACGGGCACGGGGATTGCGTGGGGGTGGACTAAGGGAGCGCATTTGGAGACATTGGAGAAGATGAACGGAGGATTATTGAAGGAAGATGCGGCAATACTACTCGACGGCGAGCGCTTCCTGCACGCAAAAGAGCGCAATCACATTCACGAACGGCAGGACGCGCTTACCGCGTTGTGTCGTGAGAAACATCAAGCATTAGCCAATCGGTATGGGTGGCAGGTAGTGAATGCGAATCAAACACAAGAAAAAATCCATCAGGAAATTTTTAGGTTGATAAAATAATCTCCCCATGGGTAACTACTCAGGTTCTTTTACAAGACAATACACATTAACCAAATGAGAGAGGTCGTTGCACCATGACCATGAATTGAACAGACGGCGGCGATCTTCAA
>Ga0209541_10008524_pt1 | contig 16875 bp, 15 predicted proteins | sample RifCSPlowO2_01_FD_184027 | JGI IMG/M metagenome (GOLD analysis project Ga0209541, IMG submission 184027) | Groundwater microbial communities from Rifle, Colorado - Rifle CSP2_plank lowO2_0.1 (SPAdes) (version 2) | ecosystem: Environmental > Aquatic > Deep subsurface > Groundwater | place...
GCTGAAAATTGAATTATTTTTTGTTGACAGTAAAGACGAGATAATTTGCGCAAAATTATACGGAACGCCTAAAAATGACTTTGGACTGGATGTGGCCAAATCCAGCTTGCTAGCATTGTGATAAAAATACTTATCTTCTCCAAGCATTAGAAACCCGCCGGAGCGCGGAAGACGCCAAAATTTTTTTACTCCGTCAAAAAGCGTTATTGAAGCGCCGGCTTTTGTTTCCAGCAGAGCGTTATTTTTTATCGCGTACGTCACAATGTTGTCAGGCGTTGCGGTGCCAAGCGATATGTTTGTTATGCTGACTGGCACAAGAATTGCGTCGCGCGATGACACGATTTCCGGTTTTACATTAATAAACTTCTGCCATTTTATGAAGCCATTTTTGTTGATTTCCACGAAATGCATTCCGGGCGCCACGTTTTTAATAAGAGCGCTGTGCCCAAGAATAGATGTCGTTTTTTGTTTTTTGCCGTCAACACTTATTAGTGCTCCGTATTCATTTGTTTTTACGAAAAGCCCGCCTGTTTTTTGTATTTGCAGACCCGGCCCGATGCTATATCCAAGGCTGTAAAATAGAGTCGCGATACTTAAAATAATAAACGCGATAAATGTGATTAAAAACAGCGCCGAACGTTTTTTTGGAGTCAGCATATTTTTTGACGTTTATTTTAACATAAAATATAATTAAGCGGATGGCAAGTTTTATCGTTGAAGGAAACAACTTATTGCGCGGGACTATTGAAGTAAGCGGCAGTAAAAACGCAGCTCTGTCGGCTTTAGCCGCCGGAATTCTGTTTAAAACATTTCCGGAGTATTTTAGAGTTCCGGACATTGAAGATATTAGACGCATGCGCGAGCTTATTGATGTTTTTCTTGAGCATAAAACGATTAATACGGAAATTGCTAAACGATTTCGAGCATCGATTCTGCTTGCTGGACCCATTCTTGCGCGTCTTGGAGCGGTTTCGTTTCCTCATCCAGGAGGATGTTTGATAGGAGCGCGCCCCATTGATGTATTTTTAGAAGGATGGCGGATGATGGGCGCATATATTAGTGAAGATAAAGACGGATATCATCTTGAAATTTCAAAGCAAACGTCGTTGCGCGGAATTGATTATACATTTCGCGTTAAGAGCGTTACTGGCACGGAAAGTTTGATGATGACGGCTGTTTTAGCGCACGGAATCACAACGCTTCATAATTCTGCATGCGAACCGGAAATAAAATCGCTTGCAGATTTTCTCAATGCCAATGGAGCAGTTGTCTGCGGAGCCGGCACTCCGGATATTGTTGTAAAGGGGAATGGCGGCGCTTTGTTGGATTTTCACAAGCCATTTGTTTCTCCTCCGGACAGAATTGAAACCGGTAGCCTTGCTATTCTTGGCTCGCTTGCTGCAGACGAACTTCGCATAACACAATGCAATCCGGCAGAGCTGGAAGCTCCATTACAAGCTCTTAATAATGCCGGAGCGTCTATTGAGGTAGGGGATAATTGGATTATTGTAAAAAAATCAGATTGTTTTTTTCCTGTTGATATTGAAACGCGAGAATATCCAGGATTTCCAACCGATCTCCAGGCCCCTTTTATGGTTTTTTTAACTCAAGCCGGAGGTACAAGCATTGTCAGAGAAAACATTTTTGAGGGCAGAATGACTCATGTGCCATCTCTTAATGCTATGGGCGCGAGGATTTCTTTAAAAGGAAATCACAGGGCAGTTATCGAAGGTAAAACGCCGCTTGTTGGATGTGCGATGGAAAGTCCGGATATAAGAGCAGGATTAGCTTTTATTATTGCCGCCAGCATTGCAAATGGGACTTCTCGCATTGGCAATGCTTATCAAATTGACCGTGGATATGTTGCGCTTGATAAGCGCCTCTCGGAAATAGGAATGCACATTTTTCGAGCGGATTAATTTTTTCTAGTTGCTGTTTTTTTAATTTTATGCGAGTATAAAGGTGCTTTATATGGCATTTTTTGTAAAAAAAATCGGCATTGATTTGGGAACTGCAAATACGCTTGTTTATATTCCTGGTAAAGGAGTTGTGTTAAACGAACCGTCTGTTGTTGCCGTTGCCATGCCGGAAAACAGAGTGTTGGCTGTCGGAAATGAGGCTAAAGTTATGATTGGGCGCACGCCGGATACGATTGTGGCATATCGCCCGATGAGAGACGGAGTCATTGCCGATTATCGTGTGACGGAAGCGATGCTGAGTTATTATATCGGCAAAGCTATTGGCAAATGGAATTTGGTAAAACCCGAAGTTCTTGTTTCTGTTCCTGCCGGCGTTACTTCAACAGAACGCAGGTCTGTTATTGAAGCCGCAATACGATCAGGAGCAAAGGCCGCTTATGTTATCAAAGAACCTATTTTGGCTGCAATTGGGGCAGGCATTCCGATACATGAACCGAGAGGGCATATGGTTGTTGATATAGGTGGCGGAACAGCAGATGCGGCAGTTATTTCTTTGGGAGGGATTGTCAGCGCAATGTCTGTGAAAGTCGCTGGCAATAAAATTGACCAGGCAATTACCGATTACATTAAAAAACATTATAATCTTGCAATCGGCGATCGCACCGCGGAGGAAATTAAAATTAACATAGGTTCTGCAATCCCGGTTGATGAAGAATTATCAATGACGATAAAGGGCAGGGATTTTCTTACCGGTCTGCCTCGCTCTGTTGATATACGCACGAATGAAGTTGTAAAGGCCATTGAATCGGAACTGCGCGATATTATAAAAGCAATTAAACAAGTTTTGCATCAAACTCCGCCGGAGCTTGCATCAGATATTATAGAACAAGGTATTACTATGACCGGAGGCGGTTCGCTTTTGCGCAACTTTCCAATGCTTGTTTCGCGCTCAACAGGGGTTCCTGCGCTGGTAGCAAAAGACGCGCTTTTTTGTGTGGCGCGCGGCACAGGCATAGCGCTTGAATATTTTGACGAATATAAAAAAAGCATAATCGGAAAACGATAAACATGCGCAGCCAAATTGCTTATATTAATGAACAGCTTGCAAGCGGGCTGTTCCCGCACGCTTATTTATTTTTCGGTAACGATGAATCCGAAAAAGAACGAGCGATCGCGCTGATCGCTAGGCGCTTATTGGGAGGCAATTTCACTGCGAGCTACAATTTTGCCGCGTTGCGCGGCACACGCGAAGAACATATTTCAATTGATATGATCCGTTCTTTACGGTCATCGCTTTTTTTAAAGCCGTTTATAGAAGAAAACATTGCGAGCCCCGTGTCTATCGCAGTTATTTATAATATAGAATACCTTAGCCGCGACGCATCTCCTGTTCTTTTAAAAATTCTTGAAGAGCCGCCGAAAAACTGCATTTTTCTTGCCACAACTGCGCGCCTTGACGGAGTTTTGCCGACCCTTCGGTCGCGTTTTGCGAAAATGCGGTTTTGGAAAAAACACGATGCCGCGAACGAAACATTTAACTCGCTGTCGCGTAAATCGCTGGATGAGCGCATAGCCTCAATCAGGGAACTTATTGAAAAAAATCAGCTGGAACTTGCCATGCGCGATGCAATATCAGAAAAAGAAGAAAAACTGCGGGAGAAAATTTATTCAGGCGAGCAAATCAATATTACGCGAAACGAACTTGAGCGGCTCACAGCCGCATATAACCAATTGTTATTTGACCCAACAATACAAAAAAAAATACTCGGCGAGTATGCAATGTTTTTTATTTGAAAACGATTTATAATTGAAATATGGTTGATTTTACAAAAAAAGAAGAAGAATTAAAAAGCATTGTTGACAAGTTTGAAAACGAACTCCGCGAATTTCGCACAGGACGCGCGCATGCATCAATTGTAGAAAACGCGGAAGTTGAAGCATACGGAGCAAAAAATTCAATTTGCCATGTAGCTTCCATATCTGTTCCTGACGCGCGCACAATTATTATAACGCCATGGGATAAGAGCCTGCTGCAATCAATAGAACACGCTGTTGGCAAAACCGGCACAGGGTTGAAGCCTGTCGTGGAAAAAGACCATATACGGATTTCAATGCAGCCTCCTACTGAAGAAAGGCGAATAGATTTGATAAAAATTTTAGGAAAAAAAGCCGAAGAAACAAGAATTTCCGTCAGAAGGACGCGCGATGAAATATGGAAACAGATTCAAAATGACGCGAATAGTGGCTCTATTTCGGAAGACCAAAAATATCACCAAAAAGAACAAATGGAAAAGTTGATTGAAAAAATTAACAAGCGCATTTCGGAAGTCGCAGAAAAAAAAGAAGCCGAGATAACGTTTTAATATGCTAATCACGTTTTTAATCTTTTTTGCGACGATTTTCGTATTGGTAATAGCGCACGAGCTCGGGCATTTTTTTTCTGCGCGATTATTCGGCATTCGCGTTGACGAATTCGGTTTTGGAATTCCGCCGCGCATTGCAGGAATCCGGCGCGGCGGAACGCTCTATTCAATTAATTGGCTGCCTGTGGGCGGATTTGTGAAAATTTTTGGCGAGGAAAGCGGTTTTGCCAGCGATCCGCGCGCATTCGGAAGCAAATCCGCACTTATTCGTTCAGCCGTGCTTTTAAGCGGTATTTTTGCAAATCTTCTTTTTGCATGGATACTTTTAAGCGTCATGGCATTTGTTGGGATTCTTGTTTCTGTAGATGAGAATGAAGTTTCTCAATACACTGATGTGCGATTGACAATTATTGATGTTGCTCCGGGGTCTCCGGCCGCAAAAGTAGAACTTCGCGCCGGAGATGTTATTGAAGAAGTTGCGGTTGGTATTTACGGCACATCTTATCTAAACGTGCAAACGCTTCAAGAATTTGCTCGCACTCATGCAGGAGAATTTATTTCCGCTTCTGTTAAACGCAATGGCCAAAAATTCAATGTATTACTTGAATCTCGTGTAAGTCCGCCTTCCGGCGAAGGGCCATTAGGTATTGCCATTGATATGTTTCGCGTTAAGAAATCGTCCTGGTATCAAGCTCCGATTGAAGGCGCAAGAACTGGCTGGAGTGTTAGCAAACTTACAGTAGTCGGGATTTTTGATACATTTATGGAAATATTGCGCGGGCGGGCAGATGAAGTGCAGATTTCCGGGCCTGTCGGCATATTCTTTTTGACAGAACGCATGAGCGGAGCTGGTTTCGCGTCACTTTTATTTTTTATTGCAGTGCTATCTATCAGTCTTGCGCTTTTTAACGTTTTACCGATTCCAGGCCTTGATGGCGGGCGTTTTTTATTTTTGCTTATTGAAATTTTTACTGGCCGAAAAATATCAGAACGCATAAGCTCGGTAATTCATAGCATCGGCCTTATTGTTCTTTTAATTCTTATTGCTTTTATCACGCGCCTAGACATTCAACGGTATTTTTAGGCAAAACAATAATCACTGATTATTAATTGTTTTTGCTTATATTTACTTGTTTTATCTGGTTTGTCCTATTTTGCGAAATGCGCTAGGATAGCCATATGCGGCTTTCAAAACTTTTTACCAATACTTTACGAGAGGCGCCAAAAGATGAAGAAAGCGCCAATGCGCGGCTTTTAGTCAGAGCTGGATATGTTCAAAAACTTATGGCAGGCGTGTACTCGTTTTTACCGTTAGGGCTTCGCGTGCTTAATAATATAGAAAATATTGTGCGCCAAGAGATGGATAATGCCGGAGCGCAGGAAATTTTAATGCCGGCGCTGCACCCGATTGAAAATTACGAAAAAACCGGACGAGCAGGAATTGACGTATTATTTCATATCAAACTCGCAAACGAAAAGCATTTGGTATTAGGACAGAGTCATGAAGAAGTCGTTGTTCCGTTGGTGCAAAAATTTATACAATCATATAAAGATTTGCCGCTAGCTGTTTATCAGATTCAGACGAAATTTCGCAACGAACTTCGCTCTAAATCAGGCTTGTTCCGCGGACGCGAATTTTTAATGAAAGACCTTTATTCGTTCCATGCATCTGAAAAAGATTTTGATGCATTTTATGGTTCAATGAAAAAAGCGTACAAAAAAGTATTCAAGCGCGCAGGCATTGGAAACAAAACCTTTTTGACTTACGCGAGTGGTGGCACATTTTCTAACATTTCTCACGAATTTCAAACCTTAACTGATGCCGGAGAGGATTCAATTGTGCTGTGCGACAGTTGTGATGTTGCAGTTAACGAGCACGATATTAAATTATTCGTTAGTTGTCCGGAATGCGGTAATGCGTGGGGAAAAAAGCGCAGATCAATAGAGGTTGCTAATATTTTTCCGCTCAAAACTCGTTATTCTGACGCTTTCGGGCTTGTTGTAAAAAACGAATCTGGAAACAACATCCCCGTAATCATGGGGTGCTATGGGATTGGGCTAACAAGGCTCGTGGGTACGGTTGCGGAGTTGCATTGCGACGAAAAAGGCCTTAGGTGGCCGGAAGAAATCGCTCCATTTGATATTCATTTTATTTGTCTTGATAAAAAAGCGCGTTCCAAAGCAGATGAACTTTATGCTGTCTTGCAAAAGAATAAAATTTCTGTACTCTATGATGATAGGGAAGAGAAAGGCGCGGGAGAGAAATTTGCGGATGCCGACCTTTTGGGTGTTCCGTTGCGTGTTGTTGTGAGCGAAAAAACGCTTGCCAAAAATTCAGTTGAAACAAAAAAACGCACAAATAACGAGCTTGATATTATTTCAATAAAGAAATTTATTTCGCATCCATGCTAGGTAAATTACTGGGCATATTTTCAAAAGATTTAGGAATTGACTTGGGTACGGCAAATACCCTTGTTTATATTCGCGGCGAGGGAATTGTTATTAATGAACCCTCCGTCGTCGCTGTTAACCAGAAAACTTCTCATATTGTGGCAATTGGGAACGAGGCAAAAAAAATGGTTGGGCGAACGCCTGGCCATATTGTTGCAGTGCGCCCGCTGGTTGCTGGAGTTATTTCCGATTTTGAAGTAACCTCGGAAATGCTCAATTATTTCATTAAAAAAGTGCATCCACCGTCTGCCCAATTATTTGCGCGCCCGAGAATAGTGATCGGCGTGCCGTCAGGTATTACAGAAGTTGAGCGTAGAGCCGTGCGAGATGCGGCGTATAATGCAGGCGCTCGCGAGGCGTATTTGGTAGAGGAACCGATGGCCGCAGCAATCGGCATGCGATTGCCTGTTCAAGAAGCGGTCGGGACCATGGTAATTGACATCGGAGGAGGAACTACGGATATCGCGGTAATTTCGCTTGGCGGAATTGTAGTATCCAAGAGTTTGCGTGTTGCGGGCGACGCTTTTAATGACGATATTATGAATTATGCGCGCGACGAATTTAAATTGCTTGTAGGCGAACGCACAGCCGAGGATATAAAAATTTCCATCGGTTCCGTTTGGAAAACGAATGAAACTCTTGAAGGAACTTTACGCGGGCGCGATCTTGTGACAGGCCTCCCAAGAGAAGTGCTTGTTACGGATTCCGATATTCGCGTTGCGCTTGCAAAATCAGTGAAAACTGTCGTTGAAGCTGTTAAGAGCGCGATTGAAGACACACCGCCGGAATTAGTCAGCGATATTATGCACAGGGGTATTTTGCTTGTCGGCGGCGGCGCCCTTATACGCGGAATTGACAGGCTTATAGAAAAAGAAACAAAAATTCCGGTGTTTTTGGCTGAAGACCCGCTGACAGCCGTTGTACGCGGAACAGGGATTATTTTAGAAGACATAGAGGCATTGCACGATGTATTGCTTGAAAACGAATCCGATTTGCCTCCGGAATAAGCCGCTTTATTATGAACGTTATTTTAAGAGAACAGCGGCCGTCTATTAAGCGCAGCATGTTGATAAAAAGCGCGGCAATAACCGCGTTTATTTTTTCAATTTTTTTCTTGCAAATAGATCGCGCAATAAACAAAATGCTAGTTTGGTCAAGCAGTTTTATTTATAGCGAGGCAGATTCTGCTTCAGACCCAGCTTCTATTTTATTGATTAAGCACATTGCTGACTTGGAACAGGAGCTTGCGCGCACAAATAAATTTTTATCTAATGTTGCGCAAAGCAAGCAACAATTTATTGAAGCATCTGTGGCGCTTTATCCCGGGTATCTTTTTGCCGACACAATGCTTATAAACCGCGGTGTCGAATCAGGAATTGCCGATGGCGACATTGTCGTAAACGAATGGCATTATGGCGTAGGAAAAATTACGCAAAGCGGCAATGGCTGGAGCAAAATAAAGCTATTTTCGCAAATAGGAGAAAGGGTTATATTGCGCGCAGGCAAATCCAAAGAACTTGTTTTTGAAGCCGTCGGCATCGGAGGCGGGGAATTGAGCATAGAGCTTCCGGTTTCTGTTCCAATTCAAATTGGAGATATAGCCTGGCTTGGCGAAAATCCCGCTGTCAGCGCTGGAATTATTGATAGAATATACAGACCAAAATCAAGGCAGATTGCCACAGTAATCGTGAAAAATCAGTTTTTCGCAGCATATAACCTTGCTCGCGTTTTTGTTGCCGTTCATCAAAATAAGCAATGAATTACAACGCATCAAGAAGCAGTTCAATTTTAGCGTTTAGTTTACTATACGGCATTTTTTTTGAAAGCGCACTGAATGCTCCGCGCGGCATGTACATAATTTCTATATTGTTTGCCGGCCTCTTTTTGTTTTTGACTGCATTCCGCATTAAATTAATTAATTATGTCGCATCGTTTTTCGCCGGATTTATAAGTTTATTATTATTTACAGTTGCGGAGTCAGGATTGCGAACGCCATCAAACGGATTTTTTGCGCATGTAATTATTATTTTATTGTTTTTTATTGCGATAATGTATGTTTCGGAGACAAAAAGCGCCAGATTTTGATATAGACGAGATTTTTATGGACGCCCACAATTCTCCAGGTTATTATAAGGAGAATCTTGAAGGCGTTCTTGAGCGCCCTATTGAAAAAAAGATTTTTTTTATATTTGGTTTGACGATTATATTTGTATTGAGTGTCTTTTCGGCAAGATTAGCTTATTTGCAGTTAATTTACGGAAGTGAATTTAAAAAACGGTCGGAGAACAATTATTTGCGCATTGTTGAACAATATCCGGAGCGCGGACTTATTTATGATAGAGAAGGATTAGCTCTTGCGGCAAACAAACCTATTGAATACAGCGGCGCTTCCGATATGTATTTTTCCAGCAGTTCCGCTTTTAGTTTGATCCGCCGCTATCCAGAAAACGGATTTTTGCATTTGCTTGGATTTTTGCAGAAAAACGGCAATATTTTGCGCGGAGCAAGCGGCATTGAACTTGCTTATGATGATGTTATGAGAGGGCATCCCAAGCAGAATATTGAAGAAATTGATGCTAATGGCGAGGTATTCGGTTATGGAGTCCGCTCTTTTTTAACAGAGGGTTTTGACGTTAAAACATCAATTTCTCGCGGTTTGCAATTTCAATTGTCGGAATTTATAGAAAAAATCGCGAAGAATAGAGGTTTTTCAGGCGGAGCTGCCATAGTAATGGATGTTTCAAACGGCAATGTGCTTGCAATTGTAAGCTACCCGGAATTTAATCCAAATCTGCTTGTCATGGGCGTTACTGAACAGGAGTTTAACAAGATTTTGAATGACTCCGGCAAGCCGTTTTTTAATCGCGCGCTGTCAGGACTTTATCCTCCAGGTTCAATTATAAAGCCGATAATTGCAGCTGCGGCGCTTGCTGAAAATATTATAAATCCGGCAAAAATTATAATAACAGACGGAAAACTTATTTTGCCGAATCCATATGCGCCTGACAAGCCAAACGTATTTTTGGATTGGAAAAATCATGGACCGGTGGATATGAAAAAAGCAATTGCAGTATCAAGCAATGTGTATTTTTATTCAATAGGCGGAGGATATGGCGCGCAGCGCGGTTTAGGAATAGAAACAATCAATAAATATTTGCGTTTATTCGGGTTTGAACAAAAAACCGGCATTGATATTCCAGGAGAGCAAAACGGGTTATTGCCGGATACGCGGAAAATTGTTAACGGACGAGCTTGGAGCATAGGCGACACATACCATGCTTCCATAGGGCAGGGAGACATATTGGTAACTCCGATTCAAATGGCAGTGTACGCAACGGCCATTGCTTCAAACGGTACTATTTTTAAGCCGCAAATTATGGATTCCATTGTTGACAGCAATAAACATGTTATTAAAAAAAATAATTCAAAAATAAAACAAACATCAGTGCTGGATAAGAAAATTTTTGATGTTGTTAAAGACGGAATGCGTCTTGCCGTAACAGAAGGGACTGCGCAAGGCTTGAGCGGTTTCCCTTTTTCTGTCGCTGCAAAGACGGGGACAGCAGAAATAGGAAAAACCGGCAAAGTTCATTCGTGGTCAATCGGATTTGCTCCGTATGAGAATCCAAAGATAGCATTTGCAATTATCATGGAAAACGGACAAGCATCCAATCTTGTAGGCGCAACTGCAGTAGCAGCAGAAATGTTTGCGTGGATGTCGGACACAAAATTTCTAGATACCATTGGCCGACTTGAAAATTAGCTTCGCGTTTGTCATATTTTTAAACTTAGTATATACTACCACCATGGACACAAATTCACATTATTTCAGCGAGAAGGGCTTGCTTAAATTAAAACAAGAGCTGGAAGAACGGAAAACAACAATGCGGCAGGAAATTGCGCAACGCCTTGAATACGCAAAAAGTTTAGGAGATCTTTCAGAAAATTCTGAATATCAGGAAGCAAAAGAAGCGCAAATGCTCAATGAATCCCACATTGCAGAGCTTGAAGACGCTTTGCGCAAAGCTATTTTGGTGCACAAATCTTCCGATGGAGATGCAATTGAAATAGGCTCAAGCGTTTTAATTGAACAGATAAACGGCGGACAGCAGGTTCATTTTACAATAGTAGGATCCAACGAGTCTTCTCCTGTTGAAAATAAAATTTCTCACGAATCTCCTTTAGGCCGCGCGCTTTTGAAACGAAAAAAAGGAGATATTGTCAATGTTATTACGCCGAAAGGAGCCGTTGAATATAGCATCGTTAAAATTAACTAGGTAAAACACAACAGCATTATGCCGTTGCCAGGAGAAGAAATAAGACGAATCCGAATTGAAAAATTGGAGAATCTAAAAAAGCTCGGAGTTGACCCGTATCCGGAAAAAAGCAAATTTTTCGTTGATTCTATCAAGGCTGTCGCTGATAAATTTTCTGTCTTGGTAAAACGCAAAAAAGTTGTTGGAATTGCAGGCCGCGTAATGGCAAAACGCGAGCATGGCGGTTCAATGTTTTTGGATCTTTTTGACGGAACAGGCAAGTTTCAGGTCTTTGCCGCAGAAAATACTCTAAAAAACACATTTTCCGAACTGCGCGATGTAATTGATATTGGCGACATAATATCGGTTCAGGGAAAACTTTTTCGCACAAAACAAAAACAGCAAACAATATCTGCTCATCATTGGCAAATACTTGTAAAATCTCTCCGGCCATTGCCTGAAAAATGGCATGGCATTTCGGATGCGGAGGAAAGATTTCGCAAACGATATCTTGATTTAATGATGAATGACGGAGTCCGCGCTCGTTTTTTATTGCGTTCCAATATAATTAACGCGATTCGCCGGTTTTTTAATGACGAAGGATTTTTGGAGGTTGAAACTCCTATGTTGCATTCAATACCAGGAGGCGCGCTGGCACGTCCGTTCATTACTCATCATAATGCTCTTGATCAGGATTTTTATTTGCGAGTTGCCCCGGAGCTTTATTTGAAAAGGCTACTGATAGGCGGATTTCAAAAAATATTTGAGATTGGGCGCAATTTCAGAAATGAAGGCATTGATCATAATCACAATCCAGAATTTACGATGCTTGAAGCATACTCAGCTTATGAAACCAGAGCCGAGTGCATTGATATGGTGCATAAATTTTTGCTTGCAATAGCCAAAAGTATTTTTCACAAAACATTTTTTACATACCAAGGAGCCAGCATTGATTGCAAAAAACACGCGGAGCTTTCATTTTCAGAGGCGCTTGAACGGCATGCTTTGTTGCCGCAATACGATAAAGCATCGCGGAGCGATTTTGAACTCGCAGCAAGCCGTTTCGGCATTTCTATTAAACCATCGGATACCAAATCAAAAATTGCCGACATTATTTTTAAAAAAATTGTGCGTCCCAAGCTCATACAACCAACATTTTTATTGGACCATCCGCTGGAAATTTCGCCGCTCGCAAAACGAAATCCTGCTAGGCCGCACACCGCGCTTCGGTTTCAATTGATTGTTGGCGGACAAGAATTGGTTAATGGATTTTCGGAACTCAACGATCCGCTGGATCAGGCCGAGCGCTTTAAGTTGCAAGAGGCTCTAAAAAATACAGGCGAGGCAGAAACGATGTCGTACGACGGAGATTTTATTGAGGCACTTGAATATGGTATGCCTCCAGCTGCAGGAATAGGCATCGGTATTGATCGTTTGATTATGCTCCTAACAGATTCCGACAACATTAAAGAAGTTATTCTATTTCCAACGCTGCGTTCCAAGATGTGAATAACCTGTGCGGAAAAATAAAAGTTAAACCAAAAAATAGCCTTATTTAGGGCTATTTTTTGGTTTTAAAACACGCCTTTTAATTAATTTGCATCTTTAAATGTGACAGGGTATCATAAAAGAAAGGTGGGAAATTGTGGATAATTCTGTGGATAAAGTGGATAAGTTATAACAATAACGTATTACTTCAATGCTAATTGGCGAATATCTTCATACAATAGACCACAAAAACCGCCTTTCAGTACCTTCAAAATTTCGCAAGGAACTCGGCGCGCGCGTTGTCGTAACTCGCGGATTGGACCGTTGTCTGTTTTTATATTCACTGCCTGAATGGCGGCGTTTGGCGGATAAGCTTTCGCAATTACCGTGGGGCAAGGCAGAACATAGAAGTTTTGTGCGCATGATGATTGCAGGCGCTATTGATATTGATACCGATTCATTGGGGCGCATATTATTGCCTGAATATTTGAAATCATACGCGGAACTTAATACTGAAGCGGTAGTTGTGGGGCTTTATAATCGCGTTGAAATATGGCGTCCAGAATTATGGAAAGCATATGCAGAAGGCGCAGAACGCGATGTAGAGATTATTGCTCAACAATTGGGAGAGCTCGGATTATATTAATGTATTATGCAATTGCGCCACATACCAGTATTGATGCAAGAACTAGAAGAATGCATTTGCGTTAAACCTGGTGCGCGTGTTATTGATGCTACGCTTGACGGCGGAGGGCATACCAACATGCTGTTGCAAAAAGTTGGTCCATCGGGTTGCGTGCTGGGCATAGAGCAGGACCCGGATATGATTCGTTTTATTGCTGCGCGAAAACGCAATGATGCAAATTTGCATAAACTGATTATTGCCGATGGCAATTTTCGCGACATTGCCGATATCGCTAAGCGCCATTATTGTGTGCCTGCCAATGCCGTATTGTTTGATTTGGGAATTTCACGCTGGCATTTTTTGGAAAGCGGAAGAGGCTTTTCGTTTACAAATGCAGATGCGCCTCTTTCCATGGATATTTCCAATAAGGATTCGTATGCGGCGGCTAAATTTATTAACGGAGCATCAAAGCAGGAATTGGAAGCGATATTGCGCAAATACGGCGAGATGCGTGGCGCTACGGCATTTGCAAAGCGCATTATTGAAGCAAGGCGCAAAAAACCATTTCGTACCGTTGGAGATCTTCTTGCGCTTGTGCCGGCCAGAAGAGGCAAGATTAATCCCGCAACAAAAATATTTCAAGCGCTACGTATTGCCGTAAACGATGAACTTGGCGCTCTTGAGGACGGACTCGTCGGAGCATGGAACGTTTTGTCGGCGGGCGGACAATGCGCAGTAATATCATATCATTCTTTGGAAGACAGGATTGTCAAGCAATTTTTCAAAACAAAAGCGCAGAGCTGCGAAGGCATTTTGGCGACAAAGAAGCCGATTATTCCTTCGCGAGAAGAAATTTTACGGAATCCAAGCGCGCGATCCGCAAAACTGCGCATTATCCAAAAACTTTAATATATTTATTCTTATCATTTTTCACTTATAACTGTTCACTTGTTTTTCATGAGCGTTTTAGAAGCAACATTATTCTATACAAAAAGTGCTACAAAATTTACAGAAGAGAGAATTCATTCTCATATATTCGGCTATTCAGAAAAACGAAAAATTTTTTATATATTTCTGTTTAGTGTTGCGGTATTATCAGCGCTCAATTTGTATTTTTCGGGCAGTACCGCTACAAATATCCTGGCATACAAGGAATTGAAAAATAATTTAGAAAATTTGAATGCGCAGACCGAAATGCTGAAAAGGCAAATGATTATTGGTTCCGAAACGTTTTCTTTGAACTTTTTTATAAATCATGGATATGAAGAGCCTAAAAAAATTGATACTATAACACGAATAAAGAATGTTGCGGGGAGGCAAACAAACAAGCTCGTTTATTAATAAACGCATCGCTTGGGTTACAGTTTTAATTTTTTGCGCGACGGCTGCGATTGCGGCGCGTCTTTTTTTTCTGCAGGTTTTTAATCATTCGTATTATATTGAATTGGCTATGCGCCAGCAGGAGCAGGATACGCAAAAAGACATTGACCGCGGCTCTATTTTTTTTCGCGAAGACAAGGCTGGCGCTTTAATTACGGCCGCAACCATGCAAACCGGATATGTTTTGTATCTCAATATGAAATTTTTGGATATATCTCGCGCTGACGAAATTTATAATTCTATTAATTCTATAACAAGCATAGACCGCGGCGTATTTGAGTCTATAATCAGCAAGAAAGATGACCCGTACGAGATTCTAAAAGCCAAAACAAGCAGTGATGAGGGAAATAAAATATCATTGTTGAATATTCCGGGTGTAGGCATATTGGAACGAAAGTGGCGCTTTTACCCCGTCGGTTCTTTATCAAGCCATGTGCTTGGTTTTGTGTCGCGCGCGACTGATGACTCTGTTGGACAGTACGGAATAGAAAAACAATATGAATCGGTAATGCGTCGAAATGCTGATAAAAAAACAGAATACGGCGTTTTTTCAATTCTCTCGTCTTCTTTGCGCAATTCTGAAACGCCAATTCACGATATTATTTTGTCTATAGAGCCGGCAATTCAGCGCGCGATTGAGGAAGAATTGGGCAAATTGCAAGATTTATGGAAGCCGATGCAGGGCGGCATTATGGTTATAGAGCCGAGAACAGGACGTATTCGCGCGCTTGCCGCCGCTCCAACGTTTAATCCAAATGAATATTATAAGGAAAAAAATTTTAACGTATTTTTAAATCCGTTTGTGGAAAAAATTTTTGAGCTCGGTTCTGTATTTAAGCCTCTTACAATTGCGGCGGCAATTGATAGAAATGTTTTAACGCCGGAAACAACATATGTAGATAAAGGAGAAATACGAATAGGTTCAGCCGTAATTAAAAATTTTGATGATAAAGCGCGGGGTACCCGCACAATGACCCAAGTTCTGGAAGAATCTCTTAATACGGGGGCAGTATTTGCTATGCAGCGCTTAGGCAAAGATGCGTTTCATGATTATCTTAAAAATTACGGCCTTGGAGAAAAATCCGGTATTGATTTACCAGGCGAGGTTTCCGGAGATTTGCGCAATCTTGACAGCGGAAGAGAAATTGAATTTGCAACAGCATCTTTCGGGCAAGGAATAGCAGTAACGCCGATTGAACTTATTATGGCGTTGTCTTCGCTCGGAAACGGTGGTATATTGATGCAGCCGTTTATTGTGGATTCCGCCGGAGGAATTAAGTTTGAGCCTAAAAAAATACGGCAAGTTATCAAACCGGAAACATCGCGCGCAATTACCAAAATGCTTGTTGATGTGGTTGACCATACTTTAGCCGGTGGCAAAGCAAAACGATCCGGTTATAGTATTGCCGCAAAAACAGGGACGGCTCAAATACCGCGCAAAAACGTCAAAGGATATGAAGAAGGAGCATACATGCATTCATTTTTCGGCTACTTTCCAGCGTTTGACCCAAAGTTTTTGATTTTTATTTTTATTGAACGCCCGCAAGGTGTTCGCTATGCTTCCGAGTCACTTACTAATTCTTTTAGCTCACTATCAGATTTCCTTATAAATTATTATAGGATTTTTCCTGACCGCGAGCCAAAATTAGCAGATAAAACCGCGCAATGAAAGAAATTTTTAAACACATAATTATTTTCGCGCTTTCGCAGGAAGCTAAAATTGCCGTGAAGCGCTTGGAGCCGCGTATAATTGGGATTACGGGCTCTGTTGGTAAATCATCTACAAAAGATGCAATAGCGCTTGTTTTAGGGACTCGCTATAAAGTTCGCAAAAGCGTCAAAAGCTACAACAGCAAGCTCGGCATATCCCTAGCCATTCTGGGACTTAAAACAGAATGGCTGAATCCGATTAGATGGATTAGAAATGTTTACCGCGGATTTTTGGAAATTTTTGCGAAAACGCCGCCGGATGTTTTTGTGCTGGAAATGGGAGTAGACAGGCCTAAAGATATGGACGAGCTTTTAAGCATTGTGCGCCCAGAAATTGCTATTGTTACCGCAATCGGGGAAACCCCGGTGCATATTGAGTTTTTTCAAAATGAGAACGAATTAGCGCGCGAGAAATCTAAAATTCTTAAATCATTGCCGGCAAGCGGTTGCGCAATTCTTAATGCTGATGATGACTTGGTTTGCTCAATGAAAGAAAAAACAAACGCCAAAATACTTACTTACGGCATAATAAATGACGCAACGATACGCGCGTCCAATTATAAAATTTCAGATGAGGGCATCTCATTTAGAGTAGATTACGAAGGCGCATCCGTTCCTGTTAAATTGCACGGCGTATACGGGAAACACAATGTATATCCTGCGCTTGCAGCATTTTTGGTTGG
>Ga0209541_10008526_pt1 | contig 16872 bp, 18 predicted proteins | sample RifCSPlowO2_01_FD_184027 | JGI IMG/M metagenome (GOLD analysis project Ga0209541, IMG submission 184027) | Groundwater microbial communities from Rifle, Colorado - Rifle CSP2_plank lowO2_0.1 (SPAdes) (version 2) | ecosystem: Environmental > Aquatic > Deep subsurface > Groundwater | place...
CTTCCCCATAGCGGCATTTCAAAAATGCTTCTTCTTCTCCAGCGTATCTTTTTTCAAAATCTTCCACCATCTTTCCTTTCCTTCGGAAGTACTTCTTCTACTGCAAGAAGCAAGATCTTATCGAGCGTAGAACGTTCGACGATCGTTTTTGTAGTGTCCAAAGGAACAGTGCCTGTGGGTCCTCTTAGATGAGATAGGGCAACCGTGGTCTTGCCTGTTTCAGGATCGCTGAGATAATCGTAGGCAAAGCGTGTTGCATAGGTGAGTGCTTGTTTAAGGGCATCATCAGGATTTTCAGCAACAATACGCTCCTCTCGTGTCTCAGTATCAGGATATTTTACACCAAGGCCATGAGACACACCACATGAAATATCAAACGTTGCTCGATAAGTTTCCATCTTACGCCACGTCCTCGATTCCTTTCTCTGTGATTTGAAAGATTGCTTCTCCCTCAGGCAGGTACGGGCTATCAACAAGTTTCGCGACTCGTGTTCCTTTTTTTCCTCGGCGGAAGTACAAGCGTGTCGTGCTCGCATGCGCAACGATGTGCCCGCCAACCGCTTCCGTCGGGTCGCCAAAAAACGTGTCTGGTTTTGACATGACCTGATTCGTGACATAGACACAGATGTTGTACGTATCAGCAAGCTTGAGCAGCACGTGCATATGCTTGTTAATTTTTTGCTGCCGGTCGGCCAATGTCCCTCGGCCAACAAACTCTGAACGAAAATGTGCCATGAGCGAGTCAACAATAAGGAGCTTCACAGGCAACGTTTCTTTTGTGATCAAATCTTCGACTTTTTCTGCGCACATCATTTGATGATCAGAGTTGAATGCACGCACGACTTTTATATGTTTCAATACTTTTGCTGCGTCAAGTCCATGTTGTTCACATATCTGTTTAATACGCTCTGGTCGGAACGTTGTTTCCGTATCAATCCATATGCTGTATGATTGTGGGTCTCCATTCTCGTCGATATCAAGCGCGTTAATGGCAAGCTGGTGCGCCATTGCACTTTTTCCTGAACCGTATGCGCCGAAGCACTCGGTGATGCCGCCAGACTCAAACCCGCCGCCTGTCAACGCGTCCACGGCTTTCGCTCCAGTAGAAACACGCATTATGGTCTCTCGTTTCTTGAGCAACTCTTCTCCTGAGACAAACCCCATGTCGAGGTTATTTCGTGCAGCATTGATAACTTTCCGTGCAGAGGCCTCGCTCATGCCGGTAGTTTCAGTTAACTCTCCAGGAGACGCAACAGCAATCGCCATAAGGTTATGGTACCCGGCTTCACGCAGTTTTTCCGCAGTTGCGGCGCCAACGCCAGGCAAATCTTCAATATCCATTTCTTTTTTACTCATTTTTCATCCTCCAGCAAGAGATATTCTTGAACTTTTCGTAAGAGAACAAGCAGCCGTTCAATGTCATACTTTTGCAGGCTTAATTTTTGTTCTTGCAGCATATTCTGTGCATCGCGCCATGTTTTTCTGACACTAACCGATTGATATGTAACAATCCCACCTTCACTCGTGTCTCGTTCATTTTCCCAGACAGCAATCTCGATGTTTCCTGAACGAAGAACTTTTTGTGGTTGTGGCATGCATTCCTCCTAACGCACAGGGCTATATAAGCGCTGCGCGCATATGCCGTGTCCGAGACACTTTCTTTTTTTAAAGATTTGTGAGATTTCGTTGAAGAATTTTCAGAAATACCACTAGTTCAGGATAAAAAAAGTTTTATAGGGGTCTATTTTGCTCTTGAGGATCTGAAAATGAATGTATCTCTCAAAAATGTCTGGAAAAATACATTGTATAGGAATTCATTGTTCATTATTCTGAGTTCTGTGGTCACCGGCATCTTCGGGTTTGTTTTCTGGACGTTTGCCGCGCGAAATTATAGTTCGCAGGAAGTGGGTCTTGCAACGACTGTTATTAGTATACTCGGTCTGTTGTCCAATCTCTCATTGTTAGGGTTTAATATTGCGCTTCTTAGGTATTCTAAAAAAGATAATGGGAAGTTAAACTTCTCCGCAGTTTTTGTTTCGATAGTTGCAAGTATCATTCTTGCGGGAATATTTGTAATAGGGGTGCAGTATTTCTTGCCTGCAGTAGGTTTTCTGGGTGAGAACCTCTGGTACGCCAGCGCGTTTATCATTTTTACGGTCATAAACAGCCTATATCTTATTTCCAATTCTATCTTTATTGCTGAGGGGAAGGGCTATTTGGTGTTAATGAAAGAAAGTCTCTTTAGTGTCACAAAGGTCGCGTGCATCCTTTTCCTTTCTGGGGTCACTGGGCTGCTGGTGTCATGGAATGCGGGAATTGCGTTAGGCGTTCTTTTCTCTTTTTTTTTCATAAAGATGCATATCGGATTTGATCTGCGCCAGCTCAAGGAGATAGGGGGCTTTACATTTTACAATTACTGGGGGCATATCTTCAACATGTTACCCACCCTGCTTCTTCCCTTGATTATAACTCCATTCCTTGGGCCGTCCTCTACGGCATACTTCTATATCTCATGGATGATTGCCAATGGGTTGTTCATTGTGGCGAATGCAACATCGACAAATTTCCTTTCTGAAGCATCAAAAAAGAGCAATCAGTGGAAGAAGAAATTGGACCATGCTCTTATTTTTTCAGGCATGGGGCTTCTAATAGGGACTGGCGCCATCCTGCTTTTTGGTCACCTCATTCTTTCTTTGTTTAGTCCGGAATACCTTGCAGGCTATACTCTTCTGCAGGTCCTCGCAGTTTCTTCAATTCCCTATGGAGCCCGGACACTCTATGTTTCGTTCCTCAACTTGAGAAATAATGCGAGAGAGGGGGCAGCAGTTAATTTTTTAGTGTTTTTTGTGACAATCCTTGGCTCAGTTTTGTTCATGGAGTATGGCTTAATTGTTATAGGGATCAGCTGGAACGTAGCAAATCTAGCTGGATTAGCCCTTGGAATGGTACTCAAACAACTTGAGAAGACCCATTAGTATGTGGTTTTAGTCTCTGATGCACCTTAGATATGGGGCTCAAAAGACTTTGTGTAACTCCAATAATTATCGCCAAAAATACGAGATATTAAAAAATAATGAGTATTTTGGGCGTATTTTAACCAACCAAGGGATAGTGTGCCACTTCAGAGTAAGGACAAACAGTAAGCCTTATAAGGGAGTACTCTTTTCGTAGTGGTAACAAATCCTTAAGGAGGCGTGGACAAAAAAAATGAAACAATTGATACTAGCATTAATGGTCGTCCTAAGTTTATTTGCAGTACCAACTATGGCAGACAGCGATAACTACAGTGTTAGCGAAGTCTCCGTAGATGGTATCGTCTTAGGCGATGCAGACAGTACAATTACTGTTGAAAGAGGGCAAGCACTAGACCTTGAAGTTACTCTTAAAGGCGAAAGTGACCCTACAGACGTACAAGTCAAGGCATGGATTGGTGGCTATGAACACAGTTCTGTTCAGGCAACATCCAGCATGTTTGACGTTGAAGACGGGGTTTCTTACAAAGTAAACCTAAACCTTGAAATGCCTCAAGACCTTGAAGCTGGAGCATACACGCTCTATGTTGAAGTCTTTGATGGTGTAGAATCTGAAACCAATACGTACACCGTTTTGGTAAGTAAGGCTCGACACTTGGTGAACATCCAAGATGTTCTTGTTGACGACGCAGAAGCTGGAGACAGAGTTTCCGCAACTGTTCGCCTTGAGAACATGGGTGATCGCAAAGAAGAAGACATCAAGGTAACAGTTTCCATTACGGAACTGGGCATTCAAACGTCCAAATATCTTGACGAACTTGTTAGCGTGGAAGATGATAGCGAAAATGCAGAAACTTCCGATAGCGTAACCCTTTCCCTCCAAATCCCAGCGGATGCGGTGGCAGGCGACTACACAATGAATGTTGTGGTTTCCTATGATAACGGCTACGAAACTACGGAAAGTTCTCAAACGTTCCACGTTGACGCAAAAGAAGCTGCAAGCACAGTGACACTTGTTGTTGTTGATAGTACTACAGATAGTGCTGAAACAGGCGACGTTGTAGCTGATGCAACAGACTCCACTGATGAAGAAAGCAACAAAGACTTTTCAACTGCGTTGCGACTTGGCTTTGGAATCCTAGCAGTTTTGGTAGTTGTCTTAGCACTGATCTTAGTCGTGCGAAAGTAAACCTACCTTATTTTTTTATTTTTTTAATTTATTATTTTAAACTCAAATCGTTCTAAATGTATAAGAAGTATATTATTGCAATTCTATTGCAAGCTCTCGAGGGTTTGCATCCATAATTGTGTTGGCTAACACTTCTAATCTATTAAAAAACGTGTTCATGGTAACTCTTCCATTCACCTGCAACTGTTTGCCGGCAACTTTTCGCTGCACGTCAAGGAATGCCGATGGATTTTCTTTCAGAAGCGTCACATCATCTACTTCTAGCACTTGTTTGACAAGGTCGCGGAAGCACACCACGCGAATATTCTCTGTCCCATCATCAAAGACAAAGTTCAGGACTGCTAGTGGCACACTTTGCACTATCCCATGAGTGACGCATTTAAACACACCATTCTCAGTGACTACTTTTTTCTGGCACTCAGGACAGGCATCATAGAACCGCGGCTCAAATATCTGTACAATCGTTCCGACTAATGTGACTGTGTCATCCTGTGTGAGGTCCTTGATTGCTTTTTTCTCTGGAGATAAAGATGTTTTCACATTCTCTAAAGTTTCACCTTCAGGGTTTACTACAAACGATGCTTGGTTGCCCATATGTACTTCATTGTTTCCAAAACTGTTCGGGCGAACATACGCATTAGAAATCTTGAGAATATCTCCTTCCTTTACTTTCCCCTGTTCAACGTCTTGAATTTGTTTTTCATCCCAAAGGACTAGGCGACAGCTTCCAGTCTCGTCTGCAATCATTAAGTTTACCACGCGCCCTTCTCTGTTTGCAGTCTTGAAGGAACGCACCTCAAATACTTTGGTGACTTTTGCAAGAAGTTCAATGCCGCGAAGCGCAGGCAGCAGCTCACGAATCTGTACTTTTCTCGCAGTAAGTGTTTGTGGGTCATAGACGCGTACGCCGTATTCGTTGGCAATGATATGTGCGGCTCCTTGCTTGGAGATCAGATCAGAAAGCTGATTCAATTTTTCTTTAACTTTCGCTTCAATTTCTTCTTGGGAAACCTCTTTTTCTTGGCAGATTTTTGCCACGATTTGTTCATAGGTTAACCCTGGCATCAGAAAAATTCCCCCATGTGCTACTTCTATAATTGCACCTTTATATATTTTTGTATGGTGTGCGAGAAGCATTACTAAAAAATAAGAAATTTCTATGGCTCTAACCAGATTGTCGTCGAGGGAATCGTATCTTCGTACGCAAAGTTAGAGAGTGTGATGGTCATTTCGCTCGGCTGTGATCCCAGGTTGGAAACATCAATGCCGGTAACTTTACATGTGACAACGTCCAATTTTTCTGCCCTGCTCAGCTTCACCGTGTCTGGGCACTCAATCGTGTACGCTCCATCAACAGATAATGAAAATTCTTCCTGATAGCTCGCATCTCTGTATTCAAAGCAAGAATCCAGGTTTTCTACAATCGTCCCAGTTCCAACATTTTCCAGATAGAGTTTTAAGCGCAGTTGTGCCGTATTACTTTCTCTGTCAACATCCACAGGATTTTGTTCTATCTTAGTAACCTGTACGCTGGATGGCGGGTTTGAGCCAGAAGGTAAGTTGTCGCCAATATTTGCAGAATCGTCGGTGAAATAAAGGAACGCTTTCACAACAACAGGCGCTTCGTAACAGTACAACCCTGTAATTTCTTTTGATATCTGTGTTGTTATTTCTCCTTGATACTTCAAAGGTCCAATTTCCACTTCTGACGTGTCAGTAAGGCACGTTTCAGGATCAATGGCATATAAAGTAGTAGAAGTACTCTTTACTTCCGCACCAGAAAAGATAGAAGAAACCGCAGCATCCCCCGTCAATTTTATTTTTGCATTTCCATCGTCAATGTCTTGCGTGTTTTGGTTCACAAGGTCTACTTGGATATCAATTTCTTCGCCAGGATGATAGGGCGCTGTTTCCGAACTGACGGGAGCAAATGCTGCGAACGTCGCAGTAACCATTTGCGGATCATCACCATAACAGCCTGCATACGCTCCTTCAATGCTGCTGCTCTGTGTTGCAGGCGTACAGGCAAACAGGAAAAGAAGACCTAAGATAAAAAAGACTTTCGCACCCTTTTTTCGTATCATGCTACACAAGAAGAGCCTTTTTATTTATTAAGCTTTCTGCATTTTCATGTTCAGTGCGACAATGCGAGAATAATGTAAATACCCAGCGTATTTAAAATAAAGCTAAAAATTGCCAAAATGTCTTTTCTGATTTTTGTAAACCCTGCAAGCAACGAAATACCAATTTCATCTGGCAGGGGCGATGCGATCACGAATCCTGCAAAGAGAAACAAGAGGTATGTTCTCAGAAGTTTAGGCGTTGTTTTTTTGTACACTTTTTCAGCAAACTTGTAGAGACTACTTTTCTGAACATCATGAAACTCTTTCAGGAATGAAGTCCGGATCATGTGAAAAATAAACAAGTCGCTAACGAGTGCACCAAAACCGCCAATGATACTTGCAATATAAATATTGCTAGGTTCTAGCATGACAAAAAGACCAATAGCAATGGGCATAGTGAACCCAAACGTAAAAAGGATTCCTGAAAAAAATATGCCGATGTAACTGAATTCACCGACCATTCCTAATGCCTGTACAACAGCAGGTCGGCTAAAGAAGAAGTACGAAAAAAGAATGATTATGGCAAGAGCAACGATCTTTGAGTATTTTAGTCGAAAAACTCGTTCAACCCACATTTTTACTCCGCGGTAACTGTAAAGCGCACGGATTGTATTTCTTGGAACCCATAGTCCAAGCGCACGTACCCGCGCCATTCTTTCTTGCCAACTAATGTTGCCGTATCGACTTCAAATTTGCACGTCACATGCGCAGCATCTTCGCCATCTCTAAACTGCAACGTGCTGCATGCTCCTGCATGCTCGTCCTCAAACAAGACGAAGGTAACATCTACTGGCACAGTATCGGTTATTTCCAGCACGCATGCATCATTTGTTGCGTCGTCAATAGGAATGAGTTCCTGGTTTGCATCAGTGTGCATTTCTGCCTCAATGTTCACGCGTAAGGCAACAGCATCGCCTCCTTGCGGGGTCAATGTTTGTGTCACGCTCGTGATCTCGACGGGCGCAGCAGAAGAAACAACGAGCCGATTTTCGGTAGAGGATGTGTCACATTCTTTTTCATTGTCCGGATCCCCGCTAATACACAGCTCAAAGATGCCAAATGTAGAATAGCTATAGCGAGTATACACAGTCAGATCCTGATCGCCTACGGCTTCATCTGTCACGAGTGCAGTAGAAAAGGTCACATCGTCATATGGCAAGGCATCTGGATCGTCAAGATCAATGCTAAACGCTTCACAGTCGCAGCGGCTGACTCCTTGAAATGCTTCCTCATTTAACCCAGTGAGACAGACAAAACCACCTTCGATGCTTGCTTCACCAACGTCTTCGACTTTAATGCGCGGCGCCATGCGGTCATTCACAAACACTGTTCCGTCATCTTTTGGATGGTTGACCGTTGTTTCCACGCCAGCATTACCTGGGAGGCAGATATATGGGCATGCAGTGGGCGATGGTTCTTCTCCAAGTTCTTGAGTTTGTGCACATGCGACGATGAACAGTAGGAGAACGAGAAGACAATAGCGGAGCTTCATGCGGTCTCCGTGCTGACAAAGGTAACCGCTTCTACAGCATCTTTCACATTGTAGATATACTTCGCATCAACGCGGTACGTGTCCTTTACATACGGTGCTTCGCCGACAAAATCTTCGTCGATGTTTACCCAGCATTGGAACGTATGCTTGTCTGCTTTCCCAAAGAACGAATTGTCCTGAATATAGAAATCAAAAATATTCTCGCGGACAGACTCATCAAGGATATATACGTTATCTCCGGTGTTCCGGTCTGTGCCGAACGAAATAAATGGGCAGCCAAGGCTTGCTGCACCGTTCAGCTCATCATTTAACGTGACGCCTTCAGGCAGGGTCAAGGTAACTTCTTTCAGGTCTGCAATGTCCCCGTTCCATTTGTTTTCCAACGTAATGCCTACTGTGTTATACACTCGCGCTTCACCTGTGCCGACTACAACGGGCTGCCCTTCTTCTCCAGCAGCGCCAACGCCCATGGCAATGCCGATTGGTTCCCCATTGTAGGTAACTTTAAGATCACTGCTACTGATGTCAAGATTATACGCATCAAAGAAATCTTTCGCTTGTGCTTGGAGTTGTTCATTCACCGTGTCAGAAATAAAATACACGTTCAGAACTGCATATTTTGTTTCATCCTCAAATTTGTAGCCACCGTATGCAATATACTCGCCATCTAATCCTTCCGTATCATCACCAGAGAATCGGCAGAATACTGCGCTTCCTTTGCTGATGGTGGTTTGGATGTCAGGGATAATCTCTCCTGGGATATTCAACCCTTCATCTTCTGCAGTGGAGTTTAAAGAACAGGCGAACTCAGCATCAAATGTATCGCTGCTCTTCACGTTAGAGAATGCAAACTTGTACTCAAAGTCAACAGTTGCGCCAGCGGGAAGCCGTTGACCAGTGACGGAAACAAAGTCGGCAAGATCCACGCCTTGCTTTGTACTGGAGCTGTTTACTGTGGAGCCAAAATGTTCTTGTGCACCGAACTCAAAGATGCTTGCAACAAAATCTGAAGCCTTGTCGATCGTCCAACTCTTTATGGTAGCAACCCCCTCTGCAGCTAAACGTTGTCCTCTATCTGATGTAAAAAATCCGACGCCCGCAACAATCACGATGAGGAGAATAAACATAACGAAGATCTTCATGGCGGGGGCAGTTCGTGATTTTTCTTGTGACGTGCTGACTGATTCCTCTCCGCGTTTATTAAAAGAAATGCCTTTCAAAATTTCTTTTCGTGCAGAACGCTTCAACCACCTCATAAAGAACATGTAAGTTTATATAGATTTAAATCTTTTGTCATCTCAGCATGGCATTGTCAGAATGTAGTGTTTCGTTTTTGACAGCATTTTTCACTATTTTAAAACTCTCCTGGGAACATATCGGCTGGGTGATCACTGGAGCCCTGGTGTTAGGAATTGCTGCATCGGTATCTAAGTGGTTCTTTAGCATTCTTTTGGAAATTGTCAGCGCCTTGGATGACTTCGTAGGGAACCTTACCTTGTTTAGTGGTGGCGTATTTGCGTTTTTCGGTTCATTGTTCTTGGGCATTGCACTATCTGTGTTACTCGGACTTGGCTGGGCCGCACTCGTCCTTATGTCTAATGCAAACGTATTTCTAAAAGCCAGTGCCGCACCGTTCTACTTTTTCATTGGTCTCGCATGGGGCTTTTTCCCTTGGTCTATTCCGGGCGGAACGGTTGGGCTGCAATGGGCATTTACACAGAAAAACATTGCAAACATCCTGTGCATTATTCCGTTAGTGCTTTTTTTTCTATCTTTCTTTGTCTTCGGCAACTGGCTATGTGCATTTGTCAATTATATGTCAGTCTTCTTGGTGTAAACCCTCGATGTGACTGATTTTATATTTGAATAGAAGAATGCGGAGTCTATTGTCAACATAAATTCCTCGTTTTGCGAACGCTCGCTGAAGCTTCGCGTAGAGTTGTTTTCCCTCAGAATCAAGATCCGTTAGCACAACAACTTCTTTTTCTTTCACCGCTTCGACAACTTCATACAACGCCTTGTGTTCTAGAGTAAGAATGTGTGTGCACTCAAACTGTTCCAGTGCAGCTTTATCTTTCTTCCCTTCGACAATGATCAGTTTTTGCTTTATTTTTTCAATCGCATCAAGAACATCTTCGTTGAGCATGCGCTATGCACAGGCCTCGTGCTCGTTGTTAAGTTCTGCACAGATAAAGGCTTGCAGTTCCTCCGCATTTGTGTCGCCAGCAAATATGTTTTCATTGGCAACTACAGTTGGAAACTTGCTTACATTATAGGACTGCATGAGAACATCGATCATGGGCTCGTCTTCAAAATTGGAATCAAAAGAAAAAATAAGGAGTTTGCTGCCAAAGATATCTTTGAGGTACAAAAGAGTTTTACCTTGCACATCGTATGGATTTTCATCATAAAAATAAATAATCGTGACAGCTTCCTCGCCACAGATTAGTTTAGTTTCTTTTGAGAGTGTCAAGAACTGAATTTCCGTCAAGAAATAATCCCTAAGCTGCAAGTTAAACAGTTCGTTGTCCGCAATGGATTTTTCATTATAATCAATAATGCTGGTCATGGAATCTGTGACTTCTTGCATGTTTGCTTCCATAATTTTGTTCAGTGCATCGCAGTTTGTTTCACCTGACTTGATGTAGGCTTGTTGCAATTGCAAGCTTTTCAGGCTCACTTCTTGTTTCATATTCATCTTGTCAAAGAGACTAAGCCGTTCTTTTTCGACGACAAGACCAATGGTAATACCAAGAGAAAAAATAATCATAGTAAGAATAAACGAAAAAATGTACAATCGTGCCGTAAATTCTCTACGCATAAACTGCAATCTCCCTATGTCGCCAGCTGAGGTTGGTCACCACATCCTTGTTTTCATTTAAATATCTTACGTAAGAACTATAGTTGCCGTCGTACCGTGGATGATAAGTATCCACGATAAAATAGGAAACATTTTCCACATTTTCCATCGTCTTTGGGAAGTTGACGACAGTCATATCGCCGAAGTAAGAAAAATACACGGGCGAGTTGCTCATCACGATTCCGTTAAAAGAAAAGTTTTGTGCAGTTCCGATAAGGAACCGTGTATTGTCCGCATCTTCCTCGATAAGGGACACTCCTGTAAAAAGGCTTGCAATAACCCAGAGGGCAAGAAGTGGCGTTCCTATCTTCCATCGATCCAGTCGCATAATTCCTTTTGCAGCGATGATGGCAAAGAAAGGGAAGAGGAGGAGAAAGAATCGTTCTGTTCGCTGGGAGAGGAGCGAGAGGATAACAGCTGATGCGCCCATAAAGAGGAAGATTGCCTTTTTTTTGTAATGCGATGACAAGCCAAATAGAAAACATAGAGGAACAAAGAATCCCAGCATGGAAAAAAAGTGGATAACATAAAATAAGACCATTCCATTCGGCGTCGTGTTATCGGCAAAGTTTGTCATTAACATGCCGAGAGGATGGCCATAGGATATCATTCCAAGGACAAAGAGAGGGCTCAGCAGAATAACAAAAAGCGCACCTGAAATATACAACTCTTTTCGCAGCCATCGTGTGAAGATAAGGTAGGGATATAACACAGCGGGGAGGATGATGGCTGGGTAACGTGTGAGAACGGATAGACCGAGAAAGATTGTCATCGCATAAAGAGACGCAGGTTTTTTTTCTCGTTCATAGCGGAAAAGAAAAAAGAAGGCCATTACTTCCAGAAAGATTGCCAATGGTTCTGTGAGAAGCTTGAAGCTAAAAAAAAAATATAATGGCATTGCAGAAAAAATGGTCGCCGCAACAAGCCCAATTTTTAGGTTAAATAATTCTTTACCGAGGAGAAAAACAGCAAAAGTACTTGCAATCACTGTTAGAAAAAGGAACGCGTGTGCATACTCTTCCCCAAAAAATGAAAGAATGAACGGGAACAACGGCGCACGGTACTGTTCTCCTAGATTAGAAGAATACGCTCCCTCATGTATGTTTTTTGCAAGGTGCAGGTAAACTGCTTCATCCCAATAATAGTTCCCTTCGTTAATAGCGAAGAATGACAGTCGCACACTAAAAATCACCAACAACAAAAGAAGAAGAACCCAGTGCTTTCTTACCATTGTGTTTTCCTTTTCGTGACCATCTGGTAGGCGATATAAAGCCATACCGTTGACAAAAAGATGGAATACACAAAAAGGTAAAACGTCAAGGATACAAAAGTTTTTCCATGATTTGTTATCCTTTCTCCAATAATCTTATAGGCATAGATCATGACAAAAATTGCCATCCCAAACGAAGTTAGTGCAATTAAATATCGCGCATACGGCAAGGTAAGTATATCGATATGTGGTTGGTAGTTGAGGATCACAGGGATAATATTAAAGTTTATGCCATAGAGCCAGCGAATATTTTTCACTGAGCGGATCAGTAAATCTTGAAAGACGAAAAGAAACACGATGATCGAGAGGGCACCTGAGAGGATAATCGTAGGCATTCGTATCATGCCGAAGTCCCCATAGTTTTTGTTGAATATCATTTCTTTGTATTTCAGCGAATTTTCTACAGAGCCCTTGTACCATCGTACTCTCTGTGTGAAAAGTTTCCTCCATGTTTTTGGAGAACTCGTGTACACAGTAGCATCAAACGTTTGAATGATCTTGTAATGGTGCTTCTGGAGCCTGATCGCAATCTCAAGATCTTCAGTGATATTATGTTCGTCATACCCGCCAAGAGAGGTAACAACGTTCGTCCGGTACACGCTGAAGGGGCCAGGGGTGACATGGATACAGTCGAGCTTTCCGTTCAAAGATTTGTAGAGCATATTGATGATATATTCGTACCATTGTATTTTTTCAATCACCGTCCGAGGGTTATGGACCTTGAGAAGCGGGCATACTGCCGCCACATCCATTTGCTCGAAATAGGGAAGCATTTCTTTCAACGCCTTGGGTTCAATAAAAGAATCTGCGTCGAGGCAGGCAAAAAATTCTCCTGTAGCAACGGCAAGTCCCTCATTAAGTGCGGCAGCTTTTCCTTTATTCTCTTGGTTAATTAGAATAATTGATTCCTGTGCATGTTGTGCGATGAACGTTTCAACAATGTCACGTGTTGTATCTTTTGACCCGTCGTTGACAATAATAATCTGTTTTTTTTCTTTAGGATAATCAAGTGCAACAAGCGACTCAATTGTTTTTCGTATAGTTTTTTCTTCATTATATGCAGGAACAATCGCGGTAAACATTGGCAGATCGTTCCGCAACGCAGGCTTTTTCTCGTCTTTTACAGTAAAAAGTACCATAATCCAGAATATGGAGAGAAAAAGGAGAATGAAATAAATACTAAACAGAAAAATATCAAAAGGTTGAATTATCATTTTAAGTAAGCTTCCAGATTTCGACGCCTCCTTCGTCATAAATTTTAGTGAAATCTCTGGAGTATTCTAGAACAAAGAGCAACCCTTCCGTTTGGTAATCCCAAAGTATACCTTTCATTTCATCATCAATCCAGACATATTTGATATCGTATGCAGTCAGAATAGGATAGATCTCTTCTTTTGTCCTGGCAGAATAAAGTATCTCTGCATCCCAGAACCGTTTTTCGGCATCTGGGACAAAGAGGTACTGTTCATCGATCATGTTCTTCTGTCCAGAGGCTGCGATCCATGCTCCGCGACTCTGGTGCGAGAAAACTGTTCCCTGTTCTTGTTCAGAGAGAAATTGTATGGCATTTAGCACATGTGCATCAGGCTTAGCTTCAGTTAATGCATCCATTTGTGAAATGCCTGAGAAAACAATCCCGCAGACAAATGCCAGAAGCGTTAACATTTTAAAATGTTTGCTGGTCCATCGAAGTTCTGCAAGAAACATAAATCCCTGCGCTGCAAAAGGTACAACCATGAGGTTCAATAGTACTAACGTTTCTTGCCTAAAAAAAGAAACGACTATTAAAAAACTGAGAGATAAAAACAGGAAAAGGTTTGCATATTTTTTCTCCCATTTAGAAAGAATTCCTATCGTTGCAAGGAGTGTCAGGAAAATGCCGAGACCATAAAGCGTACCAAAGTCATAAAATAGTGTTGAAAATAATTGAAATGCTTTTCCTTCTCCAAGCGAAAGGCCTACAGCCCATCCCGTGTTATAAAAAATATAACCATAGTACAGTGCCCCGCTTAGGAGTGCACCGAAGAGGAGCGCAAGAAAAACTTTTTGTTGCTCTTTTTTCCATAGCGTGTAACAGAACAGCACGATGAGGCATGCAGTTGTAATGAGTATGGAAAATAATGGAAGGATAACAAAAATAGGCAGGCTCCACCATGAATATCGTTTATGGAAGAAAAGGCTTGCTGCAGCAAGTACAAGGAAGACAGGTAAAAAAAGGCTGTTGGGAAAACTAAATGTGTAGATAAAACTAGGCGAAAGGATAAGGAAGAGGAGACTCAAGTACTTGAGCCGTTTATCCTCAATAAAACTGTTCAGGATGGAACTAAAGAGGAGCACGCTTGCAATCCCGAGTAGAAATGGAAGCGCTGCCATGAGGACAGAAGGCGCAGGACTCAGAACTAGTGGCGTCCCCCATGCATATGCGGCAAACCGTCCACCAAAGCTGAGATCGTCGTGCCAGGAAGGGTGTGCAGCAAGCCGTGCAGTAAAAAAAGGTTCCGTGCCTATCAATGGTCCCCTAAGGAGTGGGACAACTAGCAAAACCGCACAACAGAGTGCGAGCAAGATGTACTTAACATACCATTTTGTAAACAATTGCATAATCATTGCGGAACACTTCCTCAAAACAACTTTCGCCTTTTATATATGGCAGCTCACTAACCACATACAAGTCTTGGCTCTTTTTTGAAACATACAAATAATCAGCTCCATATTTTCGTAACGCTTGTGTTGCTTTCACCAGCGATTCAGTCGTAAATATAGTCTCCACGTCGAGAATCCTGTCTTCAGCATAAAAGAATTGCGTATCAATAATATTTGCTCTTTGTGCAATGGCAATAATCAAGTTCCCTTCGTAAACATTGCCTGCAACCACGCTATCTTCTGGCGTATTGTCACGGATCCATTCCATCGCCTCAATTTCAGAAACAGTAACGCCTTCCCTGACAACGTCTCGTGCAATGACGACAGAGGGAATAATCAGACTGACAAGTGCAACAATAACCAGCGTTGCCATGAGGAGAGACTTGTAGCGCGCAGCTTTTGTTAGTCTAATATACGCAACAATTTTTTCAATGCTAATGGCAGCAGTAACACATAGGACAATCGCCAAGAACAACACGCCTTCTTCAAAAGGAATCAAGCGCAGGAGCAGTAGCGTAAAGTCTGCGAGAAGAACCGATTGGAAAAGCGTAATGGTTCTGTCATGTTTTTTGTAGACGAGAAGTCCAAGAACCCCGAGGATTAACGGAACAATGCCGATAATAGCAATGGTTTGGAACAGGTCGAAATTCTGGAACAAGTTTCCGTAGATTTCAAGAGGCAAATTTTGCCACACAGTTGCCAGTCCTTGCGTCAAGTACAGTTGTTTGAAAAAGATTAAATTAATCAGCAGAAACAAAAGGGTAAAAAGTCCAATGGCTTCCATTTCATTTTTTTGGATAGCGTGAGATTCTGCAAGGGAGAGGACAATAAACATCAGCAGCGTAAAGAGCAGGAGCAGATTCAATGGTTCTAGAAGCACAAGAATAAGTGAAAGGAAAAGAAACAGCATCCTTTGTTTTTCGAGTGTGAGTAGACCATAGAGTACAAAAAGAAAAAGAGGGACAAATAACGTTGTCGTTGATATTTGATTGATAGTCACGCTGAGGAAGCTCGGCACAAATGCGGCAAGCAGTGCGCCAAACAATGCAGCGTACTCATTCTCTGTCACTTTTTTTGCAAGGAGATATATCACGAAAACAATGCTGCTCGCAAACAATGCAGGGAGAATTTTATAGACAAGGATTTCTGGAAGGAAAATATCTAATATACCTAGGAAATAATGCAAGATGTGCGTGTTCAGGATCACGTTCCCACCATAGCTCAGTGAGTCATAGACGATTGGAGAAAAGTGTTCTGTGATGTACTGCGAGTGCCTCAGATGAAAGTAGGACTCGTCGCTGCTAAAAAATGGAACTTGGAAAAGGAATGCAAGGTGAAAACCGAAGGCTACAAAAAATATGAACAAAAGGGTCCACGTTTCTTTTCTAAGTTTCATGGTGTGGTGGGTGTACCAAAATCATCTGCGTCAAGGCAAACAGGAGGCAGTTGTGGTTCTTCATTATGCAGTTCTGCGGCTTCTTCAACAGGCGTAGTGGCAATTGTTTCTCCAGGTTCCAAGGGCGTCTGTTCTTCGATGTGATGCGGAGATCTTCTCTTTCGTGGTTTTTTTTCTAGAACAGCAGGCTTATTCTCAGCAAGGAGAGGTTCCTCTTTCTTCTCTTCAACAGGAATAGGTTCAGCTTTCTTTTCTTCGACTGGCGCTGCAGCAAGCTGTTCTTGTTTTTCTCCTACAGCTCTAAATTTTTCAGGCAGCATTGCTTCAACAATATTGAAGTAGTCAAAGAATTTCTGTGTGAGCTTTAGGAGTCGCGTTCTTCCTTTTCGTTCTGAGACAATAAACTCTGCCTCTTTTAGTGCCTTGATATGATCGTACGCGCTGTTCCCACGCATCTTCACAATTTCGGCTTGTAATGCAGGTTGTTTGTACGCGATCACGGCAAGGGTTGCTTGCACTGGCGCATCAAGTTCAGAGGAAGACACAAGTTTGGTAGTCATTGCATGGTAATCTTTTTTGATATCAAGTTTATACTTTCCATCCTGTTGCACAACATCAAGGCCGCAGCTTCGTTGCGCGTATTCTTTTGTCAACTCTTGTAATGCATCTTTGATCAGGCCCACGCTCGCAACATTACAGAAGGTTGCGATTTCTTCTACTGCCATGAAGCGCCCGGTCATGAAAAGAACTGCTTCCGCCTTGTTTTTAACGTCCTGCATACATCGACTAGAAGTGGGGGAGCTTTAAAAATTTTCGTATAATGATAAAAATGAAATAACGAAGTGTTTATAAACTGAGAGTAAATTTTCTTGATGCATGGAAGATGATTATTTGGTGTTGGAGGATATTGTGTGCGTGGATGCGGAT
>Ga0209541_10008527_pt1 | contig 16872 bp, 7 predicted proteins | sample RifCSPlowO2_01_FD_184027 | JGI IMG/M metagenome (GOLD analysis project Ga0209541, IMG submission 184027) | Groundwater microbial communities from Rifle, Colorado - Rifle CSP2_plank lowO2_0.1 (SPAdes) (version 2) | ecosystem: Environmental > Aquatic > Deep subsurface > Groundwater | place: Rifle...
ACGCGATAAAGCGGCCCTAAAACGCAGGCTGAACCGGCGCAAACCGCCGGATCAACCGGATCACAAACAATCGTTTCCGTTTCTAAATTAATATCGCCATCGCCATCGGCGTCACAATAAAATTGAGGCTGGGTGCTCCAAGCACTATATTCAAAATTGGTGTAAAGCCGATAATTTTGGCCGTTGTCAACTGGATGATAGGCATAGGCCAGCATATCGGCCGGACAGCTGAATGATTTATTAATCTCATCCCAGCAAGTCGCTTCCTGGTCCGGATCGTCAGGCAAGCAAGAAAGCGGATCATTATCACAAGCGGTTAGAAGACCAAGTTGACAGCTTTTGGTTTCAGTCCCATCAACACTGCCATTACCGTTTTCATCACAATGGTAAGCCAGATTATTACAACCCCTAAAGCGGTTAATCGGGTCAACAAAGAGCCCACTGCCCAGGGTTTGACCCAAAGTCTGCTGCCAGGATGGCCAGACCGAAAAAGTATTGTTGCTCACATAAGTCCCGCCGCCTAATACCGGAAAATCACCTTGGCTTTGATTGTAATTTTCCAAAACCAGCTGGATGTCGCGCAGGTCGCCATAACGCTTGGCGTCGCGAACCACTGCTTCTTTGGCGGCATTGCAGGCCAGATTCGGACATTCAAAATTATTATTGCAGTAAATCGGCTCGCAAGTTTTGGCTAAACAGCCGTTAACTTCTGCCGACCAATAGCAGCCGTAATCCTTGGCCTGGCTTTCACAAGCCGCCGGGTCAGTATCAAAAGTCGGTTGAGAACAATAACTGGCTTGGGAAATGCCCACCTCGGTTTGGGCGGGCAAAACGTCTCGACCACAGACCAAATCCGTGCCCCGATAATAGCCGACATCCTGACAAATCCGGTGGTTAAAAAGATTCTCATTAAACGACCAAACGCCCTGCTGCTGGTTTCGGTCCAAAATCCGGTTAAAGATTTCCTGGGTTTGGCTGCTGGCGCCTTGATTGTAAGAAATTAAATAAAGGTTGGAATAAAGGTCATCGCCGGTATTGGCCAAATTAGTCGCGCCAACATAAACGGTCCGGCCGTCTCTGACCGCCTGATAGCCGTCAACAATCGTTGACTGAGGCGCGCCTTGATTGGGTACGTTCATTTCACAGCGGCCGTAAAGATTGAGGTCATCAATAGCCACCTCGTCTCCGGCGTTTTCATTCAAGCGAACCAAAAACTGAACATCAGTCAGATTAGTCAAACTGAAGTTGCAAACCAGTTTTTCCCAATCGCCGCTTTGCCGGTTGCAAACCTGACCAGTCGGACCATCGGTTGTTGAAGTTTGGATAAAACAATTCGGATTCTGGCAAAGGGCCGTGTAAATACCGCCGGCAACGGATTCAGCAGCCATAATACTGACTTCATCAGTTGACTTGACATAAGCCTCAAAGGAATAACTGCCGCGCGGCAAATTATAAGTTGATTCGCTGACCAACTGACCCCAGCCGCCGGCAGTTTCCAAAACCAAACTCGCGCCATAGTTACCGGTTCTAACGGCGTCAGGGGAGGTGGAATAAGTTAAACTAACGCTCGCCGGACTGCTGGCTTTATTTTTCCAACCGGCGCCAAGCTGCTCAAAGCCGCCATTACTGAAAATGCCTTTGTCCGAGCATTCATTGTCGGAAAAGCAAAGATTGCTAAAGTCCTCTTGGCCGGCGCAAAGGCCGCTTTGATACCAAGTTTGCGGCGACAGATGCAAAGGATTTTCCATCACCCGAACGGCAATGGCTTGGGCGCTGACACCGCCGGCGTCGCACTCGGCCGGGCCTTGGCAAACCGGGAAAATAAAATCTTTAATAATGTTGGCAGCCGGCCGGCGGCCAATAACTGTTGGGCTGGAAGCGGCAGTGATTAGCGACGGCAAATCATCAGCTTGACCGGCAGCGCCGCTGTCCTGGCAATAATAAAGTTTAAAATTGGTGTTCAGGCAATCCCCGCCGCTGTCACAGTTATTGCCCGGATCAATATAGGGCGGCAAATCCGGCCAGGGGTTATCGCAAATGAAATTTGTCACTTGAACCGTCTGTTTGGCACTAACACTTGGATTGCAAGTTTCTCCGGACGGGCAACTTGAACTGTCAACGCAAAGTTGGCCTGAACCGCTGCAATGGAATTCCTGGGCCGTGACTCTGACTTCGGATTCGCCGTTTTTTCCGCCCGGCGTCTGAACGGGCGGGTCAGCACTATCTTCTTGGCCCGGGGTAACATAACATTGCCCGTCTCGGTCATCGCATAAGGCATTGTTGTCATTATCCCTTAAATAAATCAAATTATCAGGGTCAAATTCAGCCCAGTCAAATTCAAGACCACTTTCCATCAGGGGAATTCGCGTGAGTTGGGGGTTATTGATGTCATAACACTGGGCCAGATATAAATGCTGATTGCCGGGCCAGTCAGCCGTCGCTAAAACATCGTTATCCAAAATGACATCAGGTTCAGGAGTACTAATAATGCCGCAATCATTGCCAGCGCAAGTATAAAAATCACTGACGGTTTGCCGGCCGCCCGAGCTGTAATCAATGGTGACGCCGACATAATCGCACTGGCAAAAATCAGCACTGGTGGAAAAATCCCAAGTGCAAGTAGTATCAACACCAAAAAGGTCAGCACCACAAGTACTGGCTAAAGTATTTTGTCCGCTTAAATCCTGCAGGCTTGGGCCAACAACAACTTGATAAGCCTGTTTTGGGTCCAAAAAGCCGGTGGCCAGATTTAAAGATTTAACCATTAATTGACTGCCGCGGCAGTCAGCATCAACTAAACATTGGCCAAAACCAGTGACGTCGGCTTGAGGATAGTCGCAAGAATTACTAGCATTACAAGTTCCTTGAACCGGCCGGTATTCATATTCTTTAATCAAATTGGGCGTATCACTATCCGAACAATCAACACCAGCCGGACAAAGTTTAAAATTATCAACCTGAATAATGCAATCTATTGGATTATTACCACAAGCCGTATCGCCTGGAACACAAAGAGTTCTTTCGCTAGGACTAATTGCTCCATCATGATCATCATCACAATAAAATCTATCTAAACTATTTAGATTTAATTCTTTAGAAAATATGGCCCAAATTGCCACATTGCGGCATTGATTATCAGCGCCAATGGGCGGCTGATGGCCGATCACGGCAAAAGGCACGTCCGCGCCAAAACAATAATCCAGGGCGTCGTCAGTTCTGAATGCCCAGGAATAGGAATCGTCTTGACCGTCAAGGTCATAATCAAAATTGACATTGGCAATTTGCTCGCCTTCAGCGCTGACGACTCCAGCGGCTTGGTCAAAAATAATAACACGGTAAGTGCTAGTGGCTTCAACTCGACTGATTAATTCACCATTATAATCAACTAGTGGTAATAAATCAATATGGATAGTGTCACTAGTAGAGGCAGTAGTAGAAGTTGAAACAAGAATATTCAAAGGAGTTAGGATACGAAAATCAGTTTCCAAATCATAACATTGATCTCGGTCATCGCATTTATAAAGATAGATATTGGAATTGTCAAGTCGACTATCATCTGCTGATTTGCTGAATTGCGCGCCAATATCCGTATTCAGACACGAACTCTCGGTTAGCGGCCAATGATCAGAAACGCCGAACTCGCCGTCATTGAGAAAATCGCCGACCCGCAAATGACCCTGGCCCAAAGGCCCGCCATTAGCCGGCGTGTAGTTGGCAATCCAAGATTGAATATAGGTTTCACCTTCAGCTAAAGTTAAAACCATTTGATAAGGCCCGACATTTGGCGGGTCAAGGGCTTCCAAGACCGAGCCGGAATTAATACACTGATTAGTACAGCCCACACCGGCCGGATCGCATTCCTCGCCGGTTTCAATTACCTTATTGCCGCAAACCGGACCGCTATTGGTGTTACCGCTGGCCACGCTCAAAGCAACGCAGCTATACTTACCCAACTGCGAACAATCGGTTGTCCCGCCAGTGGAACAAAGACCGGCTTTAAAATTAAAAATATTAGTAATATCGGAACGGCAATAAGCAACTTCGCTTTCATTTTCCACTAAACAACTGGCGCTGCAATTAACTAATTCATCAGGTCCGGTGTTATTACTGTCATCATCACTATCGTCATCACCGCTGTCTGGCGCCTGACCAATTAAACGTTCACCTAAATCGCATTCTTCGCCCACGCCAATCTGGCCGTCCCCGCAACGGGATTGGCCAGAAACAGAACCGCTTAAGGTGCAATTATTGCCACAACCGGCAGCCGGAACTTCACATTGTTCGCTTGCCTCAACTACTCTATTACCGCAGACATCAAAGTCATTAGTATTGCCAAGATTAGGGTCGTTCTCAGTTAAACAAGCGCCGGTAATGCCCGCTGGCCAGCCGGCCGGATCAATACCGCTGCAACCATCGCCTGAAACAACATTGCCGTCATCACAATCCTCGCCCAGTTCAACCACTCTATTGCCGCAACCATCGCGCAACGGCGTTAGCAAATCAGCGACCGCCGGAACAGTTGACTGCCAGGCCCAGTCATAGCCATAAGGGCTTAAGCGCTGGCCAAAATCCGGATCGCAGCTGTCCGGCGCGGTTCTGGGTCGGGCGCCATAGCCGATTTCCACGCCAACCGGAGCGGATTTTTCCGGCGGAATGACATCAATAATTTCCGGCAGGCACAAGCCAAAATCGCGCTGGGTTTTAAACACCCAGGAATAGGAATCTAGGCCAATAATTGGATTCAAGGGACTATCAAGGTTCAAACCGGCCAAGGGTCTATTCTCCGGCGTATTTCTCACCTTGCCGTCAACGACCACGCGGTAATAACTGTTGGGTATTAAACAATAGTCATCTTGGCCGTCGCCGTTTAAGTCAAAGCAGTCCACATAGCCGGTATAAGTATTGGCCGCTTCGTTCGGATCTTCAATAATTTTTGGCGGATAGGTCGTGATTTCTTCAGCCGCGGTTAAATCGCAGGTTGAATCATCATAGCAAATATAAAGTTTCATGTTTTCTTTGACGGCATAGGCTGGATCGCTGTCCATTTTTTGACTGAAGGTGGCGCCGATTGTTGAATTCAGACAAGCCGTGCCGCAATCCGGGAAACGGTCAGTAACATAAGGCGAAGAAAAATCAATATATAAATTAGCCTCACCGCTCACCGTGCCGTCAGCAACGCTGCACTCGGCCACAATGTCAACGTCCGGATCAGCACTGCCAACGGTTTCCGCCAAAGCGGTTGAAATGGCATTCTTATCAGTGAAGGTTAAACTGGCCCTGGTGTCACCGTTAGTATTCCAATCCCAACTGCAGCTGTCCGGATTCATTACTACACAGGAAAAATCTTGGGGTGAAACCGAACCGCGCCAATTCTTTTCATTGCCATAAGCGCGGGAAACTTGGCTGGCCGGCGAAACATAGGTGCAGGCGACTTGGCTTAAAGCGTCAGTGTCACGAGTCTTAAAAATCCAGCGATAGCCGCCAGAACTGTTGGCAGCCAAATTAACGCCGTTTTCACCAAAAATTTGATTGGTATCTAAACTAACTTGGTACCAATAATTTTGAGTTAATAAACTTGAAGGTTCAAACTCAAAACAATGGGCGTCAGGACTGACAAAATCCTGATAGTTACAGTCAAAAACATTTAAACTGCCAGCAAGGGGTGTGACACAAGCAGTTGAATCAAACGTCTGATTGGCCAAATTGCAACGTCGCACATTAATGGCCGCGTCAGTCAAAGAAGGTAAATACATCTTCGTGGTAAACATGGCCGAAACAACCGCGTCAACCGGAACACTGCCGTCGTCTTGCCGGGCCAAACTAACCAGATAACCGGCCGTGCCGGTTCCCGGCCGGCTAAACGGCGTCGGGCTGGAAATGGTGCCCAGGTCGCAAGAACTGCTGCGGTTGCAAGTTTCCACCACTCGCGGCGCAAAAGAAGTCGTCGTAAAAAACCAAGTGTAAGCTGATTCGGTCGTTACGCCCAAACTGGGCTGGCAAGTGCAGTTGCTGTTCGGATCACAACTAAAACCGTCGGGACAAATGGTGCTGTCCGGACGGCAAGCCGGGTTGTCCGGACTGGCCGGCTCAGCTGGATTGTCGCAACTTTGGGCCTGATAACAATAGCAGGAATCTTTGGCCGGATCTAAACCGTAAGTTGACTCGTCATAACAATACCAGCCCGGCGGACATAAACCCTGGTCCGGTTCACAGCTGGGAGTGGCAAAATTGTCAGTATCGCAAGCGATTCGCGGCTCGCACTCACAAGTAGAATTACAAAATTCATTGGGCTCGCATTGAGATTGATTTGGACTGCAGCTTAATTCATCGCTGCTGCATTCAAAAACCGCCGGCCCAGCGCCAATTAAGCCAACCACAAAGCTTTTGGGATTACTGAACTCATCACTGGTTAAATCTTTCACCCGAACGCCGACTGTCCCGTCGGCCAGGGCCGGCACCGTCACGCCGGTAATGGTTTTACGCGCTGACACGCTGGGCGTGCCGCCGGCTAAAACCGCGCCGAATAAAACCTGGTTTTGAGCCGAAACCGAACTGAAATTAATGCCTTCCAGCCTTTCGTCTTCTCTGGTTTGGCCGGCCGCCATACCGCTGCAAGCGCCGCCGCCTGAACAATCAGCGCCGCTGCTGCAGCGATCACCCGGGTTTGTTCCGCCAACGCAAGTTAAAGGTAAAATTTCGCAAAGACCGGGCCGGACCGTGCTATTGATGTCAAAATTGTTAATCGCCGCCCCGAGCGCCTGATCAGTCCGGTCAGATAAACCATCCGAACGATTGACCTGGATTGGTCCGTCAACGGCGCCAGTCGGCACGACGGTGATAATTTCATTGTCAGTCCAAAAATTAGTGCAGGCGGCATTAAGAGTACTGGGGTTAGCGCCGTTTTGATCATCTGTTCCGGCGTCAGTCGGATCGCCCAAAAAAGCGACCGTACCCGGCCCCGGACCAGCCGCACTGGTGAAACGTCGGCCGTGAATGGTGGTCATATTGCCCGGCGCGCCGTCAAGCGGCGAAACCCACTCAATCACCGGCACGCAGGGTTCGCAGTCAGCGCCGCCGCAATTTAAGCCTTCTTCGTCAGCGTCCTTAACGGCATTACAGCAATGCCCGGCGCGAATTTGAAAGTCATGAGTATCAGTCACCGTATTGGCATCAAAATCACTGGCTTTGGCTTCAACCGTAATCACCTCGCCGACGCCAAAAGAAGCAGTATCCCAAACCGCCGAAGCAATTTCCGGCGGCGGCACCGATACGTTATAATCAACCCCGATTTCAGCTGAATTGGCCAGGTCAGTAAACACCACTTCAGCGATGCCGTAATCGTCGTCAACCAAGGCCTGAAGTTGATTGTCCGGCGCCTGACAAATTTGGGTATCAACCAATTGAACGCTGGGCGCGGCAATATCAACAAAGTCGCCGGTGGTAAATGTTGCCAAACAAGAATCAGGCCCCAGGCCGCCGCAAACTAAATTATATCCTCCGCAACCTAAGCCGCTTCCCACCCGAACTTCATAGGTGGTATTCGCGCTGAAACAATTCAAAGTTTCCCAAGGCGGAGCGCAAAAAGCCGTGGGCGTTAATTCAACCAAGCTGCCGACGATATTCCGGCTGACATCTACTGGCAGTCCGGTGGCAATATCAGTAACGGCAATTTCCTCAATATTGGTAATGCCGACGTAATTAAGCCTGACTCGAACGACGCTGTTCATCGGCCGGTCCGGCGGACTGGTCGGACTGATGCTTAAAACCCGGCATTCGCGAATCGTCGTCGGATCGCAGCCGAAAATTGCCGGATCAAAATCCCAGCCATAACTGCCAGCGCCCAAATCGCTGCAGCGATAGCAGCCGCGAATTTCACCGACCGTATCAGCACTGCATTCCGCCGTTGGCGTGCCAATGCCGGTTGCTTCTAATAACTGATTGATGATAAAACTGGTGATGATAAAAGCGGAAAGAATAATCACTAAGCCGATAACGGCGTTAGTTAAAATCTTTTTGGCTTGGCTCACCTTTTCGGCGTTACCGGCTGAAGTCATCCAAACATAACCGCCATAAACAATAATGACTACGGCTAAAACCCCCAAAAAGCCGAGTACTGCCCGAATGATATTCATGATGGTCAGGCGCAGATCTTGAGTGCCTAAACCGCTGGCCGTGCCATACTGCAAACCAACGTCCAAAGCCAAGGCTGAAGCAACAATCAAAAAAGTGCCAATCAAAGCCAGTAAAAAGATTGGGAAAATTTTCTTTTTGATTTTTACTTTTCTAAACATCATTATCGCTTCGCTAAAAAGCTATTTTCTAATACTAATGGTGCTAATTATTTTTGCATCACTATCCGCTTAATCCGCGTTACAATCCGCTCTTATCGGCGCCGCAGGATGATTTTTGATTGAACTAACCGATAAAATACTACCAAAAACTAATTAATTAGTACTACAATTTAATAGCCGGTGAAGCACTCAGAATTCTGCCAGCTGGCCTGGTCTAAAGCAAAGCCGTTGCAACAATAAGGTCGGCTGGCTAAAACTCCGCAGCAGCCCGCGCCGGTTGCCGGATCGCAAATGTCAACCTGCGGTCCCTGGGAAGGCAGGAAACAATTTTGATAAACGTCTTTAACGCCGGAGCCAATTTCCGCGCCATAGTTAGTCACCTCAATAAATCGGGTGTGATTAACCAAGGCCTTGGTTTGATCGGCATAACTGTCTAAGGGCAGAAAAGTATCTAAATTTTCTTTGGCTACCCACCAACCAACCGGCGACACTGATCGATCAACTAAATTGACGTATTTCTGATTAACGCACCTGGGGCCGCCAATGCTGGCGACGGCCTGACATTCATTATCTTCCAAGCAAAAAGTTGGTTCAGAGTCACTGATACATTTGTTTCGGTTAGTGTCGCACCTCTGGCCGGCCGCCTGGTTGCAATCAGTGTTGGCTTCACAGTAGCAAAGTCCGTCGCGGTAATTAGAGCCTGGTTTTAAAGAACTACTCATCATTAATTCATCAAAGGTCGCTTCAACCGGATTAAGCAAATTAACATTGGTCTGGCCAACAGCGGTGCCAATTTCAGTAATCCGGGGCGGGCTTAAATCAATATTGCGATTAAGATAAAATTCCCAAACCAAATCATCGCCGGTGCCGCCGCTTGGTTGATTCAAGCTGTAAGCCGGCTGATTGCTTTGGGCTGGCGGACCCTCGGCCTGACCGTAGAGCCGGCCGCTTAAGCTGTAAGTGTTGGCGTTGCCATTAAAGGAATTACTGGCCGCGTCAATTAGGCCGGATGGCAGCGGCCGACTTTCCGGATAATGAAAGCCTAAGCCATCGCTTTGGCTGCTGCAAACCTTGGCCGGATCAGCGCCGGCGGTGTCAACGCAAAAACTAAAATTAGGGTCAGTGCATTCGCCATTACCGCTACATTGCTTTAGTAGGCCGGCTTTGACCGTTACCCGATAATGAGTCGCTTCATAAGGATCGGGATCATTATAAGGCCAACAAAATACCCGGTCCCCGCAAGAATTGGTAATTGGTTGGCCGGCTTGATCAAGGCATTCTTCATTGGATAAAATTTCAACGGTCTTATACTGGTTACTCATTAAATAGCTGCCGGCAACTTGGGTCCAACCAGCGCCCGGTTTATCATACTCAACAGCAATGTTATTTTCATTAGCTTGAGCCGGATCAATCGCTTCGTTAAAATCAATTACCACAATCGCATTACGCGCTTTATCCGGCGCATCCCTAGTGGTAGGGGTTAGGACCGCATCAGTGCCGCCGGCCAGCGGTGAAATCACGGCCCAACTGCCACTGGCCTGAATCGGGATATTGTTGCCTTGTTTACCGGCCACTACCGCGGTCAAGTTGACGGCTGATCCGCTTTGAAAAGCAGTGACTGCTAAATTATCAACGTTGATTTTAGCCGCAATATTAGCGGCCGTAGCAAAAGTGCTATCACCGATTTCAATCTGATTGCCAATCGCTCCGGAACCAACAAAAGTGTAAGTTTTAATGTCAACCTTCAAAGTATCGGCGGTTTTGGCAGCGACCACGTCAATGCCCCACTGATTACCGGCCGCATAACCGGAATCAAAAATCAAGGTTAAACCGCCGCCTAAATTAACCGTATTGGCAGTGATTGCCGCGCTGGGGTTATTGTTGGGATTACCCGCTGACCAAAAAACATTGGCGGTATTAGATCCCGAATTGATGGTGACGGTTATTCTGCCGGTATAACTGCCGTTATAACTGCCGGAAACTAAAGCTCCTGTTGTCCCGGCTAAAATTACCGGGGAAGCGGCGCTGGCCGCGACCGCAACCTGGGCAAGTCGCTGAACCAAAATTGAGCCCTGGGCCTCAACCGGCGCGCTGGTTGAATATAAGTCGCCTTGATTATCAGGCTGGGGAAAAACATTGCTGGCTTCAACCGGATCTAAATCCAGAAATGTTCCAATCTCAAAAGTCCATTGGAAAAAATTAGCCGCCCCGGGGAAAGCCGATTGGCCATTATCTTTTTCAATAGCGCTGGTCAATTTAACCGAATACCAAGTATTGCTCACCGAGTTGCCCAGATAATCAACCGGGTTAAAAACAAAAGTTCGGCCGTCATTGCTGCTCGCCAAGACTTCATCATCGACTAATTTTGACCCTTCGCCGTCATCGTTCGGAAAAATTAAAACGTTGTTGGCAATCAATTCGCCGCTACAAGGACTCGCGACGTTGCAAGTCGCCGCCGCCCCTTTAATAATCGTGGCCGGATCCATATTAACTTTAAAAGTCACCATGACATTGGTATTTCTGGCAACGTCTCGGGCATAAGGCACCGGATAAACGTTTTCAATTATGCCGGAACCCAAATGGCCGCAATTGATGCAGCCTTGGGGCGGCGGACCGCCCGGCGGAATTCCCGGCCCATACAAAGCGCGTTCCAAACTGCCGATAATGAAACTGACAATGGCAAAAGCGGAAAAAATAATTACCAGCCCGATGGCGGCGTTGCGTAAAATCCTTTTGGCCTGATCAATTTTCTCCGGGTTGCCGGCGGAAGTCATCCAGATATAACCGCCGTAAATGGTGATGACAATGGCGATAATGCCAACTAAGCCCAGAATGATCCGAACAATTTTCATGATCGTTATCCGGATATCTTGAGCGCCTAAACCGGTAATCGTGCCGTACTCTAAGCCGGTCTCCAGAGCCGCCGCCGGCAAAACCAAAGTTAAAAATAAAACTACCACCGCTAAAAAAACAGTGATAGTTTTATCCCTTAAAGCCAGCTGGGAACCAAGATTTTTTTTAACCCTCTTCATAAATTTTCAGCTATTAACCCCGCACCTTTTAACCGATTGTATATTTTTAGATGAGACAAGAATCAAATAATTGATTTTGTTAAACAAACAAGAACCAATTTTATAACCTATCAAGCGCGAAGCGCTTGTCGGTTAAAAGGTGCGGGGTTAATTATTCTTCTAATGCCGCCTTAACCAATTGGCTTACCAGGCTGCCATCAGCCTGACCGGCCAATTCCTTCATCACCGCGCTCATCACTTTGCCTGTCGCCGGCGGTCCGGAAACACCCAATTGCTTGATGACTTCGGCAATCTTTCTCTTAATCTCGTCCTCGCCTAACTCCGGCGGTAAATATTGACTGACAACCTCAATTTCTCTTTTTTCTTTATCGGCTAATTCCGGGCGGCCGCCTCGCTGATAAAGCTCAATCGCTTCTCTCCTTTTTTTTACTTCACTGCGCAGTAACTTGGTAATTTCTTCGGCGGTCAGTTTTTCCCGTTTTTTGACAATTTCGGCGTTGGTAATCGCCGTTTTGAGCTGGCGCAACACCAAAACCGCCAGTTCATTTTTAGCTTTAAATGCCTGGAGATAATCTTTTTCCAACTGTTTTAGAACTTCCATTGAATTTAACGGAAAGTTTTTGATGTTTTGTCTTCTGGCAGTTTGCCGATTTTTTTGAGATATTCCCTTTTTTCTGAAATCTCCAATCGTCTTAGGGCTTCTCGGCGAACTTTATTTTTGTTTTTTGGTCTCTCGTAAAAACGAATCTTTCTGGACTGGATTAACCGGCCGCTCTGCTGTAATTTCTTATGAAATCTTCGCAATAAGCTCTCAAAAGTTTCGCTTTTCTTTCTTTTAACTTCAGCCACCTAGTATTCACCTCCTTAGTGAATAGTGATTAATTTTTAAATAAATTTTAAATAAAAACTTACTCAACTTCCTCTTATTACCATACCATTTTATACCCGATAAGTCAAACAAAAAATGTGTTTGGCTACAATGATACTGAACACTTGCGGTTAAATAGGAATCTGGCTTTTAGGCAGTTTAAACCCGATGGTTGGCTAATTTCTTTTTTAATTCCTGAATGATTTTATTAAAATCAACCACTTCCTGAACGCCGCTTTCCATGTCCCGAATCAAAATAGTGCCGTCCATCACTTCCTTCTGACCTAAAATCAAAGCGTATTTAACTTTCAATTTATCGGCCAACTCTAATTGCGATTTCAAACTGTCTTTGGCAAAATTTTCTTCAACTTTAATTTCTTCCCGACGTAATCGTTCAAATAAAATTAAAGCTTTGACTTTAGCGGCATCGCCGATCTGGGCTAAAAATACTTCCACTGGCACCGGCAACGGTATTTTAACTTCTTGCTGCTTTAACTGAGAGATGGTTCTTTCAATGCCGGCCGAAACACCCATCGCCGGCGTCGGCCGACCGCCCAAAAGTTCAACTAAACCGTCATAGCGACCGCCGCCGCCCAAAACGCTCTGAGCACCCTCTTCTTTGTCAGTCGGCCAAATCTCAAAAACCGTCCGGGTATAATAATCAAGCCCTCTGACCAGGTGGGGGTTAAGCTTATAGGAGATATTTAACTCATCAAGATAGCCAACCACTTTCATAAAATGATTCTTGCAGTCATCGTCAAGCCAATCAATAATTTGCGGCGCTTCATTTTTGATGAACTGACAAGACACTTTTTTGCAATCTAAAAGCCGAAGCGAATTTTTAGTTAAGCGCTTTTTGCAATCATCGCAAAGCATTTTTCTTTTGCTGCGGTAATAAGTTACCAACTCCTGCAGGTAGGCCGCCCGACAACCGGGACAGCCAATACTGTTGACCTGAATACTGATTTGGTTAAGGCCGATTTGCTGATAAAAATTATTAATGATGGCGATCACCTGGGCATCAATCACCGGATTGGCGTCGCCTAAAATTTCAAAACCAAATTGGTGAAATTGCCGTTGCCGGCCCGATTGAGGCCGCTCGTGGCGAAAAGCCGGGCCCCAATAATAGAATTTCACCGGCTGGGGTAAACTGACCATGCCGTGATTGATATAAGCTCGGGCGACCGAAGCGGTAAATTCCGGGCGCAAGACGACTACTCCTTCACCCTGATCAATAAAACTGAACATCTCTTTTTCCACAATGTCGGTCTGCCTGCCGATGGAACGGATGAATAAATTCGCCTCTTCTAGAATTGGCAAATCAATTCGGGGAAAACCATAGCCGGCGGCAAAACTGGCCGCCGTTTCCCTCACAAATTGCCAGTAGTGCTGTTCCGCCGGTAAAATATCCTTAAAGCCCCGCAAAAGCTGGGGGGTTTTCGCCAAATATCTCTTGGGCGGTTTTTTGATTTTGTCTTCTTCGGTTTTTTTAACCATAGGTATACTAACCGTTGACCGCCGACCGTTAACTGTTTCCCTAAAAGATTAACGGCTGGCGGCCAATGGGCTATAAATTATATTCTAAATTATTTGAAACAATGCCAATTCGATAAAAAGGCCAACCCCGCAGCCAAGTTCGACCGACAATATCTTGACGTTTGATTGATCCGAAAGCGCGCGAGTCTAAACTGGCCAGGCGATTATCGCCCAAAAGATAATATTCATCCACGCCCAGCTCAACTTCCACCTCGCCTAAAGTTTTCATCGCCGGCAAAAGATAATCCTCTACCAAAACCTCGTACTCGGCGGTGGCGGAATTAAAAACAAGAACTTCGCCGCCAGAAACTTTAATTTTTTCTCCCGGCAGGCCGATAATTCTTTTAATAAAATACTGGCTGCGGTCAAAGGGATACCGGAAAACGACCGAATCCCCGCGATCCGGATCAGCAAAGCGGTAGCTAATCTCGTCAATAATCAAATATTCATGATCATAGAAATTCGGCTCCATTGAAGCTCCCTTGACGTAAAAAGGTTTGATTAAAAAATAACGAACCGGAATGATAATCGCCAGCGAAATCACCACTACTTTAAAAACTTCCCAGCCAAAGATTAAAATCTGTTTGCCTAAAGACAAATCTTCATCAAGGTAGTTGGGATATTTGTTTTTTTTGAGCGGGGTCATAAACGATCGGGATAATTAGTAATAATGCCGTCAATCCCTAAATTTTTTAGGTAACTGATCTTTTTTGGGCTGTCAACCGTCCAGGCGCAAATCTTAATGCCCCGACGGTGGAAAAGATTGACTTTTTCCTTGCTTAAAAAATGATGATTAATGTTTAAATAATCGGCGTGAGCGTTTTTCACCACCCAAGAAATATAATATTTAGTCAGGGGTAAAAATAAAATCGCCAAAAAATCTAAAACAAACCAAATGTTAAAAACATTGGTCGCCCGAAAAACTAAAGCAGTGGTGATTCTTGGTTCAATTTTTTCCACCAGCCTGATTTCACTGGGATGATTGGAAGAAATCATCACTGTCCTAAAATCAACCTTATAGTCTCTCAACGTCTGAACCACAATTTGGGCGCTGCCCTTAACCTTAAGATCAATATTCAAACCAATTCTATTGTCAATCACCTCCAACACTTCGGCGAGAGTGGGGATGTTTTCCGTCTTTTTAATTTTAACCTCTTTAACTTCCTCTAAAGTTAAATTGGAAACCCGGCGAAATTTCTTGGCTAAACGAGCCAGCTGATTGTCGTGAATCACGACCGGATATTTATCTTTGGTAATTCTCACGTCAAATTCAACCATATCCACGTCCAACTCTAACGCTTTTCTGAAAGAAGCAATGGTATTTTCTGGAGCATAGGCTTTTGCTCCGCGATGACCAATTTTAAGCATAATTATAGAAATCCTAAGACCAAGCGCTAAATTCAAAATTACAATGTTCACCCTTCGATAAACTCGGGGTGACCCTGACCTTTCAGCCTTGTTCAAGGTCACCTCGAATTTACCGAGAGGTGAGCTTGCCGAATGGGTCAAAATCCGAAATGGCAATCCTAAGAGTTTTGAATTTAGAATTTTGAGAATTGTAATTTATTTGGAATTTGGTGCTTGGAATTTGAGATTTTACTTCGGAATTTGGAATTTGGTGCTTGGTGCTTGGAATTTATTTTATTGGTGGAGTATCCTTGAATTAGTCCGAACCGTTTTCGCCACCGCAGGCGGCGAGGAATTCCCCCCGCGAAAATTCGGAAAGGCGGCGGAGCCGCACCGCTGACAATTTCAAGTTTTTCTTTGGCGGCAAATTACTTATGACAAGTAACACAACCCATAATATGATTCTGATACGAACTACTAGCTTTTTCAAGACTATCTTCTGCATCTCGTCTCTTTTTCCTCCACTCCAAGCTAATAGGATTTCCGGGCGGTGTATCAATGCCGAGCGGTTCTGTCGCCGGGGGAAGCCGAAACTTCCCAGCTTCACCTTGAGCCACTTGTACAAATTTAAAAAGTTTTTCGCCTTCTTCGCAGTGCATATAAATAAACTTAAATTTGAATCGAACCAAAAAATTTCTGAACTATCGGTAAATCAAGGTCGTTCGAATCAGAAACTTGGACGCTGGGGTTAATAATATAACCTTTATGCGGTATTAAAAAGTGTCGGAAATAATACTTTATGCCATTTATTTCTCGTTCAAAAATCACATCAACAATCTTCGCGTTGCCTTCGGTAATCGTTTCGTTACGAAAAACTTTGCCACCTTTTAGTTCTTGGGCAAGTACTAAGTCAGAAACCTCTTTTTCTAAAGTGCAACCGAGATCGGCGGGGCACTCGGCAAAATTAAATAAAAATTGTTTCAAACCTGGTCCGTCAAAAGTAACCGCTCCATTATCTAAGTTCGATGTTTTATATGAGCCGGCTCTGATGAGTCTGCCGCTACGCTCCCTGCTTTTATCCTCATATTCGGGATTAGGATATTCGGAAGGAAACTCGATACTTGCAGATAAATCTTTGATTTCTACTTTTGAAGGAGAGGAATTATAAGAAAGCTCTTCAGGTGGAATATCAGAAATTTTTTGGGCCACATATCCCTCGAAGATACTCACCGTAAACTGGAAAAGAGAGGCCAACAAAAATAGAATTGAGAAAATAAACAGTAATAATTTTTCTCGCTTTTTGAAACCAAAACGCCAAATTAAATACGCAATTATTCCGAGAATAATTGCCCAAGGGACAATGGTAACAAGCAAGCTTCCAACAAAATATCCGGCACTTTTAAATGGCGTACTAAGAGCTACAAATAAAAGCGAGAGTGCGAGAAAAATTATACTTAGCTTATTTTTGTTGTTTCCTGTTCCCATATTAAAGCAATGATAAGCCAAATATCTCTTGAATAAAAACTATGACCAACACGAATACAATCAGAAAAAGCAAAACTATTATGCCAGAAATTAGCCCCTTAACTTTAGAAAGTTTTGGATATTTTTCAAAAATAATTTTTGATGTCTTTTTATAAAGCGCAATGAATCCATACGTAATAAAAATTAGTAGAAGTACAGACCCTATGGCTTTAAATAATGCTCCAAACATAGTTTTCAAAAGTATGATTAAAAAATTTTCTTTTCCCAAAATGCGAAACCGTGAATTCATTTTTACCCCAAAAATTGAATACCA
>Ga0209541_10008529_pt1 | contig 16867 bp, 15 predicted proteins | sample RifCSPlowO2_01_FD_184027 | JGI IMG/M metagenome (GOLD analysis project Ga0209541, IMG submission 184027) | Groundwater microbial communities from Rifle, Colorado - Rifle CSP2_plank lowO2_0.1 (SPAdes) (version 2) | ecosystem: Environmental > Aquatic > Deep subsurface > Groundwater | place...
GCGTAAATTATTTTTGGCGCTTGCCGGCTTGATCTTGGGGCTTAGCATTTTCTGGTTTAGCCGACCAAAGCCGCCGATTGCCTATCAGAATATTTCGGTGACTGAATTTGATGCGATTTTGGCCAAGTCAGACCCGTTTGTGGTCGACGTCCACACGCCGGAGCAAAAACATCTTGCCGGGACTGACGTTTTTATTGACTATACCCAAATTGGCAACCGTTTGTACGCCTTCCCTGCAGACAAAAATGCCGAAATTCTAGTTTACTGCCGCACCGGTTCGATGAGCCAAACTGCCTCACAAGTTTTAATCAATGCCGGCTATACCAACGTTAAAAATCTGGTCGGAGGGGTGACTGCCTGGAGAGAACAGCACCAGGGAATTTTTCTTTCCCCCGCAACTTACGATTTAGGCACAGTGATTTACGGCGATGTTGCCTCGACCGATTTTACTCTGCAAAATAGCACTGATAAGGAAATAAAGTTGACTAAAGTTTCCACCTCCTGTTCTTGCACCAAGGCATCTCCGCAGCAAACAACCATTGCGCCATGGGAAACTACCACCATTAGCGTGACTTTTGACCCGGCGGTTCATAAAGATGACACCGATTTGGGGGATATTACCAGAACCATTTATCTTGATACCAATCACCCTAACTTTGACCATTTAACCGCTACTATTACCGCCAGAGTAATTAAAAAATAACAAAACTGATATGTTTTACAAAATTTCTTTAATCGCCGCTTTTATTGCCGGCATGGTGGCTTTGTTTGCTCCCTGCTGTATCTCTTATTTGTTGCCGGCCTATTTAGGCAACATTTTCAAAGAAAAAAAACAGGTGATTTTAATGACCTTAGTTTACTCCTTGGGGATTTTTGTGGTGTTGCTACCGGTAGTTTTAGGGGCCCAGATTTTAGCGAGCTGGTTTTTTAAACTTCATGATCAAACTTATCTTTTCGGCAGCATCTTATTAATCGGGGTGGCGTTTTTGTCCTTATTTGGCATTAAATTACCTATGCCCCACTTTAGCTATCAAACTAAAGGCGGGAAACCTGACGTTATTTCTACTTTTATTTTGGGTTTATTTGCCGGAGTCACCTCGGCTTGCTGTGCGCCGGTGTTACTGGGAGTAATTACTTTAAGCTCTTTAACCTCAAGTACGGCTTTGGCCTTGGGGGTTGGAGGCGCTTACGTTTTAGGCATGGTCACCCCTTTGTACCTCACAGCTTTATTTATCGATAAATTCAATCTTTTAAGCAAACCGTGGTTAAAAACCAAAGTCACCCAAATAAATTTGGATGATAAAATTTATCCGATTTTTGCCTCTAACCTTATTGCCTTTGTCATTTTTATGCTCGCCGGTTTGGCGATGATGGTTTTAACTTTACAAGGCAGGTTGGGAATGACCGCGTCGCAAGCGATTTTAAGCCAAACGATTAATAACTTTGCCTTTAAAATCACTGCGGTTACCGGCAACCCCTGGCTTAATTTAGGCTTTGCGGCAGGAGCGTTATATTTAATTTATCAACTAGTTAGGAGGGGTTTAAAATGACCGTTTACACCTGTCCGATGCATCCTAAGGTTCGTCAATCAGGACCAGGGAGATGTCCCAAATGCGGCATGGATCTGGTGCCTATCGATGAAGCGGACAAAGGTGATCATCATGCTGGCCACGATCACGCCAGCATGATGGCCAGTCCAACAGCAGCCAAAGATTTTTTAACCCGGTTTATCATTGTGACGATATTATTGATTCCCCTGGGCTTATTGACCTTATTTAGCGGACCGGCGTTATTAAAGCTGATTGTGGCTTCAATTATTTTTTACTTTGGGCTGATTTTTTTTGTGCACGCCCGCCACGAAATCATGGTTGGTAAATATGGGATGATGACCTTAGTTTCTCTGGCAGTTGGTTCCGGCTATTTATTTTCTGCCGCCGGCACTTTTATTCCGGCATTAGGAACGGAATTTTATTTGGAAATCTCAACTTTGATCTGGGTTTTATTATTTGGCCATTTTTTGGAAGCTAAAAGTTCTTCCGCCGCCGGCAACGCCTTGCAGGAAGTGGCTAAGTTGTTGCCAAAAGAGGCCCATTTAATCGTTGGCGGTCAGGTCAAAGACGTCAGCTTAGATCAGTTAAAAAAGGGAGACGTGGTTAGGGTGTTACCCGGAGAAAAAGTTCCGGCCGACGGGGTGATTGTTAAGGGTGGCGCCAATTTTAATGAGGCCCACATTACCGGAGAATCAAAGCCGGTTGAAAAAGCCAAGGATAGTAAAGTGGTGGCCGGCGCCATTTGCTTGGACGGTTCGGTGGAAGTCAAGCTTGACCGGGTGGGAGAAAACTCTACCATTGGTCAGATTGAAAAATTAATTAAAGCCGCCCAGAATACTAAGCCGTCAGCCCAGCGGCTGGCTGACAAAATTTCCAGTTACTTAACTTTTGTGGCTTTAATTGTCGCCTTGTTAACCTTGGCGGTTTGGTCACTTTTAATCGGTCAACCTTTTGTTTTTGGATTGACTTTGGCGATTACGGTTTTAGTCATTGCTTGTCCTCACGCCTTGGGTTTGGCGATTCCAACCGTAACCACGATTGCTACCAAGCTAGCAGTCAATAACGGAGTGTTTATTAAAGACATGGCCAAACTGGAAGTGGTCAAAAAAGCCGACTATGTGGTCTTTGATAAAACCGGGACGCTGACCAAAGGGGAATTTGGCGTCACCAAGGTAGAGGCGAAAGACAAAAATGCCAAGAACTTAATAACCATTGCTGCCGGCCTGGAAGCGCATTCTTCACATGTCATCGGTCAGTCAATTGTTAAGTACGCCAAAGGACAAGGAATTAAATCGGTAAGGGTAGACAATTTTAAAAACTTGGCCGGCAAAGGGATTCAGGGTGAAGTTAACGGCAAAACTTATTATGTCGGCAATGCTACCCTAATGAAAGAATTAAATCTTACGCCTAAAAGCGCGGCTAATGTATTTGTGGCGGAGGGAAACCAGATTTTGGGCAGTCTTACTTTAGCCGATGCGATTAAACCGGAATCAAAAACGGCTATCGATAAGCTTCACCGTTTGGGCGTTAAAGTGGCGATGCTCACTGGCGACAACCAGGCAGTGGCCGATAAAGTCGGCAAAGAACTTAAGATAGACACTGTTTTTGCTCAAGTTTTACCTGAAGATAAATACAAGCACATAAAATCCTTACAGGATAAAGGTAGAACCGTGATTATGGTCGGTGACGGTGTTAATGATGCCCCGGCTTTAACCCAAGCCAATGTCGGCGTCGCTGTTGGGGCAGGTACCGATGTCGCAGTTGAGGCCGGCGACGTAGTTTTAACCCGGAGTAATCCAGAAGATATCAGCCGGCTGATTGTTTTGTCACGCAAGGTTTACCGAAAAATGATTGAAAATTTAACCTGGGCTTTGGGCTATAACACCTTGGCGATCCCGGCCGCCGCCGGGTTATTTATGCCTTGGGGAATTCAATTAAAACCGGAGTTCGGGGCGATTTTAATGAGTTTGTCTAGCGTGATTGTGGTCATTAACGCTATGAGTCTAAGAAAAGCAAAATTATCCTTATGATCGGAGCCGGCCTGCTGGCCAGTTTTGGTTTAAGTCTTTTTTATTATTTGGTTTTATTTTTATTCACCAAAGACGCGTTTTACCCATTGCAACAATTTTTAAACTTATGGCCCTGGATGAGTCTGTTGATTTTGGGTTTTGGAGTACAGTGGGCAATGTTCGCCCGCTTGCGTCAGGGGAAGATGATGGTTGGCGGCAGCAGCGCGGTTTCCGGAGTCAGCATGGTAGCCTGCTGTGCCCACCATGCAGTCGAAGTAGCGCCGTTTTTAGGTTTGGCCGGAGCGGCCATATTTTTAGTTAACTACCAAAAGGAGCTGTTATTTGTCGGTATTATCAGTAATCTAGCCGGCATTGGCTATATGCTCTGGAGGTTAAAACGATGAAGTGGTTAGTTGGTTTAATGACTCTGATGGTTTTTACCCTGGCGGGGTGGTTTTGGTTAGTGCCCAAACCATTTGAACCGATCGCATTGGAAACAAAAATAATTAACTTGGGACAAGTTGAGGTGAGCGTTGTCCCTCAAGATGTTGTTGCCGATAAACCAGTGGTTTTTAAACTTGACTTTACCACCCACTCGATTGATCTTGACTATGACTTAACTCAAGTAGTTTCGGCTCAAGACGATCGGGGTAACACCTATATCGTTTCCAGTTGGTCTGGCGGTAGTGGCGGTCATCATTTACAAGGAGAATTGACGTTAGCACCGCTTCAATCAGGGGTAAAACAATTAATTTTATCTTTCAAAAATATTAATGGGGAAGGGGGTGAATTAATGTGGCAGTTATAAAAGAAAAAGCTGTTGCTAACGCCGCCGCTGTTTGGGTGGGTGGAGTTTATATTTTTTGCAGCCTGGCTTTTGTCTTATTTCCCGGTGTCAGCCGTTTAGTAGCCCAGAGCTGGTTTCACGGTTTTGATATGAGTAAAATGTGGGTTTACCAGCCGATTAGGAGCAATTTTGGCCTGGGATTGGTCACGGCCGTTGGCTTAACTTGGATAGCGGCTTGGCTGTTTGCCTGGCTAATAAACTATTTTGGCAGTACTTCCAAGCGCTAACCCTTGACAACTGGCGAGAATTTGGTATAGTACTCTAATCTCAGCCTGTTACTCAGGCTAGTTTTTGTTGTTAACTTTTTTAGTTTGCCGGTGATCAACTTTTTTTGACAATCAGTTAAATTTATAAAACGGGTCGAAAGCCCGTTTTTTCTGTACTTTTTTAAAATTAATGTTTACAACTACCGCTAAAACCAACCGTCTTTTTTGGAAAAAAGCGCCTAAAAATATACCCCAGTTGAATTTAGTGGATGTCCAAAAAGAGTCATATCAATGGTTTTTGGATACGGGTATTAAAGAAGCTTTGGATAGCATTTCTCCGATTGATGATTTCACCGGCAAAAATTGGCAGCTTGAATTTGGGGATCATACAGTCGGTGAGCCCAAACATTCTCCTCAACAGGCGCTTAAAAAAGGCTTAACCTTTGAGGCACCGCTAAGAGTTAAGGCAAAATTAACTAATCTGCAGACAGGTGATGTTACCAAGCAGGAAGTGTTTATGGGCGACGTTCCTCAAATGACCCGAGTTGGCACTTTTATCATCAACGGCATCGAAAGAGCCGTCGTTAATCAATTGGTCAGGTCTCCGGGGGTCTTTTTTTCCGGCACAGTTGATTTGACCACCGGCCGCAATCTTTACCAAGCAGAACTTCGTCCGCTTAGGGGTTCTTGGTTGGAAGTAAACATTTCCCGCTACAATACCGTCTCGGTAAAAATTGACCGACACCGTAAAATCTCGGCGACCACCCTACTTCGGGCCTTAGAGCCTCATACCGATGAAGAGATTATGAAAATGTTTGCCGTGGTTGACGTGGACCAAAAACACCCCTACATTTTATCTTCCCTGGAAAAAGACCCGGCCAAAACCCATGAAGAGGCCTTGATTGAGATTTACCAAAAAATGCGTCCAGGAGAGCCGGCGATTTTGGATAACGCCAAAGAGTTATTGCAACGGATGTTTTTTGATCCTAAGCGTTACGATTTGGGTGACGTCGGCCGCTACAAATTAAACCGCCGCCTAGGTCTTAAGGTTGATCAAAACACCAGGGTTTTAACCGCGTCGGACATTATTGCTACGATTAAATATTTAATTGGTCTCCAAAACGGCAAAGGCAGGGTTGACGATATTGACTCACTTAGTAACCGTCGGGTCAGGCGTGTCGGTGAGCTGGTGGCCACTACCGCTTTTAGATTGGGTCTGCTTCGGCTAGAGCGTTCCATTAGAGAAAAAATGAGCTTAGCTAAAGCCGAAGTCGAAATTACCCCCAGCACTTTAGTAAATCCCAGACCAGTGATTGCTGCCGTCTCCGACTTTTTCAGAAGAAATAGGTTGTCAACAATTTTGGATCAAACCAACCCCCTGTCGGAAATTGATAACTTAAGGCGTTTGTCAGTCATGGGCCCGGGGGGCGTTACCCGGGAGAGAGCCTCATTTTCAATGCGGGATATTAACGCCAGTCAATACGGCCGGATTTGTCCAGTCAGGTCTCCCGAAGGCCCAAACATTGGTTTAGTGACTTATCTGGCTTTATTTGCCCGAGTCAATCCGTTTGGCTTTTTGGAAACGCCTTATAGAAAGGTGGTAGCCGAGGGCAGTGGCGCTAAGAAAAAGATGCGTGTTTCTGACGAAATTGTCTATCTGGCCTCAGATGAAGAAGAAACCCACTACATTACTCACGCCGAAGCCGGGGTTGATGAGCAGGGATACTTGCTTCAAGATTGGCTGCCGGCCCGCTACCAAACAGAATTTTTAGAAGTGTCTAAAGAACAGATTGAATATATCGATGTTGTTCCCCGCCAAGTGGTTGGGACTTCGGCCTCCTTAATTCCTTTCATCGCCCACGACGAGGCTAACCGAGCGTTAATGGGTACTCATATGCAGTGCCAGGCAGTACCTTTGGTGCGCCCCACCGCTCCGATTGTCGGGACCGGCATGGAATTGGATGTGGCCGCCTCAATGAAGCGGATTGTGACTTCTTTAACCGACGGCAAAATAATCTACGTTGACGCAAACCAGGTGGTGGTTAAGGCTCCGACCGCTCAAGCCAAGCAGGTAAAGCAAAATCTAGCCCAACTACCGGAACAAATTGAAGTTAACGGCAATGAAATTAATTACAAAGTAATTAAATTTTCCCGTACCACCCAATCGACCTGTTATTCTCAAAAACCGGTAGTCACTTTGGGCGATAACGTTAAAACCGGCGATCTTTTAATTGACGGTCCTGCTTGCGACCAGGGGGAATTGTCTTTAGGTCAAAACCTAACTATCGCCTACATGAGCTATGACGGTTTGGGATATGAAGATGCGGTGATCATTTCCGATCGGTTAGTCAAAGAAGACGTTTTAACTTCAATCATGATTAACGAATATGAAGCCAAAATTATGGATACAAAGTTGGGACCGGAAGAATTAACCCGCGACATTCCCAACGTTGGTGAAACTGAACTTGCCAATTTAGGCGAGGACGGTATTGTTGTTATCGGCAGTCAGGTCGAACCAAACGATATTTTAGTGGGCAAAATTGCCCCCAAGGGTGAGACAGAATTAACCGCTGAAGAGCGCTTATTGCGGGCGATTTTTGGCGAAAAGGCCAGAGAGGTTCGTGATACTTCATTAAGAGTCCCTCATGGTGAGGGTGGGACAGTGATTGAGGTAAAAATCTTTGATCGGGAAAAAGGTGACGAGCTTGATCCTGGAGTGATCAAAAAAGTAGTCGTTCAGGTAGCCCAGATGAGAAAAATTGTCGTCGGCGATAAATTAGCCGGTAGACATGGTAACAAAGGGGTGATTTCAAAAGTAGTCCCGGCAGAAGACATGCCTTATTTTGCCGACGGCCGGCCGGTAGACATTATTATTTCCCCACTGTCGGTGCTGGCCCGGATGAACTTAGGTCAATTAATGGAAGCCCAATTAGGCTGGGCAGCCCAAAAACTTAACTACAAAATCGGTTTGCCGGTATTTGAACAAGTGAAGGAAGAGTTAATCGAGGAAGAGCTTAAAAAAGCCAAGCTGCCGATTTCCGGGAAAGTCCAGCTTTATGATGGTCGCACCGGCGAAGCTTTTGACCAAGAAACCGCCGTTGGCGTGGCCTACATCTTAAAGTTAATCCACATGGTTGAAGACAAAACTCACGCTCGCTCGACCGGTCCTTATTCATTAGTAACCCAGCAGCCTTTGGGCGGTAAAGCCCAGATGGGCGGTCAGCGCTTGGGCGAGATGGAAGTTTGGGCTTTGGAGGCTCATCGGGCAGCTCATGTTCTTCAAGAAATGCTGACGATTAAATCTGATGACGTTGTCGGTAGGGCCAAGGCCTTTGAAGCAATTGTTAAATCTTTGGACATTCCCGAGGCGACCGTGCCCGAGTCGTTTAGAGTCTTAGTCAAAGAGTTAAACAGTTTAGGCTTAAACATCATTCCGTCAGGGAGTCTTGCTGATGACGCTAAAGATGAAGAAGATGAACTGGAAGCTGAAGAGCCGGCCGATGAGGCTAAGGCAGAAGAGACAAAAGAAGAAGCGAAAACAGAAGAAGTTAAAGAGAAAAAAAATGAACAAGCTAACTGATTTTACCAGCTTACAGATTAAACTCGCTTCACAGGAAGTGATTAAATCGTGGTCTCATGGTGAAGTTTTAAAGCCGGAAACGATTAATTACCGAACGTTAAAGCCGGAAAAAGACGGTTTATTTTGCGAACGGATTTTTGGTCCGACCAAAGATTGGGAATGTTACTGCGGTAAGTATAAAAGAATCCGCTACCGCGGGATTATCTGCGATAAATGCGGCGTTGAAGTGACTCAGTCAAGGGTGAGGCGCGAGCGCATGGGTCATATCAATCTAGCCTGTCCAGTGGCTCACATTTGGTTTTTCAAGGGTGCCCCGTCTCACTTGTCCCTTTTATTAAACATCTCACCGAGAAACTTATCCGGAGTAATTTACTTTGCTAAATACTTAGTCATCAGCGTTGACAAAGAGTCCAAAAAAACAACACTTAAAGAATTAGATGATCAGTATCTGGCCAAAGAAAAAGAGCTAGAAGTTAAAAGCAAAGAAGAGACTAAAGTTGCCCAAACAGCCGGAGTCGCAGCGATTAAAGAGATTAAAGGAAAGATTAAGGCTAAGGAACAACAGGAAATGGCGATCAGCGAAGCTGAGTTAAAAACTAAGAGGGCAATTGCCACTTTGCGCGAAAATCTGTTAAACGAAAAAGAAACTGCTAAAGAAATATTTAGCACCGTCAAAGATTTGGCTAAGCGCACCAAAGCCTTATCGGTTTTATCCGAAGAAGAATACTTAAAATTAAACGAGTACAGGGCGATCGCTTTTATGGAAGTCGGGATGGGTGCTGAAGCGATACTTCAAGTAATTAAAGCGCTGGACTTGGACAAACTGATCAAAAAATACCGGGGTGAAGTCAAACAGTATTCGGGTCAGCGACTAATTAAAGCAACCAAGTGTTTGCGGATTATTGAAGGCTTTAACCATGCTAGCCTAGATCCTGCTTGGATGATAATGACGATCTTGCCAGTTTTGCCGCCAGACTTAAGGCCAATGGTTCAGCTTTCAGGTGGTCACTTTGCTTCGTCTGATATCAATGACCTCTATCGTCGGGTAATTAACCGTAACAACCGCTTGAAACACTTAATCAATTTGGGCGCACCGGAGATTATTTTAAGAAACGAAAAGCGGATGCTTCAGGAATCTGTCGATACTTTAATTGATACTTCCCAAGCCCGGGCAGTCAGACGCCGAGGCTCAAAAGAGTTACGGTCTTTGGCCGACATGCTTCGGGGTAAGCAAGGCAGATTTAGGCAAAACTTACTCGGAAAAAGGGTGGACTATTCCGGCCGGTCAGTCATTGTTGTCGGTCCGGAGTTAAAACTTAACCAAACAGGGATTCCCAAACTCATGGCTTTAGAAATTTTTAAACCCTATGTGCTCCGGGAGTTAATCAATCGGGGACATGCCCCTAACGTTAAATCAGCCAAACACGTTTTAGAACGCCGGCCGCCGGAAGTCTTTGACATTTTAGAAGACGTGATTAAAGACCACCCAGTGTTACTAAATCGGGCTCCGACCCTACACAAGCTTGGCATTCAGGCTTTCTTCCCGGTTTTGGTTGAGGGTAGTGCCATCCACATTCACCCCTGTGTTTGCGCCGGTTACAACGCTGATTTTGACGGTGACCAAATGGCTGTCCACGTGCCTTTGTCTAAGGAAGCCAAGAAAGAAGCGATTACCTACATGATGCCGGCTTCCAACTTATTAAAACCGGCCGACGGTTCGCCAATCACCATTCCTAACAAAGAAATGGCCTTGGGTATTTATTATCAAACCGCCATTGATGCCGCCCTTAAACCTGACTTAAGCGTTTATGCCTCCAGCGTTGAAGCCTTAACCGCCTACCAAAATGACAAGATTAAGCTAAGACAGCCGATTAAAGTCCGCTTAAACGGTCAAATTTCTGATACCACCGTTGGCAGGATTTTACTTAATGAAATGTTGCCGGAGAGTTTGCAATTTATCAACCAGGCAGTTACCGCCGGGACGATTAAGGGGTTGATTAAAAAAGCGATTAGCTTATGCACTCCGGAAGAAACAGCCAAATTGATTGATGACCTTAAAACTTTAGGTTTTGACACCGCCACCATTTCCGGTCTATCAGTGGCAGTGGCCGACTGCAGGATTATTCCCGATAAGGCTGTCATGATCGATGAAGCCAACCAAAAGGCCTCGTTGATCGAAGAAAACTTCAAAAACGGCTTGATTACTCATGAAGAAAAACGCCGTTTGTCTAACGAGTTGTGGATGGAAACCACCGATAATATTGCCGAGAAAACCTGGGATAATTTTGCCGCTGACAACGCCGTTAAAGTGATTATTGAATCAGGCGGCACCAGGGCGAGTAAAGATCAGGTGAAACAGTTGGCCGCCATGAGGGGCTTGGTAGTTGATCCTTTGGGTAAAATTGTCGAACTGCCGACAAAGTCTAACTTTAGGGAAGGTTTGTCGATTTTTGAGTATGTCACTTCTTCCCGCGGCTCGAGGAAAGGTTTGACCGATTCGGCTATTAAGACGGCTGACGCTGGCTATCTCACCCGTCGCTTAGTCGATGTTGCCCACGACATGATTATTAGGCTAGAGGATTGCGGCACCAAGAATGGCTTAACGATTTTGGCCGATAGTCACAGATCCCAATACTTTGCCACCAGAATTACCGGCCGTTTTGTCGCCGAAAAAATCGTTAACCCTAAAACTAAGAAAGCCATTGTTCAAAAGGGCGAGTTAATTACCGAAGAGTTGGCTGAAGTAGTGGTTAAGGCTAAGGTTGAGAAAGTTGTCCTTCGCTCACCCCTAACTTGCGAAGCCAAGTACGGCTTGTGCGCTCAATGTTACGGTTGGGATTTCTCCACCAAAAAACCAGTCACCATCGGCGCTCCGGTCGGAGTGGTGGCGGCTCAATCCATCGGTGAACCAGGCACTCAGTTAACCATGCGGGTGAAACACTTTGGCGGCATTGTTGTTTCTGACGTCACCCAGGGTTTGCCCCGCGTTGAAGAGCTGTTTGAAGCCAGGCATCCAAAAATTACTTCGCCTTTGTCAGAAGTCGCCGGTAAGGTTAATGTGGCCGAAACCGCCCAGGGTTATGAAGTTACGGTCACCCCCCTTAAGGGTGAGCCTCAAGCTTATCTTGTCCCCCTGACTTCAATCTTAAGAGTCAAAAAGGGCCAATTAGTCGGAGTGGGTGAGCAGTTAGCCAGCGGCTCCCTGGACATTAAAGAGTTACTGGCTACCCGCGGCTTACGGGGCGCCCAGGAATACTTAATTGAACAGATCCAGGCAGTTTATGAGTCGCAGGGGATTCCGATTCACGACAAACATTTTGAAGTGGTTGTCAGGAAAATGTCCGACAAAGTCAAAATAGAACAAGTGGGTGACACCAGCTTACTCATCGGTGAATTTATTGAAAAAACCCGGTTTGAATTAGAAAACGAGCGGGTGAAGAAAGAAAAACTTGAACAAGCTACCGCCAGCTTAGCGATTTTGGGCATTACCCGTTCATCGTTGCACACCGAGTCTTGGCTGTCGGCGGCTTCATTCCAAAATACCTCCAGCATTTTGACTCAAGCAGCCGCCTCGGGAAAAATCGACCACCTTTTGGGCTTAAAAGAAAATGTTATAATTGGCCGCTTGATCCCCACCAGTGAGGATCGGGCCAGAATTGATTCTAATTAAAATCTATGCCGACGTTTAATCAGCTGGTAAGAATTGGCCGTAAAGCCAAACCAAAAAAGATTAAAGCCACCGCTTTAAGAAAGACTTTCAATCTTAAAGAGCGGCGGATGCTTATTTCCACCAATCCTCAAAAAAGGGGAGTTTGTCTGTTGGTCAAAACCATGACGCCCAAAAAGCCTAACTCGGCTTTACGAAAAGTCGCCCGGGTAAGGTTATCCAACAAACAGGAAGTGACTGCCTACATTCCCGGCGAGGGTCATAACTTGGCCGAGCACTCAATCGTTTTAGTCAGAGCCGGCCGGGTCAAAGACTTACCCGGCGTCAAATATCACATTATCAGAGGTAAATACGACACTGCCGGAGTCGATAAAAGAAAAACTTCCCGGTCTAAATATGGCACCAAGGCCTCGGGCGCAATCACGGCCACCGGTGCTGCTACCGCTCCAGCCGCGGCTCCAGCTACCCCGGCCCCAGCCGAGGGCTAATTTATGCGCGCCAAAGCCGCTCCGAAACGCACCATTAAACCTGATCCTTTGTACCAGAATTTATTGGTGGCTCAGCTAATCAACAAAGTGATGAAGGACGGCAAAAAATCGATTGCCCAGAAACACATTTATAAAGCCCTTGATTTATTAAAAGAAAAATCTAAAGAAGATCCTTTAAACTTAATGCGCCAGGCAATTGAAAACGCTAAACCGGTGATGGAAGTTCGTTCCCGCCGCGTTGGCGGCGCTGCCTATCAAGTGCCGTCCCCGGTCAGGGGTGAGCGGCGTCAATCATTAGCCCTTCGTTGGATTATTGATTCTGCCCGCAAACGGCCAAATTCTCAGTATCACGTTTTTTCCGAAAAATTAGCCGCTGAATTAATGGACGCCTACCAAAACCAAGGCGGGGCGATTGACAAGAAAAACCAGATGCACAAAATGGCCGACGCCAACAAGGCCTTCGCCCACTTTAGATGGTAAAAATTGCCAAAAAGCATTTACTTCAATTAATTAAAGCGGCAGTTAAAGTCAGGAAAAACGCTTACAACCCTTATTCACATTATTCTGTTGGTGCCTCAATTTTAACTGTTTCAGGCAGGATTTACGTTTCCTGTAATGCCGAGACCGTTAGCTACACCGGTACTGATCATGCTGAATCAAGCACCATTACTCGAGCAATTGCTGATGGTGAAGTAAAAAGAAGTGGCAGGAAGTTTATTAAAGCCTTGGTGGTTGTTCACGAAGGCAAATCCGGCCCCTGCGGTTTGTGCCGTCAAAGAATTGCCGAGCATGCCGATGATTGTTTAATTTTTGACGTTAGCCCAAATGGCAAAATTGATAAAACCACATCTTTGAAAAAACTTCTGCCTTACGCCTTCACCCCGACTCACTTGGGGATTAAATAGGTTATAATATCAACCAATATGACCGAAGCTCCTCCAGCCGAACGAATTTTTGAGACCTATCTAAAGGATGTTCCAGAAAGAACCCGTCCACTTGTTCGCTCATTGGTTGTTTCAAGAATTGCCGCTTATCAGGAAAAACCATACGATCCAAAAGTCGGTGAAACATGGATGATTAATAGTGAGTTGTTAGATCAATATGCCAACCAACCCGATAAATACAGCGTGTTAAAGCAAGCGGTTTCGTTAATAACTTTGTCTAAACATCAAGACGGGCAAACAGAATGGTATTACCGTTGGTTAAGAGGTAACGGACTTTCCATTCTTTTTGATAAAAAAATGGGTGAGGCCTTGTTAGAGTTTACGGACGACGAGGAAGAGTCACCAGGGTTAATAGAAGCATTGAATTCTTTTTTAGACACTGATGTTAGCGGATTGGATAAAAAAGCGCTTTCCGATGTACCAGAAGCATATTCTTTATTTGCTACATTCTTGGTTTGCGACAATCTTTTAAAGGAGGGCCGTAAAAATCCTTATGTCTCTCCAGGGTGGAGCTTGGATGTTAAAGAATTACTAATTAAAGCCGAGAAAAGAGCGGTAAATCCTGAAGTTCGTAGGGTTATGAATATTTTTGGCGAAATAAGCGATACCAAGCCACTTCATGAACGCTTTGCTATGTTTGCTAGCTCTGCAAGTCTTCGGCTATCATCGGATAGGAACCCTCTTCCTTAATGACGTTAAGGCAGCTTTTTATCTCCAAAGCATTTAAATTCTTCACTCTAGCCTTGGCAGTCATTTTTTATATCTTGGGAGTAATTATTGCTTATCGCCCCGAGCAGTTTTTAAGCTTTGGTTTACCGGGAATTTTTATCTTTAGCGTTTTTGGCCCGGGCACCATTTTTTTAGTGCCGGTAGCGGCCCGGTTCATGCCGGTTTTTAGTCTGGCACTTGTCGCTGCCCTAGGCATGGCGGTTAATGACTCTATCTCTTGGTTAGCAGGTAAAAACGGTGACGTGGTGTTTAAACGGGGGAAAAGAGTTGAGCGGTTTGAGAAATACATCAAAAAATACGGCCCATGGGCCATGTTAGTTTGGTCGTTTATTCCTTTTCCTTATGACTTTGTCGCCATTATTTCCGGCTATATGGGTTTGCCCTATGCTTATTTTGCCCTACCGACATTTTTGGGCAGGTTTTTGAGATTTCTGGTTTTGGGATCCGGTGCGGTAGCGATTTTCGGAACTGTCTAATCTAAAATATTTATTTTATTTGCCGGTAGCGACGATTTTGAGTTCTCTTACATTTTTTCCACCCAACAAGATAGAAAGATATAAGCCGCCCTCAACAGGCTTTGTAAACGTGAGCTTGGCTTCCACTTTGTTCCCAGGGGCGGCCCCTGGTACAGTGCCCAGTATTCCTGTAGCAAAGAAGGGACCCTGAACATCAACTTGTTTTTGCGCCTCAATTAAAGGAATGGTGTGGGGTTCATTAGGATGATAATGTCGTTCTATCTCGCTTAACCCTGCCACTACTTCAGCCCCACCGATGCTGACGATACTAAGGGTGTTTGGTTCTTCTGAAAGAGTGAGAAGAACTTTTTGGTCGGGGTTATCTTTATTAAACCAAACAGGTTTAGGATCTTCAGAGCGACTTGTAATTGCTCTGTCTTCGGTCCAATGGCCGGCTCGTTCGGGGTCGCCAGTGGAGGTTTCGCCACTAAAGATTTTAAAACTTAGCTCGCTCATATTCAAAAACCTCTAAATCTTATAACTATAAGTCTAATTATAACATTTTCTCAAAAAAGTCAATTATTTGCTAGCCCTTGGTTCCGGCGCAGTTGCAATTTGGGGGAAGGCCTTCCTATAATTAAAGCAATGCTCAAAGTCTTGGCGGTTACTTTAAGCTTGTGGCTGCTTTCTTCAACTTTGACTTTTGCCTCAGGTTTTCAGTTAAAATCAATCGGCGCAATGAGTGTTACCGGCGCGGTTTCTTCCGAGTGGTGGTATACCAGCGCTAATCCGATTTTGTCAGGTGTAGCCACAGCCGATTCACAGGTGACTATAAATATTGATGGCGTTGACCAGACGGCCACGACGGATAGTGCAGGAAACTGGGCGATTACCACCACCACATTAACTGATGGTGACCATACCGTTTCTTTAACCTCTTCGGCCGGTTCCCAATCTTTTACTTTGCACATTGGGGCCGACATTCCCGCTGACATTTCTGCCCCTGCCACCACCGAGATGCCGGTTGCCGGCGCTATGGATAAAACTATGGCTTTATGGCTGGGGGCAATGATTTTAATGCTCGGCGGCGTCATTTTTTACCCGGTCAAAAAATAGTTTATCTTCAGCGCCGTGGCGATTTGGGTAAAGTGAGTGGTATAATAATAACTATATGGGTGATGGTTCAGCCAGCGGTATTGTAAGCAGGCCTCAAAAATTTGCTCATTTAATGCTTGACAAAGAAAGCTGGCCAAATATTTCCGATAAAGTTCTTGCATTAAGCCCGGAAAAACTCCAAAAATCCGCAGACAGGCTTCACCAATCACTTCGTCTAGAGAATAATAGCATTTTTCCAGATCAGCGCAGAATCACGCAACTTGAGAATGCCATTCATGTTTGTGACTTAGCTCAAACAATTCAATCTCGCCAGCGTGATTTTGATCAAGCTAAAACCAGGGATCCGTGGATAAGAAATGTAGAAGAATATTATAATTCTAGGTTTTCTAGACGGTAAAGAAATTCAAAAGAAGGTTAATAGATTCTTCTCGACAGCCCTTGCCTCATCAGTTATAATACTTTCACCTTATTAAATAAGTGATTTCGGAAGCTAAGCGCTTCTAGTGGAAGCGCTTTTTTATTGAGAAAATGGCTGAACCAAAAACAACTCAACACGAACGCAATTTACCGATGAACCTGATTCGCAATATCGGCATTATTGCCCATATTGACGCCGGTAAAACTACGACCACCGAGCGGATTTTGTTCTATACCGGTAAGTCCTACAAAATCGGCGACATTGACGAAGGCACGACTCAAATGGACTGGATGGCGCAGGAAAAAGAAAGAGGGATCACAATTGTTTCGGCCGCTACCACTGCTTTCTGGACGCCGACGATGCCTGGTGCTGTCGGCCCGGAAGAACACAGGATTAACATAATTGACACTCCCGGTCACGTTGATTTTACTGCTGAGGTGGAGAGAAGTTTGCGGGTTTTAGACGGCGGGATTACGGTTCTAGACGCCGAAGAAGGAGTCCAGTCCCAGTCCGAAACCGTTTGGCATCAGGCCGACAAATACAATATTCCCCGGCTTTGTTTTGTCAACAAAATGGATAAGTTAGGGGCAGATTTTTTGGCCACCGTCCAGGACATTAGGGACAGGTTGGGTGCCAATCCGGCGATTATGACTTTACCGGTCGGAGCGGAATCTTCTTTTAAAGGGGTGGTGTTACTTTTAGAGGAAAAAGCGATTATCTGGAAAGGCGACGAGACCGGGGCTAAATACGAAATAGTTGATGTGCCCGAAGAGATGAAGGCCGAGGTTAAAAAATACCGAGACATTTTGGTCGAGCAGATTTCCGAGCACGACGACAAACTTTTAGAAAAGTTTTTGG
>Ga0209541_10008530_pt1 | contig 16867 bp, 9 predicted proteins | sample RifCSPlowO2_01_FD_184027 | JGI IMG/M metagenome (GOLD analysis project Ga0209541, IMG submission 184027) | Groundwater microbial communities from Rifle, Colorado - Rifle CSP2_plank lowO2_0.1 (SPAdes) (version 2) | ecosystem: Environmental > Aquatic > Deep subsurface > Groundwater | place: Rifle...
TAACCCCGGAAATATCCGGAGCTGTTGCATCTGTACCTACAACAATGCTTTGTCCTCCACTCCAATTGCTCTTTGCTAATCCTGTATCAATTGTTTGAACATACCAATAATATGTTCCCCCAGCTAAATATTTGTTAAGACTTATGTTCTTTCTTTGCATCATGTTTCCAAAATAGCCCGATGAAGGTCCTCCACCAGTTCCCCCACCAGAGCTTCCTCCATAAATACCAGAAACAATTGTATGATTTGTCGTAGAGTTTCCAACCATGAGATTATAATATAATCCATTGGATGGAGTTTCTGCATCACTTCCATTATTCCATGTTAAATTAAGAACCCCACCAGAATAACTTGATGTAAATGTGTCTGGTAGTGTTGGTTGTGTGTTGTTTTTTGTAGAAGAAGCATTAGAGATATAAACTCTGGTTAAAATACCTATAACAGAATTTGTTCCAATAACAATTAAATCTAAATTAGTATCCTTATTTATATCTACCCATATAAGGGGGCCATTATGCATGTCATCAATTGTGAAGTTATTCCCTGCAATTGAATCTATAGAAAAATTATAATTTTTAGATGCATTATTCTCATAAATTGCATTACGTCCAGATTCTAAGCCCATACCAGCAAAATCTAAGGCTCCATCGTTACTATAATCTCCAAAAGATATAGAACCATCAAATAATCCACCCCCTAAATCTCCCCCCTCACCAGAATTCTTTTGATGCACTAAAAATGTTGTTCTATTATTTTCATAAAGAAAAAGATAATCCCCAACCCCAATCAAAGCCAGATCCAAATCTCCATCATTATCTATATCTCCAAATAAAATTGAACTATCTTGTGTTGAAATTAAATTCTGTTGCCATTGGGAATTTTCAAGTAAACTTGTCCCATTATTTAAATAAATCTTTGTTTTTGATGTAACTCCATCTGCTTCACCAGTTAATGCCAAATCCAAATCCCTATCATTATCTATATCCCCTAATGCAAGAGAGCCACTTCTAACAGCAGTCAAATTATTCTGCCATTGAGAACTTTCTGTAAATGAAGTGCCATTATTAATATAAATTTTTGCTATTTTATTACTCCCCCCATCACCAGTTAATGCCAAATCCAAATCCCCATCATTATCTATATCCCCTAATTTAATAGATGCATCAAAGACAGCAGTCAAATTATTCTGCCATTGAGAACTTTCTGTAAATGAAGTGCCATTATTAATATAAATTTTTGATAAAATTGTTCCAATACATCCACCAGCACTGGTAGCACTAGTACATCCTACCATGGCCAAATCCAAATCTCCATCATTGTCTATGTCTCCTAAAGAGGTTGAACTCCATCCGGCATTTGTCAAATTTTGTTGCCAAGTTTGGTTTTCATTAAGAGTTGTACCATTATTCGTGTATATTTTTGAAATAACTCCGCTATCACAATTTAATCCACTTGCAGTTAAACAACCTGTTAAAATTATATCATTATAACCATTATTATCTAAATCAGTTGAAGATAACGAACCATATCTTATTGGAGTGAGATTTGATTCCCAATCTGGACTTTCGATTAATCCAATATTGTTTGCAGAAACAGAATTTACAAATAAAAAAAAAGATAGTATGATCATTAAAAGATATGTTTTTTTCACCATTTTTATAAGAAAAAGATTTATTTCTTCAAGCAATTGTTCGTCTATTTTTACTTCTGCCATTTTCTATTCTTCCTCCCCTTTCTTTTATTTCTCCATCTTTTCCACTTTTTTCTTAAGCTTTCTTTTTTTAATTCTTTAATTTCTCTTTTCAATACTCCAATATCTTTCTCCTCCTTCTTCTTTATCCTCCATAAATAAACAAATACAGCAACAACAATCAATGTAATTATACTGACAGCAATAATAATCTCATAATTTCTTATAACTCTAAACTCTGTATTCCCAGAAGCCATAACAACATTCTGATATGAGACATCAACATTAAACAAATAATTGCCAGATTTTACATTATAAGGAACTCTTAAACTTCTGACAAAACTTGCAACAGCTTCAACAGCAAGAGTGTCACTTCCTTGTGCAAGTTTTGTTTTATTATCCTCCTTGCTTGTGATATAATAATCAACAATAACATCTACTTGTCCTATGTTATTGACATTAAAAACTTCAATCTTAGCAATAACCTCTCTTCCTGATTTAACAACTTTAAACCAATTCTCAACACTAACTTTAACATCAAACAATGCTTCTTTTCCTAATTCTTCTTTGGCAACAATATCTGCTCCTTCAAGTTTTGTCAATGAAAATCTTGCTTTCCCCGAAATAATTGAAATTAATTTTATTTCAAAATCATTTATTTCATCTTGATTAATATCAATTTGTTTTATTTCTTCTGTTTTAATCTGTAAACTGATTGGTTCAGAGGTTATAAGTAGTGTTACTGAATCAACTGCAACTGTAATTAGGGTTATAGAATGTTTTGTCTCTCCATTAAAACTAAATGTCTTAATATCTCCTTGCTTTGCTTCTAAAGTTTTGCTTTCTGTTGTTGAAAAATCAACATCAAATTCTTTTATTCCAGGAGTTGGTGTTGTAGAAGATCCTCCTCCGCTGGTTCCTCCGCTAGAACTTCCCCCGCCTCCACCAGGACTAACAGGAGCAGCAGAAGTTGTAAAACTATATTGCGAGGAAGTATTACAATTTGCCCAATAATCACAGCTTGAAGCATTATAATAATAAAGAGTAGAAGCACTTAAACTGCTTAATGTAATTGAATGTGAAGCTACTAAATTTGTAGAACTTGAAGAAGAAGTTGTCGCAGTTGTTGTTCCATAATGAACAGATGAATTAGCAGATTCACTTGTAGTCCATGTTATAGTTGCACTTGATGATGTTACACTTGAACTAACCCCGGAAATATCCGGAGCTGTTGCATCTGTACCTACAACAATGCTTTGTCCTCCACTCCAATTGCTCTTTGCTAATCCTGTATCAATTGTCTGAATATACCAATAATATGTTCCCCCAGCTAAATATTTGTTAAGACTTATGTTCTTTCTTTGCATCATATTTCCAAAATAGCCGTTAGCTCCACCACCACTTCCCCCCCCTCCCCCAGAACTTCCCCCATAAACCCCGCTTACAATTGTATTATTCGTTGATGAATTTCCAACCATCAAGTTATAATATAGTCCTGTTGAAGGAGTTTCATTATCGCTTCCGTTGTTCCATGTTAAATTAAGATTTCCATTAGAATAACTTGAACTAAATGCGTTTGGTGGAGTTGGTAGTGTATTCGCAATTGTGTTGTTGTTTATGAATACTTTAGACATAGCTGAACCCAATACAAAATCTAACGCACTGATAATAAGGTCTAAGTCCCGATCATTATCGATGTCGCCCCAAGTTAATGCTCCACGATAAAGGTCATCTGAAATATTTGAGTGAGCAAGAGCATCAACTATAAAATTATAATTTTCAGATTCATTATTTTCAACAGTTCTGGCACGACCACTTTCATGTCCTATCCCTACCCAGTCCAAATCCCCATCATTATCATAATCTCCAAAAGCGATTGAAGATCTATATAATCCTGGAAAGTTGCTACTTTGATTTAATTCTAATGTAGAATCATTATTTTTATAGAGATAACAAAAATCTGCAGTAGTCTGTCCACATGTCATTAAGTCCAAATCTCCATCATTATTATAATCAGTAAAAATAAGAGAACTTCTATCCATTGCAATTAGGTTTTGATTCCATTGAGAACTTTCAATGAAACTTGTCCCATTATTAGTATAAAAATTTATATAGTCTGAAGGCCCTCCATTATCTCCACTCAAAACTAAATCCAAATCCCCATCATTATCAATATCTCCTAATGCTATCTGTCCTTCATAAATAATCGCCAAATTACTCTGCCATTGAGAACTTTCAATGAAACTTGTCCCATTATTAACATAAACTTTTGTGATAATTGTAGGAGATAGACCATTCGCTACCAAATCCAAATCCCCATCATTATCAATATCCCCAAAAGAGAGAGAGGGATTAAAAACTTCTGTAAGGTTTTGATTCCATTGAGAACTTTCAATGAAACTTGTCCCATTATTAACATAAACTTTTGTTATTATTTCTCCATCACAGGAATTTCCAAGAGAGTCTGTAATATCTGTACATCCACTCAAAACTAAATCCAAATCCCCATCATTATCAATATCTCCTAATGCACTTGCTCCCCATTCAACTCCAGTCAAATTACTCTGCCATGTTGAATTTTCTGTTAATGTTGAACCATTGTTTATGTAAACTTTTATTATTTTTGTGACTCCATTATCCCCACTCAAAACTAAATCCAAATCCCCATCATTATCAATATCTCCTAATATTGTTGTTGAGAATTGGACAGTAGTAAGGTTGCTTTGCCAAGTTGAATTTTCAACTAAACCTACATTACTTGCAGAAACAGAATTTACAAATAAAAAAAAAGATAGTATGATCATTAAAAGATATGTTTTTTTCACCATTTTTATAAGAAAAAGATTTATTTCTTCTTTAATTTAATTATTGTTCTGGAGATTATAGATGTTATTAATACCAAACCAATTACAGTAATTATTGCAACAATCTGCCAGCCAGATAGTAATGTCTGAAATTCTCCTGTTACTGCTCCTGTGATTTTTGATGTGATGTCCTTTAGTAGTCCCTCTTTTTCTGCTGTGGCCTCTCCTGTTTTTTCAATACCAATTCCATAAGTGCTTAAAGTTTCAGCCATTACAAATGAGCTAATAAGTTCCTGTCCGTAATTAATCCAGACATTATTCGGATCAATATCAATTATTCTTTTAATGCTATAATTTCCAGAAGGAAGGCTCGGTTGTGATTCAACTGTAAAATTAACTTGTCCACCCATAGGACCAATAGTTTCTATAATTAATGGTTGACAATAAGGACCTTCTACTCCTGTTGGCTTATCTCCTTGGTCATAACAAGTTTCATTGTTTATATCCAAAAACCAATAACCAATCCTCACAGGGAGATATGTCCCTAAAGAATAACCTGCTTTTATTGGGATATTTACACTGTAATCAATTGTTAAGTTATTTGAACTATTAACCACTTTATTTGTTATATTTTCAAATGCAATTACACTTTCATCTGTTGGTTTAGTATGCTCCCAAATTTTTCCAACTGTCTGATTCATTTCAAGTAACAGGTTGTAGAGGCCACAATCACCTAAATATAAGCAATTGTATATAGCCTCCAACCATGTGTGTTCTTCGACTGTGAGTTCTCCTTTTGAAGACATAGCAACTTCTATAGTCTTATCTGCATCGGCAATAAAGGTAATGGTTTTCTCAAAATGAGTATCAAATTGTTGTTCAAATGTACAACTATAACTTCCAGGTTCAAACCCATAAGGACCATAAGGATTTGTTGTATAAGGGGCCTGACTAAATTCAGAATAATTACAGCTAATCAAAACATTATTCAAACTTGTTCCATAATATGAATCTGTCACATTAAACGTTATCGCCCATTTAATTTCTGCAGTTGAAGAATTTAATGTTACACCATCTTCTTCAGCATCATTTGGAGTTATTTGGCACATGTAATTATCTCCTGCTGTTGTTTCTTGGCTTACAATTTTTGAGCTGGAAGTTAAGCCATCTTTTGTTTCTTCATAATTCTGCTTAATCTGTTCTGATGAAAGAGCATAAGGATAAATTTTAATTTCATCAATTGTTCCGCTATACCAATTATGAATTATTGATGCTATTTCTACTTTTTCAGAATTTCCCCCACAGGAATACCAGGTTACTGTCTGTCCCAATTCACCATTTTTATAGAACTTTACCTGATTTGTTGCATTGTTAAAAGTCATTGTCACATGCGCCCACGTGTTTAAAGGCAATGAAAGAACACCACCGCCAACAGTTGGGTTAGCACAATTTGAGCCATCAGAAGAGCCATAAATTGCTCCTGCTAAATTTCCATAATAAACCACTAAACCATAAAGCCATCCTCCTCCTGCTCTTTTAATTCCTACAATATTTCTATCTGGACCTGTTGTGTTTGTCGGATATATCCAACTAGATAGGGTTATTTCATTTCCAGCATTAACAAAATTTGTTATTTCAATATAATCATCAACACCATCAAATTCATAAGCTCCACCAATTTTTCCTGCTGTTGAATTCCAACTTGCTCCTACAACATTGCCGTCATTATCATAATTTGAATAATCTTTTGTATATGTTGAATTAGAACTGCCTTCAAAAGGCATATTAAGAACACTTAATGGTTGAGAATTCTTATACCAATTATATATATTAACAACTGCATCGTTATCTGCATCACTTGTTGATTGATTGTAACAGGTTAAATTTTCATAACTGAAATTTTTTCCAGAAAGTGTTGATAATAAAGGAGTTGTGTGATTTGGAGGAGAATTAGCAACTGTGAAGCTCCAAATAGGAGTTTCATTATTATTTCCTATACTATCATTGAAATACCATTTCCATCTTACTTCCTGATTTTTTATTGCTGTTATTGTTCTTGTTTCGTTGAGAATAGTATGATTAACTCCTGCCCAAGTTCCAGAATTATTTGCCCAGGTTATACCATTATAAAAACTAAAAATCCAATTTCCTCCTTCAATATTATCTTCTAAAGTAATATTAAAATGTACAGTTTCTCCGTTTTTAGTTAAATTAGAAGCATCTGTCCAGTTATCTTTCCATGTTGGAGCAGTAGTATCTGGTGCAGCAGGAGTATAAGTATTTCCTGTTCCGTTATTGTAAAGGTTATCTATCTCCTCATCTGTTAAGGTTCTGTTCCAAATTCCCATTTCGTCAATGAGAACATTATCTATTGGGATAGTATTTCCATTATCATTAAAGAAAGCTAATGGATAATCTCCTCCAGGGAAACTGAATGAACTCAAGGCAATACTTTCATTAAATGCCCCATTAATATACAAAGCAAGAATAGAACTATTAATCATAAAAGTAATCATATTCCATTGGTTATCATTTATGTTTGCTCCTTGCAAGACTTTAGCACCTCCATTATAAAGTTGACCAAAAACTAAATTCCCTCTCCAAACTAAATATATATCTCCTTCAGAGTTTACATTTCCTGTTACCGCTATTCCACTATCGCCACTATCTCCTGATTTGTCTGCTGTTTGATTTGCCCAAAAGTTTATCGTGAAACCAGAGACATTTGCTAGCCACCATCCTGGTTGTGCTTTATTTCCATTATTTAAATCAATTGCATTTCCTATTTTTCCTGTAACAAATGTCTGACTTCCACCAAAAGTTAAATTCATAAATGCTCCATCAATGCGATTATCAATGATGTTTCCTGTTGTTTGATTAAATGTATAATATGCAAATATCTCTGTATTCAAGGATTCTTGCCACTCTGCCCATTCGTCAATTTTAACTCCAAATAATGTAGGGATCCACTCCACATGGTCCCCGGAGTAAACATCTGTGAAAATACCGATAGTGATATCCCCTTTTTGCAAAATTGCATTCTTATTCAAATTAATCCAGTTAAATCTTGTTTCATTATGTTGACCTATTTTATTTTGATAACAATTATATTTTTCAATGAAACTTCCTGTCGCATTATTTATTTCTCTCTCACTGCAAATTTTTTCATACTCATCAATTACAAGATTATAAAATTCTTTATATTTAAAAGTGAATTCTCTATCAAATTTTTTCATACTATCCTTGATATCATAAAATTCCATATTTTGAAAGAAATCAGGATAATTATCAATATTATTTTCTATTGTAAATTCAGCAACTAATCTATCTTTTCCTCTTACGACATTATAAACTTGTGGTGTGTTAAGTTTAAGTTTTGCTACTTCGGTTGCTCCAATATTAATGGTTACTGTCTTTGTTTCTGCATCATAATTTTTTACATTCTCTGGAACCCCAAGAATAGAGTACAACGAAAAACTAACCAATAATATTAAAACAATTATTACAGAAAGTGTTATCTTACCTCTTTTATTCATTGTGACTTATAATCACTAATAATCACATATTTATAAATCTTTTGGTTTATTGGTTGTAATTCTAATAATTTTTCTTATTCTAATTATATCTCCTATACTCCAAAGGTTCTTTTGTCTGAACAGCTGGTTGTATCTCTGTATCCCCAAAACTTCTTCCATTGCAGTAATCGCATGTTTCAAGAAAATCTTTTTTCAAAAGAAATATCCTTATTTTCTTTTTTATCTCACTGACATTTAATGTTTTATCAAAAATACCCACATAATCATTTTTAAAATCAGGAACAGCGTTGAGCCTAGCGGCATTTGCGGAAAAGGGGCATCTATAAAGTTTGTCATCAGACAGGGTTATTGTATTTTTTGCACAGCAATTTCTGAATATTTCTTTTTGTTGTAAAATATTCCTGTTATGTTTGATAATTTTTGCACAATCTGTCCAGCCCCTGGCTTTTTCAGCATAATAGGCGATATCGTTTTGTTTTAAAGTTTTAATTAAATTATTAAGATTTCCTGAAAGTTCTCCATAATCTGTAATAATAAACAGAACTTTATTATTTTTTAAATATTGAATTTGTTCTTCCCTAGGCACTATTGTCCCGTTTGTATAAATAGTTATTTTTCTTACCTTTGGTTCTTCAATCAGTTTTTTTATTATTAAATGAGCGTCTTTGTTCATAAACGGCTCTCCTCCGATAACCCTGAATTCATTAACCTCGTCTGCAATAGAACAAAATTTGCCTATACTTTTTATTAGTCCTCCAATATTGCAGTCCTGCGGGTTTTTATAATATCGCATAAGATTAGAGCAATCTTTGCATCTTAGGGAACAGCGTTCTGTGATAATAATATCCACACTTCTTATAAAGAGTTTACCAGGAGTAAGATAATTATCATGGCAGAGGATTGCTGTTGCAACAGCATATTCTACAAATTCCATAGGAACACGGAAATTGTGTTTATATAGATTAAACTCCCTTAATAATTCGTTGCTGGCATACCACTTGGAATACTTCAAACCTCCTAATTGTTCTACCACATCTTTGATATCTGCAGCGGATATTATGAAAACTGCGTCTTTATGCCTATTTTTTAAAGTAGGGGCAGGGATTACTTCAATGCCACATAAAGGTTTTTTAGTTTTATTTAAATTATTGTCGCAAAAACATTCAACCTTGATATCAGCATCACAACATGCATGATATACTACTTCCCCGACAATGCCTGTTCCAAAAACTATTACCGGCAGTTTTTCATTTTTGATTTTTTCAATAATATCCATTTTACTTTTTATATCTCTTTTTGGCTTTGTATTTACAGACTGAAACAATTCCTGAAACGAGTTTTAACTTCATTAAAAAAGGTATTATCTTGCTTTCTCCTTTATCTGGAGAGTAATACTGCAGATTTTCCCTAAGAGTTGCATCATTAACTAATTCTTTTATCAATCGGGAAATAGTTTTTTTATTATCTTCATTAATCTGCCCGCACATGCGAACCAGCTGGATTATAGTCAGGGTTATGTAAGCATGTCCAACTTCTTTTTTTATTTTATCTTCAGGAATTTTATTTTTAAGAAAATTTGCTATACTGCTCAAAGTTGTTTGATAACCCAGTAATTTTTTGGGATTACTACCAACAGTCATGGTTGCAGATAAATAATTGTCATGTACAAGATGGTTATAAATTTCTTTTTTTAAGTAATATACACTCTCCGTGTAATTTAAATATTCAAAATTAAAGGAGACATCCTCAAATGTATGCAGGTCTTCATTAAAAGTGATATTATTGTCTTTTATTATGGAGGATTTTAATAACCTGGCCCATGAGAACGCAAATAATAAATATTTATTGGGTTTTTTTAAATATACTCTTGAATAATCTGTAAGTTCCTGCTTGTTTAATAGTTTGTTGTCTTCAAAATAAACATCATTTCTTTTTTCAATCTCGTTATTTTTTATTTTTTTAAAATTACCTATTACTATGTCTGCTTTGTATTTTTTATAGCCCCCGATTAAAAGGCCGAATGCATTTTCTTCCAGATAGTCATCTGCATCAATAAAAAATATGAATTCTCCCTTGGCTTTTTCTATACCTCTGTTTCTTGCAGCTGCAGGACCTGAATTTGTTTTATGTATTACCTTGATTCTTTTGTCACCAGACGCATATCTTTCACAAATTTTACCAGTTTCATCAGTTGACCCGTCATCTACGAGTATTATCTCAAAATTCCTGTAACTTTGGCTTAATATGCTTTTAGTGCACTTATCTATATACTGTTCGCAATTATAAACCGGAATAATTATGCTTATCAAACCTTTGTTTTTCATTAAACCTCCTCCAATCCAAAATCTTTTAATATAGCTACATTTACCCCGCTAACTTTGTCTTCTAATCTGCTTTTATATTTTCTCCTTATAATCTTTGAAACTTCGTTGGAATAACTCCCGGAAATAACAATAATCGCCTCTACGGGGTCATAATCCAGCATTTCAGGTGATACTATCGGGATATGAGTCGCAGGAGTATATTTACCTTGTTTGAATGTTGCAGAGTCCACAACATACCTTATTTTGTCAGCCATCTCTGTCAGAGAAATAATTGTCAGTGCCTGATGTCCTGCACCCCATATAGCCACCCCCTTATCTTTAAATCTACCAACATATCTTTCTATTTCAGCTTTAAGTTTTTTCTGATGTTCATAGAAAGGAGCAATATTTAGTTCCCCTCTTTTTCTCACAATTGCAGAGAGTAGATAATCATGCCATATTTCGTTACACTCAAGAATTTCAAAACCGTTTTGTCTTAATGTCGCATTTAAAGTATCTTCAGTAAAATAAAATAGATGGTCTCGGATAAACTCGGAAAAAAGATTTTTCCGTAAGACCATATCAAAATTCGGGACTTCGACAATTCCCACCCCCCCATCTGTTAAATTATTTCTTATTCCCTGAAGAGTTTCATTTGGATTTGGCAGATGCTCAAGAAAACTTAATGTAAAAAAAGCGTCAAATGGTGCTTCGTTTATTTTATAATCTCTATTTTCAACAAATCCCTTAGATACTTTTAACCCATTCATAATACATTGTTGCACTGATTCTGCTTTCTGTTCCAAACCATAAGTTTCCACACCGCATTTCTGCATGACAGACAGATATTCTCCGCTGCCACAGCCGATTTCAATAATCTTTTTCCCTTTTAATGAGTATTTTTTTGCAAAATCCTCAAACTGTTTTGTCCGAAAATCTTTCATTTCTCCTGAAAACGCACTTGCGCGTATAACCTCTCTATAATAAGGGACATGGTCATTGTTCAATTGTACCAAGCCGCAGCCAGAGCACTGGCATACTTCCAGATTAACACCCCTATCTTTTTCCAGCGATTCTACGTCCGGCAAATACTGGGCAGCAGAAGGCATATTTTTATACTTCAGTAAGGGTTCTTTAAAAAAGTCATTCCCGCATACTTTGCATTTATCTATTTTGCGTGTGTCCATATTATTTACCCCCGATTATAATCTGAACCTATGAGTTCACAAACATCTACTACTTTTACATTTTTATAATTTGTATTTACATATTCACTTATCTCATGGATATAAGCGGGGATTGAAACTATCACGACCCTTATATTTTCTACATTTATGATTTCAGGGTCGTCAATTTTCTTTCCATATAAATCCATTTTTCTTTTTATATGAGAGATATCAATGGGATACACATTTGCACTGCTTAGTGTATTGGATTTCTTAAATAAATCTGCTGTGTGATAATTGATACCCCATATTCCCAGCTTTCCATATCTTTCCAATAGCCTTTTTATATTATTGTCAATATTTCTTCTAAGTTCTTCGGGAAGCACTATATTATATTTCTGGCCGCAATATTTGCAGGCAAGAAAACCCGACGCAAACAATTTCACATTCTCCCACTGGTTTTTCTCCTTGCACACACTACATGTTGCTGTTAAATCAATTCTTCCTGTTTTGCTGTCAACAATTTTAGCTTCAATATCAGAAAGGCTTTTTGCCAAGATCATCGGAGCTTCCATTATTTCCCATGTTAATATGGCAAAATGTTCATCTGTCAATTTTGACACATTTACCTGAGGGCACCCCTCTTTTAAAAATTGGATTTTATCTTTTATCAAGCCCTTCTCACATGCGTAATTATAAAGATGAGTTCCTGGGTAAACAGTGATGAGATTTAGATTAATTTTATACTCGGGATGATTGCGCCACCAATTTAGGGTATTGTTAGCAGTTTCCCATGTTTCCTCAATATCTCCGAATATAAATGCTCCTTCTAAAGATATTCCGGCATCATAAACAAGTTTTAATGCTTTTTCGGATTGTTCAATTGTTGTGTTCTTTTTCATGCTTTTTAATATGCGATTATCTGCACTTTCTAAACCAAATGACATAATGTCACACCCTGCATCTTTAAGCATAGGGATTAATTCAGGATTTTTCGTTATGTGATCAACTCTGAATTGTGCCCACCATTTGATGTTATAGGGTTTTATTCTTTTGCAGAATTCTTTCACATGTTCCGGATTCCCAGAGAAAAGCTCATCTGCTATGCATATGTAATTAATCTTATACCTGGAAGTCATATAATCCAGTTCTTCAAAAAATTTATCCAATGACCTTTGACGGTATCTTCTGCCTACTGTATGAAAACAGAAAGTGCAGTTATATGGACATGATCTGCTGGTTATCATAAAGACAGTATTTTCTAGGTTTAGTCCACTTTGGCCTGGGGAAGTTAAAAGATACTTTTCAAATTCAAATCCATCATAATCTGGCCACGGAATAGAGTCAATGTCAATAATTTCCTGACGGGGGGCTGTTTTTTCATAGCCATTACTATTTTTATAAATTAATCCATCAATCTCTGAAAAAATTCCGTTATTTTCTAAAGCATTACATAATTCGCATATTGTTATTTCTCCTTCTCCGATTACTCCGTAATCTACATATTCCAAAGCTTCCATTGCAGTCTCAGGGTCGCTTGTTATTATTCCCCCTCCGACAATTGTGATAATTCTGTTATTTATTTCTTTAGTTGCTTTAAGAACTTCTTTAATAGGGACATACTGAAATGATTGCCCCCCGGTAGCTATAACATCTATTTTGTTCTCTTCAATTTCTTTTTTAAGAATATCAAGAACATTTCCTTCACGATGATTCAAATTCAGTGTAAAAACTTTGTGTCCGGTAAACTTCATACTGGAGGAGATATACGGGATACCAAGAGGGAAAGAGTATCCATCCCCGATATTCTGAACATGTCTCGGCATGACTACAAGATAATTTAATTTTTTATTCACAGGTTTAACATCATTGTTATTTAACATCATATACTCCGTGTTTATTTGCTTCATACCAGGTATATAAATCTTTTATTGATTTATCCATGGGAGTAAATTCAAAACCCCCCATTTCTTGCAATAGTAATGTATTATTCCCGCTATATTCCTCGCCAAGTTCTTCAGTTTTGATTACTATCCCCAAATCTTTACCTGATGCTTTGATGATTCTTTTTGCCAAGCTTTCACGGTCATAAACCTCCCCTGAACAAACATTGTACACCTTTTCTTTAGGTTTGTTGTTAATGAACCACTCAACAATTTTAATCAAATCATCGATATATAAGTGGTCATAAAAAGCATTTTGATCAATTTTGATTGGTAGATTTAATGCTGCCTGCACACAAGCGTTTGGAATGAATCGTGTTCGCCAGTCGTCATATTTTCCAAATACAGCAAAAAGTCTAAGGTTGTATATATTATCATTTGATTGCGCATGTTTTGTCATGACATATTTTGAAAATCCGTATTGGTCTGTTGGAACATGTTCGTCAAAATAATCTTCTTTCATTTTAGGTATCCAGTGTTCTCTGCTATACTCTGCACCACTGCCGAAAAAAATCATTTTTTCAAAGTAATCCCCGCATCTGACAATATTAAAAAACATTCTTAAATTATTTTCCAATACCTTTGTCTGGTCCTTGGTAGAATGCTTTGGAGCAGCATCGTATGTAGATGTATGTACTATTATGTTAAATTTGCCTCTTTTTAGATAATCAGATACATTAGAAGAGTCAAATAAATCAAGTTCTTGGTGGTTAACAGAGGTTATGCTATATTTATCATTTAATTGTTCAAAAAGATTCTTGGCTATAAATCCATTTCCTCCTGTTATTAGTATTTTCATCTTATACTCCGATTTTATTCTTTACAATATACAGGGGACGTTGTTTTACTTCTTCATATATTCTTGAGATGTATTGCCCGATAACTCCTAAGAAAATAAACAAAATTCCGAACATGAGTAATAGGGTTAGTATCAGGGATGTATGACCTTTTACATATCCCTTTGATGCTGTTCCGTATATTAAATAACCAATTAGAAAATATAATGCAAGAACAAATGAAAAAAGAGAAGTCAATACTCCAACTTTTGTAATTAACCTTAATGGGAAATCAGAAAAAGTAAAAATTGCATTTGTAAAGAACCATTTTATATTTTTTGCACGTTGAAATGGGCCCAGCACTTTTGCCTCCCCCCCTTCTTTATATCTTGGTTGCCTTACAAAAGGTATGCCGATACTTTTAAATCCTGACCAGGCAATCATGCCTCTTAAAAATCGGTTATGCTCTGGCATGTTGTTTATAACTTCATAAACTCTTTGGTCTATTAATTTAAAATCACTAACCCCCTTTGGGACATTTCCGTTTGTTAAAGAATATATCATCTGATAAAACACCGACGACACAATTTTCCTCAGGGTTGAAGCCCCCACTCTTTTTTTAATGATTCCATAGATGATATCATATCCGTGTTCCCATTTTTCAATAAATCGCGGTATTATTTCTGGAGGGTCCTGAAGGTCAGCATTCATGATAACTGCCGCATCGCCTTTTGCATATTTCAATCCGGCACTTATTCCGCCATCACAATTAAAGTTTTTGGATAATCGGATAACCTTAAATCTCTTGTCTTCATTGCGGATTTCTAATAATTTTTTATATGTGTTATCTGATGAACCATTGTCAACAATTATAACCTCAAAGGAATATTTATCTAAATTGTCCAAGACTTTTTGCAATCTTCTTTTGAGCTCGTTCAACCCCTCTTCTTCATTAAATGCGGGGATGACTATACTTATTAATTTCTTCATTTTAAATCTGCTTGTAATTTAAAACACTGAAAACTTTTAATTTTCTTATTTTTACAGCAACTATCTGGGTTTTAATAACTTTGTGTTTTATTAAAAATTAATCTTTCCTGTCATTTAACCAAATTTTAATGTATGTTTTCCTTTCAGGATTTCCGGTTATTCTTTCATCCCCATAATAAGAGTCATTTTTATAATGGGTTGTGGAGATTTCTTCAAATATTCCCCCGTTTCTTGAAGTAAAACTATGCCTTACTCCTGTTCTTACAAGGATTACATCGCCCTTTTTGTATTCTTTTTCCACACCATCAATGTTAACACTAACATCTCCCTGGTCAACAATAAAAGATTCCTCTTTTAACCTATGCTCATGCATTGGATTTGTTTGTCCTGGGAGAACCAGTATAAATTTCTTACAATAATCTCTATTAATCACATTTATCATAGCACAGCCAAATTCATAAAATCTATTTATTCCATAATGATGAGACAACTCCAAGTCAATAATTTCCGGCAATGGAAGATTCGCTTCAATTAACCTTTCTTTTATATCATGATAAATTCTTTTTATTTCCTCCCGAGTATCAACAACCCTTAAATCTCTTAGTAGAATTGGTTCTTTTTCACCTATATCCCTTTGAGCATAATAATGGATATACTTTGACATATCATTAGCTAATACCTGCTGTTCTAAACTCGGGATAGCATAAAAGACTTTACCTGTATTCACTCTTTCACCAGCCTTTATATTCCTGTTAGCAAAAACAGCCCTTCTCAAACCTCTTAAATTTTCTTCTTCTTTTTCTGTAACACAGATTCTTTCTTTTTTCCCTAACATTTCAAAACTCTCTTTGGCAGATTTTAACCATAGTTTAACCTGTTCCGGGGTTGCCGAATAGGCATTTCTATTCTCTCCCAAAGCAACATGTCTTTCAAATATTGAAGCACCCATTCCAATAGCCAATTTAATTGAGTTTACATTATCAGGATTTTCGTGGGTTGAATATCCTATATTTATTCCCTTGTATCTGTTCTTTAACAAGGCAATCTGATTAAGATGGAGATTTTCATTTTTAGTTGGATATTCTGCCACACAATGCATTAAACAAAATTTTTTGTCTCTGTTTAAAAAGAAAGCTGAAACCCTGTCAATTTCATTAATTGTAGCCCCTGCTGTAGAGGCAATTATGGGCTTGTCTGTTTTAACAATCCTCTCTAATAATGGCCAGTCAGTAAATGAACAGCTTGCAACTTTTATTATTTCAAACTTTTGCTTTTCAATCAAGTCCACACTGCTTTCATCAAATGGGGTGCATACAGAAACAAATCCCAATCTTTCTATCTCGTCCTTCATCAATTCAAATTCCAAATTTGTTAATCTTGTTTCAGAGAATCTTCTTAAGTATTTTATGTCTGTTCTGCCTTTGTAATCAGGATGTATAAAACTCTCCAAATCCCTATACTGGAATTTAAAGCCAAAAATAAAATCTTCCCTGAATTCTTCACATGTTTTAGATATTTCACGAATAATATTCAGTCCATGTCCAACATCACCATTATGATTATTTGCAAGGTCAAATACAACCAATGGTCTTTGACTCTGAGAAAATTCTTCTTTATCAAATAAGCCCAATAGTTCTTCTTTCATCTTTTCCTATTCTT
>Ga0209541_10008533_pt1 | contig 16864 bp, 19 predicted proteins | sample RifCSPlowO2_01_FD_184027 | JGI IMG/M metagenome (GOLD analysis project Ga0209541, IMG submission 184027) | Groundwater microbial communities from Rifle, Colorado - Rifle CSP2_plank lowO2_0.1 (SPAdes) (version 2) | ecosystem: Environmental > Aquatic > Deep subsurface > Groundwater | place...
CCAACGCCGATGCCGGTTGCGTCCGGGCCGGTGTTACGGTTTGTTGATTTTGGCGACTGGGGGAATAAATCAAGTATTGACACCGAAACCTTCCGGCAGCTCGAACGCACCCATGCCAGTTTGGGATTCACCGATATCATCACCAACGGTGACAATAACTACGGTTCAGCCGAGACGTTTGATGCGTACGTACAGCGCGAATTTGGACAATTGCTGGCGGGCGGCGTGAAGCTGCATATGAGCCTGGGCAATCACGACGTTGAGAACGACGCGAAGATCCAGGGGCAAGTTGGCAATCCGGTGTACGGGGAATGGGATTGCCGCGAATGTTTGCGAGCACGGACCGGGTTATCGGGCAATCGATATTATTCTATCTACCGGGCGCCGGTGCGTTTCATCATGCTCGATTCGAATTTGATGCTGAAAGGCGATACTGACCAGTACGGTTGGGTGGTCCAAGAGTTGATGGCTTCAAACGCCGCCAACGAACCCTGGCAGGTACTCGTATTCCACCATCCGCCGTTCTCGTCGGCGCAGACACACGGCGGTATTCAGCAAATTGTTGACCAGTATAAATCCGTGCTGACGCGGCTTGGCGTTGATGTGGTGCTCAACGGACACGATCATGTCTATGAACGCATCAAAACGACGCCCGCGTGCGGCGCCGGCGTGCAATATATTGTCATTGGCACGCCGGATTTGCGTCGCGGCGATGTGAAGACGCCGAGTGCGTGTTCAGATTTTTTCTGGGATCAGATGCAGGCGTTTCTGTACGTGACGGTCACGCCGAAAAATTTTTCCGCCCAAGTTATCACCAAAGACGGTACGGTGGTGGATACGTGGGAGATCAGTCACCCAAATTAGGATATTGTTGAATTGCGAATTACGCATTGCGAATTGTTTGGGTTTTTGACGATTCGCAATCCGCTATTCGTAATTCGTCATGGACCAATCAACGTATTTTTTTATCTGGACAAAACCGTTTTTGACCGCTAGGATAGTTGTATCCTAGCCATTTTGTGTAAGCCGAGTCGTCATTATTTTTTGGCGGACCATGAAAGTTTTTATTGAAAAGACGGCCGGGTTGAATCAAGTGAAAAGTGACGGGGCGACGATGGTTATGCGTGACTATCCTTACCCTTATGGCTACATTTTGGATACGAACAGCGGCGATGGAGAAAATGTAGATTGTTACGTTATCACCCAGAAAAAACTTGGCGTTGGTTCCATCGTTGACGCCGAACCCGTCGGTTTCATGAAGTACTTTGAGGACGGCAAGGAAGATCATAAGGTTTTGGCGGCGTTGGAAAACGAGCCGGTGCCTATCGATGCGGTCGTCAGGGGTAAATTAAACGAATTCGCAATGCATTTTTTTGATCATCGCCCAGGAAAAATTGAGCGGATAGGTAATTTTTTCGGTAAAGATCGGGCCGAGGAATATATCAGAAAAAATCGGGTACAGTAGCAATAAATTTTTTAGTGTACAGCGAAAATGCATAATGACCGTTAAGTGAAATGAAACGTATGTCGCTTTATGATAACCCAAAATATTACGAAATTGCTTTTAGTTTTAGAAATATCCCTGCCGAAGTGAATTATTTCGAGGCGGCTGTAAAAAAATTTTCTAAAATAAAAGTTAGAAAAGTACTTGAGTTGGCGTCAGGAAACAGCCCGTATCTTCAAGAATGGCACCAGCGTGGCTATGAGTATTTTGGTTTGGATTTGAATGGCAGAATGCTTGATTTTGTGAAAGCGCGGGCAAAAGTAGAAGGAATAGGAGTGAAACTATTTCGGGCGAACATGAACAAATTTTCTCTCGGGAAGTTGAAAGTAGATTTAGCGTATGTTTTACTTGGTTCGCTGTTTGCAAAATCGAATGAAGATTTTTTTCAACATCTTGATTGTGTTGGTAAAACCTTAAAAACCGGTGGCCTCTATATTCTTGATGGCGTGGTTTGGTTTAACTTGCTCGGCGACAACGAGCAACAATGGACAATTTCCAAAAACGGAATAAAGATGAAAGTGTCTTTTCGTGCTACCATTATTGATCATACTGCCCAAACCTTCCGAGACAACGTAGTTTTAGAAATTAGCGATCATGGAGTTAAGAAGCGTATCCGTAGCCATGAGCTCCGAAAATTTTATTTCCCGCAAGAATTTGTAAGTTTGATAAAATGTCACAATCAATTTGAATTTCTTGGCTATTTTAATGATTTTGATCTTAAAAAACCCGCGACAGTGAAGGGCAGGCAAATCGCGGTTTTACGGAAAAAATAATTTATCTAATAAACAAAGACACTTTTCACTTTTGTCTTACGCTTTACGCTTACTGTATGCCCGATAAAATGGAAACCATCGTCTCACTCTGCAAGCGCCGCGGGTTTGTGTTCCCGTCGTCGGAAATTTACGGCGGGCTTGCCAATGCCTGGGACTACGGCCCGTTGGGGGTCGAGCTGAAGAACAATATCAAGCAGGCCTGGTGGCAGCGGTTTGTGCACCAGCGCGATGACGTGGTTGGGTTGGACGCGGCGCTGTTGATGAATCCGAAAGTCTGGGAAGCTTCCGGGCATTTGGCGAATTTCACCGATCCGTTAGTGGACTGCAAGAAATGCAAACAGCGTTTCCGGGCGGATCATTTGCTGCCGCCGACGCAGGCCAAGCCGGATTTGGGAAAAATGAAAACTCCGCCGCCGGAAAAACCGGTGTGCCCCAACTGCGGCGGCGAGCTGACCGAAGTGCGCAAATTTAATTTGATGTTGAAAACTTTTTTGGGTCCGGTGGAAGATGCCACGGCCGTGGTGTATTTCCGGCCGGAAACCGCGCAGGCGATGTTTGTGGATTTCAAACAAATCCAGGGTTCTACGCGCAAGCGCATCCCGTTTGGCATTGCGCAGGTCGGCAAAGCCTTCCGCAACGAAGTCACGCCGGGCAATTTCATTTTCCGCACCCGCGAGTTCGAACAGATGGAGATTGAATACTTTATCAAAGAAGGGGAGTGGGAGAAATGGTTTGAGCATTGGCTTGGTGAGATGAAGGGGTGGCTGAAGTTTTTGGGTATTCCCGAGCGCGATATCGTGTATCGCGAAATACCGGCGGAAGAGCGCGCCCATTATTCCAAACGCACGATTGATATTGATTACCAATTCCCGTTCGGCCAGATGGAGCTGTATGGTTTGGCCTACCGTACCAACTACGATTTGACGCGGCATGCCGAAGTGTCCGGCCAGGATTTGCGGTATATGGATCCTGAAACGAACGAAAAATATTTCCCGCACGTGATTGAACCGACGTGGGGCGTGGATCGGTCGGTGCTGGCGGTGTTGTGCGCGGCGTATACCGAAGTAGGAGAGGCCAAACAAAACCCCACCTCCGCCTCTCCTTCGCGAAACGCTTCGGATGAGCACGGCAAGGCTTCGGCGGGCAGGCACGTGGTATTGAAACTCCCGCGGCAACTGGCGCCGTTCAAGGCGGCCGTGTTCCCGCTGCTGGCGAATAAGCCCGATTTGGTAAAACTGGCACGGTCAATTTACGACGATTTGCGAAAACAAATGCCTGTTGCCTGGGACGACCGCGGCAACATTGGCAAGCGCTACTTCTCGCAGGATGAGATCGGCACGCCGGCATGCATCACCGTTGATTTTGATTCTCTTAACGACAATGCCGTCACCGTCCGTGATCGCGATACCATGAAGCAGGAGCGGGTGAAGATTGGGGATCTGAGTAAGTACCTTACCCCCTCTCCCTAACCCTCTCCCACCGAGGGAGAGGGAAAGAGAATCGGCTAGGCTGGATTAGTCTTTTTCCTACGCGGATGGGGAGGGTATGACGACGGCGGAAGAGCGATTTATGTAAATAAAATTCTCCTCTCCCCATCGAGGGAGAGGAGCCAGAGGAGAGGGTGAGAATGAATCGCAAGCTCATCGCAATAGCGCGGCGTTTACGGAAAAGCCAGACCTTTCATGAACAACGGTTGTGGCAACTGCTACGGGCAAAACGGCTCAACCGCTATAAATTTCGCCGTCAGTATCCCGTCGGAAAATACGTGGTAGACTTTTGTTGTCTAGCGCAACGATTAGTGATCGAGCTTGATGGTGGACAGCATAATGACCGTTTTAAAATTTATCGAGACAAGATACGAGATGGATTTTTCATCCGGCACGGATTTGCAGTCCTCCGCTTTTGGAATAACGAGGTTGATGATAATATTGAAGGAGTGTACCAGCGGATTCAAGATGCGTTGAACGGTCGCCCTCTCCCTAACCCTCCCCCAAAGGGGGAGGGAAAAAAAGTGAGATCGATCAACACCGTTGGCAGGGTCTCCTCTCCCTCGATGGGAGAGGAATAAGGAGAGGGTGACGATGGATGATACAATGCAATACCCCTCTCCTGTCCGCCCAAGGCGGACACCCTCCCCCACCCAATCCTCCGCTAAAAGCTACGGAGGGCAAGCAAGGGGGGAGGGAAGAAGCGGCCGATCCCGATCCATCCTCCTCTCCCCAGGGTGGGAGAGGAGTCAGAGGAGAGGGGGAGGGAAAATAGGAGCGACCGCGATACGATGAAGCAGGAGCGGGTGAAGATTGGGGAGTTGGTAGCTTTTTTGTGTGTTGGTTAATTGTGGTATTCCAAGACACAGCTCCATTTTAACGAGGGGAACATTGGTTTTACTCGCTATGACTAAATAGTTATGTACAAAAAAATTCAAATTTCCAACGGGCCGTTGCTCATCACCGCGCCGCGGGAAGGAGCGGGTGAAGATCGGGGAGTTAGGTAGTTTATTTGAAAATAGCTAACGATTCTTTCTCCTAATCATCAAAACAATTAAACAAATCAACAGCATCGTATGAAGTTAGCAATGCGTTCTTGGGCGATAATCGGATTATTGATTGTTTGTGCAACCGCATTAGTAATTTACGCTTCCTTTAAAACACCCACAGACCCAGCAGTGAGAACCGGGTACTTTATTGGGTTATTTACAATATTGGCGGTTATGAGCGCACAAGCGGCGTTTACTTTATGGTTGATCGCCAATTCCAAACGTTTGGAAAAGAAGTTTGTAAAAATGTTTCCAAAACCATTAAAAGTAAAACGTTTTTACGGAATGCGTTTTTTGGGTGGCCTTGCTCTTCTCATAATAACAACTCCATTGGCGGGTTTATGGTTTTGGGAGGAATATCGGAATGGATTATCCATATCTCTATTCAAAAATGTTTACGCCGGTAGTGTTTTTTGTCTTTCCCATTCGTTTGGATGGTTTTTTTATTTGGTTATTGCCATTGCGGGTTTGTTGTTGTTTTGGACCGCATCCGTACCCTATGTGTATCAGCAAAAATCAAAGTATGTCGCTTTTCTTGTTTTCTTCATGCCTCTTTTCATAGTTTTTCCCTTTCTATCATATGCACTAATGCATTGGCTTCTGTGCGCTTCATAATTTTATTCAGAGTTTTTTGTACAAAAAAACCCAAATCCCCAACGGGCCGTTGCTGATCACCGCGCCGCGGGAGGGGACCAGTGATTTCCTTTCCCTTCGCTTGTCGTTTTCTCAATTTTTGGTATAATGGAATCCTTAAGAGCGAGGATTGTTATGGCAATTGATTGGACAAAAATTTACCACCGTTACAAAGGTCTTTGGGTCGCGCTTCAGGACGATGAGCGAACGGTGGTGTCGAGCGGGAAAACTGCGCAAGAAGCGCTGGGCCAGGCGAAGGCGAAGGGGTACGGAAATCCCATCCTGTTTCGTGTGCCAACCGAGATTGTGCCCTACGTTGGCGTCGGTGGGGTATGAAATTTCCTTACTTCAAGCTCCCGTTGAGTCAACGGTCAGATTTTTTTGGTACCAGCATTCTCAAGCCCATCATTCCGATTGAGATAGTCGTGGGCCAAAGCAGCGTACGATACGCCGCACTGATTGATTCGGGTGCGGATTTTTGTATCTTCGACGGCGAAATCGGAGAAACGATCGGCCTCGATGTTCGTGCGGGTCTGCGTACTCTGTTTGGCGGTATCCAATCTGCCGGGTCGGCCGAGGCGTTTTTACATCAGGTGACGTTACGGGTCGGCGGTTGGACGTATTCCATGGTGGCCGGCTTTTCGTATGACATTGCAAAGCATGGCTATGGCATCCTCGGCCAAAAAGGTTTCTTTGATATTTTCGTGGTAAAATTTGATTTGGTTAAAGAGGAAGTGGAATTGAAGGAGCGGAAGTAGGTGTGTATGAATTACGTAACTACCAAAAAGTTACTTCCTGAGCTTGTCGAAGGATAACTTTTTGGATCATGGTAGCCCAACGACTGGGCTCAGGGACTAAATAATTCGAGTTTCGTAATTTAAGGGTATGTACAAAAAAATTCAAATTCCCAACGGGCCGTTGCTCATCACCGCGCCGCGGGAAGGAACCAGCGCGATTACCGTGCTGGTGCTCATTCCGGTTGGTTCGCGCTATGAGCAGAAAAACATCAACGGCAGCTCCCATTTTGTGGAGCATTTGATGTTTAAGGGCACGCAGAAGCGGCCGACCAGTTTGGACTTGACTAAAGAACTGGACGCGGTCGGCGCCGAATACAACGCGTTCACCAGCAAAGACCACACGGGCTACTACATCAAGGCGGCGTCCAACCATCTCGAGCTGGCGTTCGATATTCTCTCGGATATGGTGCGCAATTCAAAATTTGATCCAGCGGAAGTGCAGAAGGAACGCGGAGTCATCATCGAGGAGATCAACATGTACGAGGACAATCCGTTGATGCACGTGGAGAACCTTTTTGAGGAAGCGGTGTTTGGCAAGGAGCACCCGATGGGCTGGAATATCGCTGGCCCGCGCGAAGTCATCCGCGAAGTCCCGCGCGACGGCCTGTACGAATATTTTCAGACCTACTATCATCCGCGCCGGATGGTGGTGGCCGTGGCCGGAAAATTCAGCCAGGCCCAGGTGCTAAAGTTAATGAAGCGCCACTTCAGCGTTGATTCGAAAAAACCGCAAGTGGGCAAGTTTTTGCCTTTCAGCAAACCGCAGACCGAGCCGCATCTTAAAGTCTGGTACAAGGAAACCGAGCAAATCCAGCTGTGCCTGGGTTATCCGGCCTACGCTTACGGCCACAAAAATTTGCCAGCGCTGACGCTGCTTTCCATAATTTTGGGCGGCAATATGAGCTCGCGTTTGTTCACGAGCGTCCGTGAAAAACATGGCTTGGCATATTTCATTAAGGCGTCCGTCTCGCCGTATCAGGATACGGGAACATTTGTGGTGCAGGCGGGACTCGACAAGGCGCGGATCGAGCAGGCCATCAAACTTATTTTGGAAGAATTGCGGATGGTGGTTGCCGCCGGCGTGACGGAAAAAGAACTAACCGGGGCCAAAGATTTTTTGGAAGGAAAAATTGTTTTGGAGTTTGAGGATTCGGCGCAGCTGGCGGAATGGTACGGCAAGCAGCAGTTGCTGACCGACAAAATGGAAACGCCACAGCAGCGCCTGGCGGTGCTGCGCAAAGTGACCGTGAAAGACGTGCAGCGCGTTGCAACCGACGTGTTCAACCCTGTGCGCGTCAACCTTGCGCTGATCGGGCCGTACAAAGACGAGAAGCCGTTCCAGAAGCTTATTTGCAGGTGATAGGTTATGGGTGTTAGGTTTTAGGCCTATGTCTATAACCTATTACCTAGAACCTTAACGGGCTATGTCCGATTTGACTTCCCAGCATTGCGTTCCCTGCGAGGGTGGTACACCGCCGATGGCGAAAGCCGAGGCCGAGCAAAAGTTGGCCGAAGCCCCTGGCTGGCAGTTAGCTCAAGACGGTCTGAGTATTTCTCGCCAGTTCAAATTTAAAAATTTCGTCGAGGCGTTGGCATTTGTCGATCGCGTCGGCGAGATTGCCGAGGCTGAGGGGCATCACCCGGATATCGAATTGTCGTGGGGGAAGGCGAATATCCGGTTGTCCACGCATGCCATCAAGGGTTTGTCGCTCAACGATTTCATAGTAGCGGCAAAGATCAACGAACTGAAACGGGGCGTAAGTTGAAGTTGTAGAGCACACTGTCATCCCGCACCCGGATGCGGGATCTCACTCTTCGGGTGATCTTCCGCAGGGGGACAGGCACCACCCCGTACCGTCATTCTGGGACGCCGCGCCTCCAGAATCTGACGGTCATGTGCAGTGCCTATCTCGAAAATAGCTTTTGATCCATTTTGAGGATTTTTTGAGCGAACCGCGTGAAGATTGAGAAGTCCCGCGGCCGCGGGACGACGAAATCTGAACGTGATGCAGCCAAAAAAGACCACAATGGGGTCAAAGATTTTTTTTGAGATAGGCTCTAGTCTGATCCTGGGCAAGCCAGGATGACGGGCTAAGTCATGTACTGGATTCCTGCTTTCGCAGGAGTGACAATATTTATTTTTTCTTTTCATTTTTTTACAGTCTCAAGTTCTACCACGGTCGCCATTATCGTACCATTTTGGTGGTGACACACCGGCGAGGGGATTGGTAAAATTTTTTTTACAGTGAAGCGAGTGATGGGGTAGGTCGTATTTGATAAACCGGGTGTTTTCCGGTTTTTTAATTTATTGACATTTTTGGTTTCATTTGCTAACCTTTTTCCTCGTGGCTCTTTGACGTTTGTACTTGGGTTCTCCTTTGTTAGGAGATTAATCATGTCGGATACTCAGATAGTGCTTCCCGATGAGAGCGCGTTTCTCCGGTTTGCGCAACACCTACTGGAAATTTCCGCGGAGGGCAAGCGTTGGCCCCCGACTGTCTTTGAGGTCATCCTCAAGCTGCTCGCGCACACCTCGTGGGAGATCGTACCGGTCATTACGCACCGGGGCAAGAAACAGTTTTTGTATATTCGGCGCAGTCCGAACGATTTGGCCTATCCGCCTGACCCAATGTTTGGGTCGCCCTGGTGTTTTGCGGGTTCGAATAACCGCGGTGAGCCGCTGGCCGCCGGGTTGGCGCGGATCAATGCCGAACACTTCCGCGTCGGGGAGGCTTCGCGTCCTCGTTTGGTTGGCGGTGTCAACTGGTACAAGGAACCGCGCGGTCCGGGCGTCGGCCTGGTGTTCCTGTGCGATTATCGGGGAGCGATCCCGCCGGATGCTCAGTGGTATGACTGGGATTGCCCTCCCGATCACATGATCGAGATCCACCGTTTCATCGCCACCTGTCTGTTTATGGCGTTGCAAGACCCCAATAGCACACCGTTTTTTATGGACGACCCCCGGTAGAAGTGCCGGCCGCTCGGTCCGGAGCTCCAATAACCGCAGAACGACTCGCAAGCGAGCCGTTCTTTTTTGATTTTCGTTGTTATTCCATCTCAATGGTCGCCGGAGGTTTGGGAGTTTCGTCGAAAAAGACGCGGGTGATGGAGGGGATTTGCGTCAGCGCGTCGGTTAAGTCGCGCCGCACCGCGACGGGCAGCATAAAACTTTCAGCGGTCATAAAATCCACCGTGCGCACGGCTCGCACGACCACGGGGTAGCCATATTCCCGTTCATCGCCTTTGACGCCGACAGTGATTGCGCCGCATAGTGCGACGACAAATTGCGACATTCCATCCAAACATTTGTGCTCGCGCAGAATGCGTTCGGCCGTGGCGTCGGCCCGGCGCAGCAGATCGAGGCGGTCCGGGGTGACCGGAATGCCAAAGATGCGAACCAGCAGTCCGGGTCCGGGGAACGGCATCCGTTCCGCAATCTCCGGCGGGAGTTTGAGCCCGCGCGCCAAGTCGCGCACTTCATGTTTGAAGAGATGGCGCAACGGATGGAGCTGGGTCAAGTTGAGCGGCAGGCCGACGTTGTGATGGGATTTTATCAGGCTGGCGCCGCCAAGTTCGCCGGCTTCGATGAGGTCGGTGGCGAGCGTCCCTTGGATAAAATGCGTGGCTTTTTCCTCTTCGCCGATGCGTTCGATGGTGTGGCTGTAGACGGCTTTAAACGCGCGGCGCTTCGTTTCGGCATCGGTCGACAAGCCGAGCGCAGAGATGAGCTCTGGGGCAACGTTGACTTTCCGGTGGTTCGTGACTCCGGCCGCAATTGCGGCCGCGGTAATTTGTTTCATTTCGTTACTCCGCAATTGGCCGCCGTCAATCGTGAGCGCAATCAGCCGGTCTTTCAAGAGCGGGGAGAGCAGCGCCGCAATGACCGTGGAATCAACGCCGCCGGAAAAGCCATGCAGCACGCGCGCTTTTTTTGGAATAACCTCGAGCATCTCGGCGCGCAGCGCGGCGACGAGATTGTCCGGTCTCCAATCTTTTTTTGCGCCGCAGATCTCGGCAGCAAAATTTTCCAAAATACGTTTACCGTGCACGGTCGTGGTGACCTCGGGGTGAAATTGGACGGCGTAGATCGGTCTGCCGTCGGTTGCCTCCATGGCGAGGATCGGACAGTCGTCGGTAACGGCGGTAATTTTGAATTTTGGCGGCACCGCGGCAACCGAATCGCCATGGCTGCAGAGCACCGGGCCGTCGGAGACGTTTTTGAACAGCGGGCTGGAGCGGTCGGTGATTTTCCCTTGGCGTGGGCCGTACTCTTTTCGGCTGATAGATTTTGAAAGTTTTCCGCCAAGCCATTGCGCCAAATACTGCATGCCGAGGCACACGCCAAGTACCGGCACATCGCCGAGGTGGGTCTTCGGCGGTACCGGAGCATTGGCATCGCCGACGCAGGCGGCTCCACCCGACCAGATAATGCCTTTCGGTTTCGACTGTGCGAGCATTTTTTCCGCTTTGGCCGGCGACAGCAGCGCGCTGCGGTAGCCAAGCTCGCGCAGCGTACGGACGATAACGTGCGAGTACTGGGATCCCAGGTCAATGACGACGATTTGCGGCAGTGTGACCGAGGAATTTTTTCTTGTCGGCATAGAGGGTGGTAGGAAAAAAATTAAAGGGGGTATCTCCCCCAAATCCGGTTCTGCTCATAGTGTAACCAATAATTCTTGATGGTGTCAAAAAAAGCTACACCGTGGGGGTGTAGCTTTCGGACGGGCAAAGGTCTATGGCCAGTCGGCAAGGATTGCGCCGCGGTGGCAGAGGGCGCCATAGGTGGCGATAACGGCCAAAAAAAAGAGCGCAGAATGGATGGTGATGCTCCACCACCAGGACACCGGCAGGTCGTAGTGGTTGAAGTGCATGGCGTCGTGGAACTTTCGATGCGCTTGGAACAGCGGCCAGTTGCTGAGTTTTGCTATGCCGTCGACGATGTCCGGCAGCACGGCGGCGGCAACACAGCCAGGTGTCAACCACGCGGGCATCGCGGACACAAGCAACGGAAGCAGAAGTGCGAACGTGACGGTAAAAATTCCGTCGGGCAAAGAAATGAGCAGGAACTCGCGCACCTCAGGCGATTTCCACCGAGCGGTGGTGCTGGCGATGCCGGGATCCCAGTGGGGGATGCGGTCAAGAGCGTAGTGTGATAGCACGCTGACCGAAATGGCAATCTCTGGACGGTCGGGCCAGACGTTGGCGGCCAGCACGCCGGTTGCGCCGTGCAGAAACCAGTGCACCGTAACCTCCTCGCCGGGAACCGGCGGTTAAATGTGTCGAGCGTGGCTTCACCTCCAAAAGCTATCGAAACAGCAGGCGGAGAAAAATTGTCAAAGAAATGATTTGGATGGTAAAGCCCACAAAGAACGTGATGGGAAAGCGTTTTATATCGAAATGCATGGAGTCATGGAAATGGTTGTATGCCGCGAGCCATTTGACGCCGGTCAGGCGGTACAAGCCGAATAGGAGATCAGGCAGGACACCGCCGAGAGCACCGGCAACCATTGCGGCTGGACGGTATTGGGGAAGAATCCTGATGACTTCGGTTACCAGCACCAGCGCGACGATGAAATCAAATAACGCAACAATTACGAAATGTCGGAATATCGGATTGTGTAATACGCCGTCGCGCGCGGTGCCGGCAACAATCGGCGGGTCATCGTGTGGAATACGGTCCAGTACAAAATGCGAGAGCACGGCCAATCCGAATGCCAACGGAGTGCTGTTAAACAGTGTTCCGATGCTGGCACCGGCGGCAGCATGGACAGTGAGGTACATAAAGCTAGCTGGTAGCTGGTAGTCACCGCCATTGGCGGGATCCCGCTTTAGCGGGACTTAGTAGCTGGTAGGTTTTTTGAACAGTTTGCGTTTTTGGAATGCGAACCAGCACATCTTCACTAAGAGTACGCCGTGGCTCCAGCGGTGGATGTTGGTCTTCCCGTAGGTGCGCTCGCGGTAATGCACGGGCACTTCAACGATTTTCAACCCGAGCCGTGCCGCGCCAAACAACAAGTCGAAGTCGCCGAAGGGGTCAAAATCGCCGAAATCTTTCCGGTTCGCCACGATGCGGTCGTAATCTTTTTTGAACAACACTTTGTCTGCGCAAAGGGTATCGGTGAGTTTTTGGCGGAGCAGGAGGCTGAAAATTTTTCCAAACGCCCAATTGGCGATGCGATTGGCAAATTGCATCGCGCCTTTGTCCATTTTGGTGACCAGCCGCGTGCCGTTGATGAATTGGCCCCGGCCGGAAGCGATCGCTTCGTAAAATTTCGGCAGCTCTTCGGGTCCGACGGTCATATCCCCGTCGTGAACCATCAGAATGTCGCCGGTGGCAGCCGCAAATCCCTGGCGGAGTGCGTCGCCTTTCGAGGAACGCCTGGAAGTTTTGTCCGCCGTCTCGAGCACCAATTTGATGTCGCGCTTGCCGGCGTTTTCAGCAATCGCCCGCTGGATTGTTTCGCGCGTGCTGTCGGTGGAGCCGCCTTCGATGAAAATTATTTCCGTATGGCGTCCCATTTCCGGAATACCCTTCACAGCAGGGTCAATGTTGCCGGCTTCGTTGCGGCAGCAGATTAGGATGCTGACTGAATATTTTTCGCCGTTTGGCATAGGGAACTTGGTATGAAAAATACCAGGGGCGGCCCCGTCATACGACGGGGTCTTCGCCCCGCTATTGCGGGGCTTCGAGATTCGCCCGTATGGGGTAAACCTCTACCCGGTCGGACTTGTCATGTCAAATGACCGGGCGCGACCCTTGCCCCGCCGAATGGCGGGGGCTGCCTTACTTGCCCTCCCACCTTTTCTCTAGCTGGGGCGGGATTCGAACCCGCGACCGCTGCCTTATGAAGGCATTGCTCTACCGCTGAGCTACCCAGCCAAGGAAAAGGTGGGAGGGTGAAAAGGCATTGCTCTACCGCTGAGCTACCCTGGCGAAAAATATAAAAGTTGGGAGGGTAAGCTGCTTGCCCGCCGTAGTTCCGCCAGGGCGGAACGGAGGCGGAAACTACCCTGGCGTAAAGACGTGGCGTGGAAAAGATTGGTTTACATCACAGGGCGGGGCGATATGCCCCGCCCTGGTTTGCGTGTTTGGTTGCGGGGGTGGGATTTGCCACCGCAGTCGCGGGGTCCCGCCTACCATTTTGAATAAATTTCGATGGCGGGAAACCCACGACCTCCAGGTTATGGGCCTGGCGCCCCGCGGCCGCGGGGCTACCCCGCGCGTCGCCCCCAACAATTTTTTTGAATACATCGCCGCCTTTTTGGCGCTTTAAAAAACGTTCCCGTTCTCTCGCTTTTTTACGATTATCAAAGTCCTCGCGATAAATCAGAACAAGCGGACGGCGGTGGCGAGTGGATTCGACTAAGCCGAGATCATGCATCCGCAGTCGTTGTTTGAGATTTCCGGTTTGGCCGATGTAATGCCTGCCGTCTCGCTGACTTTTCAGTACGTAGACGGTAAATGGCATGTTGAAAACTAAATTGCGGGGGTGGGATTTGAACCCACGACCTCCAGGTTATGGGCCTGGCGAGCTGCCGGGCTGCTCTACCCCGCGTCAATCGTCGTTACGTTTATCGGTTTTTAGGGATCTGCCTCGCAACTGCGAAGTCATCCGACATCAGTATGCCTCACAATAGCAGAGAACCGCTGAAAAAGCAAGATTATTCGAGTTTACTTCCGGTTAAAAAGAGCACCTCCGAAATTGGAGGTGCGGCGCGACGAGCGCGATGGGCCTCGCGCAAAGAGCTATTGGCCGCGCTGAATCAAACGGCGGTCGTACTCATCACGCAGCTTCCAGGTGTCCTCGCCGCGGTGGGTGCGCTCTCCGAGCCTGCGCTCGAGCTCCTCGTCGGTCAAGTCGACGTTTTCGTGCCGCGTAGTCACTCGGCCGCGGGGCTCGGAATCGGCGGCATCGCGTTCGTGCTGATCCAGTTGGTCTCGTGAAAGTGCCATGGTACATCCTCCAATATCGCGGACCCGATGATTGCCGCACCTTATGCGGCTTCGCTACTCACCATGAGCAGCGCGATAAGTACCTTACTAGAAGATACCCGCTGCGTTGCTCATGAAGGGAAGATATAAAAATGGTTATCGATGTTAAATATCTGGTGCTGTATTTTGAAGATAGTTCGAACTTTTTTCGCCCCGCAGGCGGCGGCACTGCCCAAAACTTGCTTTTTTCTAAAAAGTGCCGCGGGAGAGAATCGAACTCTCATGAGGTTGCCCTCGCGGGATTTTGAGTCCCGTGCGTCTGCCTATTCCGCCACCGCGGCATTCTTCTCGGGTAGTTTTTTCGTCCTTCCTATAATGGGATCGGAATCGTATTATCGTGGGTAGATTGTGCAATATTTTTGTGAGGTTGTCAATTTTGAATTTTGTATCAGTTCACAAGGCTGAGTAAAATTGCCAAAATTTTTCTTTTAATCCCCCTCACCCTAACCCTCTCCCACCAGGGGAGAGGGAAAATAAGAGGAGAATTTCATCTTCTGCAAAGGATATTTTTTGGTTTGATTTTTTTCCCACGCTTAGCAAAGTCTGTTATACTGATGCCGTAATGATTTTATGGTGGAGCTATGGCGCGGGTTATTGCCGTGGTAAACCAGAAAGGTGGGGTAGGGAAGACCACGAGCGCCGTGTCGCTCGGGGCGTACTTGGCGCAGGCAGGGAAATTCGTGCTGCTCGTTGACTTAGACCCGCAAGCGAATGCCACGTCCGGTGTTGGCGTCGCGCATCAGGAATTGCCCCAGAGCATTTATCACGTGCTGACGGGGCAGACGGGTATGAGGCAAATCCTGCGGCAAACGCCGCACGAGGGATACCGGATCGCGCCGGCGTCGGCGGAACTGGCCGGCGCGCGGGTCGAACTCGTGTCCATGCCCGATCGCGAGTTCCGTTTGCAGCAGGCGCTGCTGGAGGTCAAATCCGATTTCGATTACGTTATTATCGATTGTCCGCCGTCGCTTGATCTTTTAACAGTCAACGGACTGGTCGCTTCCGACCATTTGCTCATTCCCATTCAGTCGGAATACTACGCGCTGGAAGGGCTCGGGCAGCTGCTCCAAACGGTAGAACTCGTGCGCGAACGGCTCAAACCCGACCTCTCCGTGCTCGGCGGTGTTGTGACGATGTTTGATGCCCGCAATAAACTTTCGCAGCAAGTACTCAACGAGCTGAGGTCGCATTTTCCGTATCCAGTGTTCCAGTCGATCGTGCCGCGGAACGTCCGGCTGTCGGAATCGCCAAGCTACGGCCAAACGATTTTACAGTACGACCCCGGTTCGCGCGGCGGTCGCGCGTATCAGGCGTTGGCGCAGGAAATTATGCAAGCGGTTCAGCAGGCGGAAGCGCAGAATTATAGCCAGATGATCAACCAGCCACCTCCGGCGCCCTTAATGTAAAGTGCAAATATCAAAATGCAAAAAGACAATGTAAAATGTTAAAATTTTTTATCTAATCGTTTATGAAAAGTTTTTTCAAAATTATTTCTTTACCTCTATTATTTGGTATTTTAGTTGCGGTAGTAGTTATGGTGGTGATGTGGGGAGGGCCATGCGAGACCTATACTCCAGGTATTTGTCCTTTTTTTCGCTGTGGTTATAAGATGTTAGGCCAGCAGGCAAGCTATTTAGGTGAACCCGTATGGATTTGTATGCCAACCGCAAAAAATCTTCGTCGATGCCCAGTATCTAAGGTTGTTAACTATCCTTATTTCGACAAAAAAATAGTATATACTTTTGACGGCCCTTGGAAGGGCGGAGATACGAATGTAAGCGTTTACTATTCTGATGAAGTTGATGAAAAATGGATTCAAAAAAATTGTCCACCTCCTGAAGTTGTTGATTTTCAAGCATATGAAGCGAATTTAATACTTCAAATTCAGAAACGATTCCCGTAAGAACGATTTTGAATTTCTACATTGTCATTTTGAATTTTGATTTTTAAATTTTGCATTTTCTATGGTTCATCGCGGTCTCGGACGCGGGTTAAGTTCACTCATTCCAAAGATGGTGAGTCCGAAAGTGGTGCCGCCGTCGTCGCCGGTCGTCGTGCCAGCCGACCAGATTCACCATGTCCCGCCGGAATCCGTTTCGCCCAATCCGCATCAGCCGCGTCAGGATTTCAACCATGAAGGACTGGAGGAGCTGATCGGTTCGATCAAACTGCACGGGATTTTGCAGCCGCTGGTGGTGACCCACGCGGGCGGCGGGTATCAGCTGATCGCCGGTGAGCGCCGGCTGCGCGCGGCAAAAATTTTGCAGCTCAAAACCGTGCCGGTGCTCGTGCGCAATGTCGAACGCCAGCAGCAGCTTGAGCTGGCGCTGATCGAGAATATCCAACGGGAGAATTTGAACGCCGTGGAGGAGGCGATCGCCTACCAGCGGCTAATCTCGGAATTCAATTGCACGCAGGAAGACCTCGGCGACCGTTTGGGCAAAAGCCGGTCCGCGATCACCAATACGTTGCGGTTGCTGAATTTGCCCGAAGACATCCAGCAGGCGGTGGTTTCAGGAAAAATTTCGGCCGGAACCGCGCGGGTGATCGCCGGCGTGCCGGAATCGCAGCGGGAGAAACTGTTCAAAAAAGCCTTGCGGCAGAACTGGAGCGTCCGTGCGGTGGAAG
>Ga0209541_10008535_pt1 | contig 16860 bp, 13 predicted proteins | sample RifCSPlowO2_01_FD_184027 | JGI IMG/M metagenome (GOLD analysis project Ga0209541, IMG submission 184027) | Groundwater microbial communities from Rifle, Colorado - Rifle CSP2_plank lowO2_0.1 (SPAdes) (version 2) | ecosystem: Environmental > Aquatic > Deep subsurface > Groundwater | place...
ACCAACTAGAATACTTTGGGAAAATATTCCTTTGCTTTCGGAAATAAATTATCCATGGACATTATTAGGACCGCTGGGGTTTCTTATAAGTTTACTTGCAGGTTTTTTAGCAATAAAAAAAATATCAATAAGAATTGTTACCCTTGTATTAATAATATTTGCAATTGTTATGATACTTCCATATGCAAAACCTAATTATTTTGTCAATAGAGGAGATTCTTTTTATCTTACAAATCTAGCAACGACTACCTCTTCCAATGAGCTTATGCCTCTTTGGGTTAAAAATAATCCAAAAACTAATGTTGGCAAAAAGGCAGAAATCTTAAGAGGCGAAGGACAAATTGAGATAGTCAAGAACAGATCTAATGATATAAGATTTAATGCTGATCTTGCAACAGAAAGCACTGTTAGAATTAATACCATATATTATCCGGGCTGGACCATAAAAGATGAAAATGGAAAAATATTGACTCTTGATTATAAAAATGATTACGGAGTTATGGATATACGATTGAATAAAGGGAAACATTTTATAAAAGCTAGTTTTGGAGAAACCAATCTGAGACTTGCGGCAGATATGATATCTATTTTAAGTTTTGGTATATTTTTTCTGTTTTTATTTTATTTCTTTAAATTTAAAAGATCATGATAATTATTAAAAACATTTTTCCCATTCTTATTGTTCTCATACTTAGTTTTTTTTCTATTAAACCTCTTTTAATGTCGGGATTTTTTCCAATTCACGATGATACTCAAGTTGCAAGAGTCTATGAAATGGGAAAGGCGCTTTCCGATGGCATGTTCCCGGTAAGATGGGTGCAAGATCTTGGCTACGGTTACGGATATCCTATTTTTAATTTTTATGCCCCGCTTGCGTATTATGTTGGTGGTTTTTTCAATGTTTTAGGTTTTGATGCGCTTGTCTCAACAAAAATTATGATGATAATTGGAATTATCTTATCGGGAGTTTTCATGTATCTTCTAGCAAATGAGTTATGGGGAAAAATCGGAGGACTGGTGTCTTCACTTTTCTATATGTATGCTCCTTACCATGCAGTTGATATTTATGTTAGAGGAGATGTGGCAGAATTTTGGGCTTATGCATTCATTCCCCTTGCTTTTTATGGATTTTTAAAAGCTTACAAGGAAAAAGAGTGGAAATACATTGTTACTGGCGCTTTTGGGTTTTCCGCAGTAATACTTTCTCATAATTTAACAGCTATGATGATTACTCCTTTCTTGTTTTTTTTGTTATTTTTCTTATTACTATTCGATACTAAAGAAAAAATAAGTTCAACATTTTATTTTTTGATTACTTTATTTTTCGGACTTTCAATTTCGGCTTTCTACTGGCTTCCGGCGCTTTTTGAGCTTAAATTTACAAATGTTTTATCTCAAATAGAAGGAGGGGCAAATTTTAGAGACCATTTTGTGTGCATTCAACAGCTTTGGCAGAGTCCCTGGGGATTTGGAGGTTCGGCTGCAGGTTGTGTAGACGGCATTTCTTTTAAAATAGGCAAACTACACATACTATTGTCTTTGCTTGCCGTAGCTTTTCTAGTGATATCACTACGACGTAAAAAATTTAAGAATTTACTTTTCAAAAGCAATTACCAAATTACTTTTGTTATATTTTCCGTTTTTGCTTTTGTGATTTCTGTTTTCTTAACTTTGGAAATATCAAAGCCGATTTGGGAATTTATTCCCGCAATGGCCTTTTTTCAGTTTCCGTGGAGATTTTTACTCCTAATGTCTTTTTTCTCATCAATACTTTGTGGATTTTCTTTCTGGTTTGTTAATAAAATGTTAGATAAAAAGTTTAATAAAATCGAATATCTTATGTTACTCGGAATTATTTTTATCTTGATGATCTATAGCACAAAACTATTTGTTCCCCAGACTTTTATTTTGAAGGAGGGAAGCGACTATACAAATCTAAAAACCCTAAGATGGAAAACATCAAAAATATCCGACGAATACATGCCTAAAAACTTTAAAATACCAAAATCGGAAAATGAGGTAGTAAAAAATAAAATTCAAATTGATGAAGATCAGGCAGGCATATTATATCTTACCTTCGATACCAAAAGCCTTCATGCATCTATTAAAGCTTTAGATAAGACATCAATTAATATAAATACTGCTTATTTTCCCTCATGGAATATTTTTGTAGACAATAAAAGATCAGATTTCAATGTCACAAATAAAGGAATTTCTCTTTTTGTACCAAAAGGAGATCATTCTTTGGATATGTTATTTATCCAAACGCCAGTAGAAAAACTTGGAGATTCTATATCGCTTGCTAGCGTATTCCTGCTTATAGCTGGTATAATTCTGTCAAGAAAAAGGTTATCCCATGAATAAAAAAGTTTCCGCGCTTTCTATTTTCTTTCCTTTTTGGAATGAGGAAAAAAATATAGAAAGAGTTATAAAAAATGCAATTCCTGTTTGTGAGAAAGTGGCTGAAAAATGGGAGATTATTGTCGTTGACGATGGCTCATCCGACAACACACTCCAGATTGCCAAGAAAATCGCAGAGACCCACCCAAATATAGTTGTTGTTTCTCATACAACAAACAGAGGATATGGTGCGGCTTTAAGGTCAGGTTTTGAAAAAGCCAAGTACGATTTAATAGTTTTTACAGATGGAGACGGACAGTTTAATTTTTCTCAAGTGGTCAAATTTTTAGACAAAACAGACAAATCAGATATGGTTATTGGTTATAGAAAAAAACGCTATGACAATCCAATAAGACATATTCTTATGAACCTTCTTAAAATTTGGGATTTCGTTTTTTTTGGTTTTTTGTTTCGCGATATTGACTGCGGATTTAAGATGTTTAAAAAAGATGCACTTGAAAAAATTTTACCATTTAAGTCAGAAGGAGCAATGATTACTACGGAAATTTTAGCTAAGGCAAAACGGGCAAAGCTTAAGATTTCTCAGGCTGAAGTAACTCATTATCCTAGAATTTATGGAGATCAAAGCGGTGGAAATTTAAGGGTAATAGTAAGGGCAATTCGTGAAAGCTTTATTTTATGGAAAGACCTAAATTATGGAAGCAGTTGACATCGCACTTGTTACCAAAAAATCTATAAGGGGAATTTTTGCTTTAGTATATAGGACATTTTTTATACAGGTTTTAGGTTTTGTTGCAAACTTTCTTCTTACAATTTATCTATCGCCGTCAATTTTTGGAATTTTTTTTGTGGTTTCTGCTGCAATTGCTTTTCTGTCGTATTTTTCCGACATTGGTCTTGCAGCCGCTCTTATTCAAAAGAAGGAATCTATAACAGATGAAGAACTTAGAACAACCTTCACGATTCAGCAGGTCCTTGTTATTAGCTTGGTGGTTATCGCTTTTTTATTCTCTGGACATGTTGGGAATTTTTATCATTTAAACAAAGAGGGAATTTTTCTTTTTCAAGCATTGATAATTTCTTTTTTTCTTTCATCTCTTAAGACTATTCCTTCTATAGTTCTTGAAAGAAATCTAAATTTTGAAAAATTAGTGATTCCGCAAATTGTAGAGAGCTTATTTTTTAATGTCGTAGTTGTAGTTCTTGCAATTAAAGGATTTGGGATTGCTAGTTTTACTTTTGCTGTCCTTGCAAGAGGGATCACAGGACTTATCGCTATTTATGCAATAAGCCCTTGGAAAATAGGTTTTGGATTTTCAAAAAAATCAGCTTCAAAGCTTTTATCATTCGGTATTCCCTTTCAGGCAAATAGCTTCCTCGCTTTAGTAAAAGACGATTTACTTATCGCATATCTTGGTAAGGTTCTTCCTATTGCACAGGTTGGTTATATTGGCTTTGCTCAGAAATGGGCATTTACGCCTTTAAGACTTATTATGGATAATGTAATACGAATAACGTTTCCATCTTTTTCCCGTCTTCAGCATGATAAAAATGTATTAGGAAGGGCCTTGGAAAAATCGATATTTGCCGCAAGTTTTCTTATTTTTCCATCTCTTATAGGTTTAGTAGTTCTTTCCCCATATTTTATACTACTTATACCAAAATATACTAAATGGGAGCCTGCACTTTTATCTCTTTCTTTTTTTGCAATAAACGCAGCCTTATCTTCAGTTTCAACGCCCCTAACAAATGCATTAAATGCAATCGGAAAAATTAAAATTACTCTTTATCTTATGGTTTTCTGGACAGTTTCTACCTGGGTTTTAACGCCGCTTGCAATAGTCTTTTATGGCTTCAACGGTGTTTCCTACGCCTCAGCGTTTATTGCATTATCTGTTGTTTTTGTAGTTATTATCTCAAAAAGATTTATAAAATTTGCCGTTCTAAAGATTTTAATCAATCCTTTTTTGGCAGCAATTTTTATGGGTGTTGTAATTTATTTCTTAAGCCCGTTAGTTGTAAAGAATATTATCATGTTGATTCTTATGATTGTTTTCGGAGCTGTGGTATACTTTTCTACGATGTTTGCTTTAGCTAAAAATGAAATACTGTCCGATATAAAATTTGTTAGGGAGAATCTTAAAAAATAATATGGGAAAACTTTCTGTTGTAATATCTGCTTTTAACGAAGAGAAGAAAATAGAAGATTGTCTAAAATCTGCATCTTTTGCAGATGAAATTATTTTTATAGATAATTCTTCAACCGATCAAACATTAAAAATTGCAAAAAAATATACATCGAGAATCTTCATAAGACCAAATAATCCAATGCTTAATGTAAATAAAAATTTTGGTTTTTCTAAAGCTAAAAATGAATGGATATTAAGTCTTGATGCAGATGAAAGAGTAAGTCCGAAGCTTCGGGAAGAAGTTAAATCGATTATTAATAAAGACCAAAGTAGTGATGGCTATTGGATTCCCAGGAAAAATATAATTTTTGGAAAATGGATAAAACACACGGGTTGGTACCCGGATTATCAATTGAGGCTGTTTAAGAAGGGTAAGGGAAAATTTGAAGAAAAACATGTTCATGAAATGATTAAATTAGATGGAGAATCGGAAAAGTTAGAAAGTCCGATAATTCATTATAATTATGAAAACATTTCTCAGTTTTTACAAAAAACATTACTTTATGCAGCAAACGAGGCAGATCAACTTATTGAAAAAGGTTATATTTTTAGCTGGCAAGATTCTATCCGCTTCCCCGCAAAAGAGTTTGTAAGCCGTTTTTTTGCAAGAGAAGGGTATAAGGATGGTCTTTGGGGATTGGTGCTATCGCTTCTTATGGCATTTTATCATCTCATAGTTTTTGTAAATATTTGGGAAAAATTAAAATTTAAGCAAATTGAAGATGAAAAGTTCTTATCAAAAGTTAAAGAAGAATTTATAAAAGGAAATAAGGAAATATTTTTTTGGTTTTTAAAAATTAGTATCGATAGAACAAGAAACCCTCTTAAAAAATTAGTTCTCAAGATTAAAAGTAAAATTTCTCAATGAGAAATGTTTTCGTCTCAATAATTAATTTCAACGGAAGGGGCAACACATTTAAATGTCTTGATTCTATTAAAAAGATTAATGCTTCAAATTTTAAATTAAATGTTGTTGTTATAGATAATGGATCAAAGGAAAAACTTAATCTTACGCAAGATTATTTAGGGAATATTCCGCTCAAGATAATTCTAAAAGAAAAAAACTTAGGATTTTCAGGAGGGCATAATGCAGGAATAAATTATGCTTTATCTAAAAATGCTGATTATGTTTTGATTTTGAATAATGATGTTATTGTTGATCCTAATTTAATTTTCGAGCTGCTTAAAGTTTTAGATAAAAGCGACAGATACGCTGTGGCATCGCCTAAAATCTATTTTGCTCAAGGTTTTGAGTATCACCAAAATAAATATAAGGAGTCGGAAAAAGGAAAAGTTATATGGTATGCCGGAGGACAGATGGACTTTAAAAACGTTATAGCCAAACACAGAGGAGTAGATGAGGTAGATAGGGGACAATATCAAAAGACAGAAGAGACTGATTTTGCAACCGGAGCTTGTTTTCTTATTAAAAAAGAGGTGATTGAGAAAGTGGGATTTTTTGATGATAAATATTTTTTGTATTATGAGGATAGCGATCTAAGCCAGCGTATAAAAGAAAAAGGGTATAACATTCTCTATGCTCCAAATGCTGTTCTTTGGCACAGGAATGCCGAAGCAGCAGGTGGGCCAGGTTCCTCTCTTCAGGATTATTATATATCTAGGAATAGACTACTTTTTGGATTAAGATATGCTCCATTAAGATCTAAAATAGCATTAATAAAAGAAAGCCTAATGTTATTAATAACAGGCAGAGAATGGCAAAAAAAGGGAGTTGCCGATTTTTACCGTGGAAGATTCAAGAGAGGAAGCTATTCTATATAAAACTAATATATTAGTATATTAGTAAAATTAAGACAGTTAATATGAATAAAATTTCGGCTATAGTTATTGCAAAAGACGAAGAAGATATGATTGCCGATTGTCTTAAATCTATTTCTTTCTGCGACGAAATTATTGTCATAGATAATAATTCAAAAGATAGAACAAAAACTATTTCAGAGAAGATGGGAGCAAGGGTTTTTGAGCTTAAAACAGATGATTTTTCAAAGCTTAGAAATTTAGGCTTAAGCAAAGCCAATGGAGATTGGGTTTTATATGTTGATGCAGATGAAAGAGTTACTCCTCCACTTCGTGAAGAAATTAAATTACAAATCTCAAATTACAAATCTCAAATTACAGCATATATAATTAAACGAAAAAATTTTTATTTCGGTGATTATGCGTGGCCATATATAGAAAAGATAGAAAGGCTATTTAAAAAAGAGTTTATAAAAGGATGGAAGGGAAAACTTCATGAAAGCCCGATTGTTGATGGTAAGCTGGGTGAGCTTGAAAATTTTTTAACTCATTATACCCACAAGGATCTTACGTCTATGGTAGAAAAGACACTTAAGTGGTCAAAAATAGAGGCAGAACTACGGTTTAAGGCAGATCATCCTAAGATGGTATGGTGGCGTTTTCCTCGGGTTATGATTTCTGCTTTTATCAACTCCTATATTATGGAGGAGGGATGGAAAGTTGGAACAGCCGGGCTTGTGGAAAGTATATATCAAGCTTTCAGCATTTTTATAACCTATGCAAGGCTTTGGGAGATGCAAAATAAATTAAAAATTAAAAATGAAAAATGAACCCTTCGGCTTCGCTCAGGGCAAGAATGCAAAAATCAAAAATACAAGCTAAAATCAAAAAATTTTTATTGAAGTTTTGGCCTATTATCTTCATTCTTTTTGTTTGGTTTATTTTTTCTAGCCCGTATTTTATAAATAATAAGGTTCCATTTTCTTCAACTTATCTTGTAAACTTTTTTCCACCATGGAGTGCTTATCCGGAATTCTGGGGACCGGTCAAAAATGGTGCAATGCCAGATATAATAACTCAAATTCTACCATGGAAGAAATTTACCATAGATACATTTAAGGCAGGGCAAATACCGTTATGGAATCCATACAGTTTTTCAGGAACTCCTCATCTTGCAAATTACCAGTCTGCTGTTCTTTCTCCTTTTAATTTAATATTTTTTATTTTGCCTTTTATTGACGCATGGAGCTTATTAGTCTTACTTCAACCACTTCTTACGGGAATCTTCATGTATCTTTTTATGAGATCTTTAAAGGCAAGCAAAACGGCGAGTCTTATTGCATCTATTTCATTTATGTTTTGCGGATTTATTGTAGTTTGGACGGATTATGCAACGCTTGCCTACGCGATTCTTTTTTTACCCCTTGCGTTATTCTGTATAGAAAAATATTATGAGTTGAGAAAAATAAGATATTTAATCCTGCTTTCCCTAAGTCTTCCCTTATCATTTTTTAGCGGGCATTTTCAAATAAGTATATATTTTTTTATTACAGCTTTAATTTATTTAATTTATAAGTTTATAACAACAAAAAACATTAATGTATCACTCAAGATAACTGGATTCATCTTTTTCGGATTTTTATTATCTTTACCTCAACTCTTGCCATCGATCGAGTTTTATCTCCAGTCATTGCGAAGCACGATTTTTCTAAAAGGCGAAGTAATCCCATGGCAGTATATTCCTACTTTTCTAGCACCTGATTTTCTTGGTAATCCTGTAACACGAAATGACTGGTTTGGTCATTACGCAGAGTGGAATGGATATATTGGAGTTTTACCATTAATGCTTGCTATTTACTCAATAATAAGTAAAAAAAGAGTTCAAACATTTTTTTTATTCATAATGGGCGTTTTTGCTCTATTAATTGCTTTTGATACGCCACTTCTTACTTTACTTATCAATCTTCACATTCCGGTTCTATCAACAAGTTCCGCAAGCCGGGTTATTGTAATTTATAGTTTTATGTTTGCCGCACTCTCTGCTTTTGGATTCGACCATTTAGTCTCTGATATAAAAGAAAAAGAATTCAAAAAAATTTATTTTTGGATCATTTTATTTTTAATATTATTTTTGCTATTATGGGCAATCGTATTTTTTAAGTCATTTATTCCCGCAGAAAGACTAATAGTTGCAAGACAAAATCTTATACTTCCCTCACTTATTTTTTTAGCATCAAGCTTAATAATATTGTTATTTGCATTTTTTCAAAACACCAATAAGAAAGTTAAATATTCATTACTGGTGTTTATATTAATTTTAATAGTAGCTTTTGATATGCTTCGTTTTGCAAAAAAATGGCAGCCCTTCGATCCTAAAAATTTAGTTTTTCCAGATATTCCAACTACACAGGAGTTTTCAAGGCTAAAAGGGTACGAAAGGGTCCTGGGAAATCTGGGGGCAGAGGCTCTTGTCTACTATGGAATGCCTTCTATTGAAGGCTATGACGCTCTTTATATAAAAAGGTATGGTGAATTTATTGCGTTTCTTGGCAATGGGATAATTACGCAGTCACCTAGATCTGTTGTGCAATTCTCAAGAAATGGAAAATATGCATCTGAGTCGATTAACCTTTTGGGCATAAAGTATATACTTCATAAAAAAGCTGACGATCGGAAGGTTTGGACATTCCCATATTGGAATTATCCAAAGGATAGATTTGTTCTTGTTTATGAGAATGAAAAATATAGAATTTTTGAAAATAAGGATTCTTATCCGCGCGCTTTCGTTGTAGGAAAATACAAAATAATTAATGAATCAAATAAAATAATAGAAACGATGTTTAGCAATAATTTCGATTTAAGAAAAGAAATTGTATTAGAAAAAAATCCCTCAACTAATCAAGCAAAAGATATTAGAGGGAATGTAAAAATAACAAAATATTTCTCTAACCTTATTGAGATGGAAGTTGCAACAGATAAAAATGCCATATTGTTTTTATCGGATAATTTCTATCCCGGATGGAAAGCTACAGTAGATAATGAAAAATCCGAAATTTTAAGGGCAGACTATACTTTTAGGGCAGTAGTAATGCCATCAGGGAAACATATTGTAGAATTCGTTTACGATCCTCAAAGTTTTAAGCTTGGACTCTATGCGGCTCTTACGGGGATCATTTTAATGATTCTGTCAGTTCTAAAACTTAGAAGAAATTTTTAGGCGGAGAGTGCTTCCCAAAACATTAGGTCCTTTAGCTTCATTCTTTTTTTTGCAAACCAAAATAAATAAATAATTTCAAGAATTCCAAGAGCATTTACTATTAGAAGAACTATAAACCAATTTCGCTGATCTTGCTTAGCTGCTTTCCATAAAGCAAGCCCCTTCCATAGAAGTGCCCACAAAAAAACTACAAAAAGCAGAAACGGCGGAAATTGAGGCAATGCGCCAAAATAGTTCATATTTTTAAAATAACATAAAGAGATAAACTTTGCAATAGCTTTGAAAGTTGATAGAATAAAAGCTGTGAAGATTGGAATTTTCGATCCCTACATGGATGATTTGGGAGGCGGGGAAAAATATATGGTAAGAATTGCCCAGTGTCTCGTAAGAAATCACAACGTAAGTATTTTTTGGGATAGAAAAAAAGACTTGGAAGAACTAAAAGAAAGATTTCAACTTAATCTTTCGAATATAGCATTAACACCTAATATTTTTACCAAGAGCACGGGACTTTTGAAAAGACTTTGGGAAAGTAGGAAATTTGATGTAATTATTTTATTAAGCGATGGAAGTATTCCCTTTCTCTTGTCCAAAAAAACATTTATTCATATTCAACAACCACTGCCATTAAGAAGTTTAGATATTAAAACAAGATTTAAGATTTCAAAAATTAATAAGTTTTTTTGTAATTCTTACTACTCAAAATCTTATGTAGATAATTCATTGAGTATCAATAGTCTTGTTTTGTATCCTCCGGTTGAGATAAAGCCTAAAAAGATTAAGAAAGAAAATATCATTCTACATGTGGGAAGATTTAGAGTAAGAGACGTTGTTACAGGAATAAATGATTATAAGAAACAAGGTATTATTGTTGGTGCTTTTAAAAAGATGGTTAAAAAAGATTTGAAAGATTGGAGGTTAGTCCTTGCAATAAGCGTTAAAGATAACGACCGAAAAATTTTTAATGATTTTAGAAAAAATGCTGAAGATTTTCCAATTGAATTTTTAATTAATAAAACCAATGATGAACTTTGGGATATTTATTCAAAAGCCAAAATTTACTGGCATGCGTCAGGCTTTGGCGAGGATCTCACGAAGTATCCAGAATATGCCGAACATTTTGGTATTTCGACTGCCGAAGCAATGGGCGCAGGTGCAGTACCTATAGTTTTTAACGCAGGAGGACAAAGAGAAATAGTAGTAAGCGGGAAAAACGGATTTTTATGGGACAGTTTAGGTGAGATGATAGAAAAAACTCAATTATTGATTAGTGATCAAAACTTATGGAAAGAGATGTCGCAGCAGGCGATTAAGAAAGCTAGGGATTTTACAGGAGATAGGTTTTGTGAAAAGCTACATAAAATCTTAGATTTATGAAAAAAATAATTCCGTTTGCTATTGTAGCGTTGATTCCTTTTATATTTTTTTGGCAGTTTTTTATAAAAGGATTTCTCCCTATACCTTCGGATACTATTATTGGACTTTATCACCCTTTTAAAGATCTGTACGCAAAAGATTACCCAAGAGGGATTCCATTCAAGAATTTTCTTATCACAGATCCGGTCAGACAGCAATATCCTTGGAAAGAATTGGCAATAAATATAGAAAAAAATTGGGAGCTGCCATTATGGAATCCTTATAACTTTTCCGGTACTCCGCTTGCTGCAAATTTTCAATCTGCAGCTTTTTATCCCTTAAATATATTATTCTTCATACTCCCTTTTTACCTATCTTGGAGTTTTTTTATTTTACTTGCGCCTCTTCTTGCAGGAGTCTTTTTATATTTATTTCTTAATAATCAAAAACTTAATAAATGGGCAAGCGTCTTAGGATCGATTGCTTTTTCATTTTCAGGCTTCTCCGTTTCATGGCTTGAATGGGGAACAATACTTCATACCGCGTTATGGTTACCGCTCATACTTCTTGCGATCGATAAAATTTTTGAATATTCCAAAGAAATATCAAATATCAAATATCAAAAATCAAAAATACAAATTAAAGATAAAAAATTAATTATTTGGTCAATTTTATTTATTTTTTCTTTAATATCGTCCTTTTTTGCTGGGCATTTACAGATATTTTTCTATTTATTTATGACTTCCTTTATTTATCTGACTGCAAGATGGTTTCAATATGGGAAAAGAATTGAAATGCTTTTGTTATTTGTTATTTGTTATTTGTTATTTGTTATCGCAACTGCGATTCAGTGGCTCCCAACCTTGCAATTTATTTTTTTATCTTCAAGAAACCTAGATCAGATTCCATGGCAAAATCCGGGATGGTTTATTCCATGGCAAAATTTAATTCAGTTTATTGCTCCTGATTTTTTTGGCAATCCCGCAACGCTTAACTATTGGGGTATTTTTAATTACGGAGAATTTATAGGATATGTGGGAATAATTCCATTGATTTTTGCAATTTTTTCCATGTTTTCAAGGCACGACAAAAAAACACTTTTCTTTGGTTCTTTATTTTTTGTTTCATTGATTTTTTCTTTTCCAACCTTTTTTGCAAAACTCCCTTTTATCTTAAACGTCCCTTTTTTAAATTCGGCCCAGCCCACAAGACTTCTTTCTATTACTGATTTTTGTCTCTCTATTCTGGCAGCTTTAGGATTTGATTATTTTCTGAAAATAAAAGATAAGAAAAAAATCTTTTATTCTTTGGGAACTATCCTAGCCCCCCTCGTCTTATTATGGGTTTTTGTTCTTTACGGGAATAAGTTGCTAAACTTAGTTTCTCCCGAAAATATTTTTGTTGCGAAAAATAATCTTATTTTGCCTACAGCTATGTTTTTGACAACAGGAACCCTGTTTGTCGCACTTGCATTTATTAAAAGAGGTGATAAGAGTATTACTATAATGATATATATCATTATAGTAGGACTAACCGTTTTTGATTTACTGCGATTTGGGTTTAAGTTTACTCCCTTTACCAAAAAAGAGTATCTTTTCCCCAATACGAAAACTATCAATTTTCTTCAAAAGAATCTAGGGAATTTTAGGATAATGACAACAGATTCCAGAATTTTCCCTCCTAATTTTTCTGCTTTCTATAGAATTGAGAGCGTTGATGGATATGACCCTTTATATCTTCGCCGCTATGGCGAGTTAATAGCCGCATCAGAGCGCGGAGAGCCCAATATAGATCCGCCTTTTGGATTTAATAGAATCATTACTCCTTACAATTACGAATCAAAAATCATAGATCTTTTGGGAGTCAGGTATATATTAAGTCTTTCCGATCTTACATCAAGTAAGCTTACAAAAGTCTTTCAGGAAGGAGAAACAAGGATATACGAAAATAAAGAAGTACTACCCCGAGTATTTTTTGTTCGGAAAATACAAACGGTGAGAAGTAAGGATGAGGTAATAAAAGAAATATTTGACAAAGATTTTAACCCAAGAAATACGGCAATTGTTGAACCATCCGCAGGTGTCAATATAAATCCACCCCCGGGGTGGACAAAGGGGTGGACAAATGGCAGGATTGAAATTGTTGAATATTCTACTAACAGAATTGTGATTACGACAGAGAATGAGGGTGAGGGGTTTTTGGTTTTGACAGATAGTTTTTACCCAACATGGCATGCGAAGATTGACGGGAATAAAACAAAAATATATAGAACAGACTATAATTTTCGCGGTATCTTTGTTCCAAAAGGAAAACACGCTATAGAATTTTACGATACTCTCTTATGAACATAAGTATTATTATTCCTAACTATAACGGAGAGAAACTTTTAAAGAAAAATCTGCCAAAAGTTCTGGATGCGGCGGAAAATTATAAAGAAGGTGAGGCGGAAATTATTATTATTGATGATGCTTCAACCGATAAGTCAATATTACTTATCAAGAATTATGTATCAAGTGTTAAAAATAGTAAAATCAGTTTTAAAATCCTTCAAAACGAGAAGAATTTGGGGTTTTCATCTACTGTTAATCGAGGAGTAAAAGAAGCAAAAGGTAATGTAGTAGTTTTGTTAAATACTGATGTTGCGCCGGAAAAGGATTTTTTAAAGCCGTTGATGGGGTATTTTAAAGATGAGTCAGTTTTTGCGGTAGGATGTATGGATAAAAGCATTGACGATGGGAAAATTATACTAAGAGGCAGGGGAATTGGTAAGTGGGAAAAAGGATTTTTAGCTCACAAAAGAGGAGAAGTAGATAAAAATAATACCCTATGGGTAAGCGGAGGAAGCGGCGCGTTTAGAAAGTCAATTTGGGACAAGCTTTCGGGATTTAATGAGCTTTACAACCCATTTTACTGGGAAGATATAGATCTTTCCTATAGAGCGCTAAAGTCAGGATATAAAGTTTTGTTTGAAAAAAAAAGCGTTGTTTATCATAAACATTCAGAGGGAGCAATAAAAACTCATTATTCCGAATTTGCGATAAAAACAATAGCATACAGAAATCAATTCATTTTTGTCTGGGAAAATGCAACAGATATTAATCTTCAATTTTTGCATGTTTTTTGGTTGCCATACCATTTTTTTAAGGCTCTTGTTTGGCTGAATATCCCATTCTTTCTTGGTTTTTTAAGGGCTTTTATTTTGCTACCAAAAATTATAATATCAAGTTTTAAAGCACAGAAGATGTTTATCAAAAGTGACTGCGAAGTTGTAAAAGAATTTGAGTAAATGACCCTTCGGCTTCGCTCAGGGTCATAGTGAGTTAATCGAATCTATGAAATTATCTATTGTCGTACCTGTTTTTAATGAACAAAAAACGGTAGTAAGAATTTTGGGAAAATTGGCAGATTTTAAATTGGAAGGAATTGAAAAAGAGATAATTATTGTAAATGATGGGTCGACCGATAACACCGCAAATCTTATAAAAAAGTTCAGTAATAAATTCAAAATAATCAGCTATAATAATAATCAAGGCAAAGGAATGGCTGTCGTAACGGGAATAAAAAACTCGCATGGAGACTACATAATAATTCAAGACGCAGACTTAGAATATGATCCAAATCAAATCAAAAATTTAATTAAGCCGATTATAGAAAAAAAATCCGAAGTAGTATACGGCACAAGACTTAATAGACTCCCTAATTTAAAAAGAGATGAAAAAAACCCTTTATTTCTGCTTCATTATTTGGGAAATAGGTTCTTAAGTTTAATAACGAGTATTCTTTATGGTCAATGGATTACAGATATGGAAACTTGCTACAAGCTTTTCCCAAGGAAAGCTGTTGAGACAATGAAACTTTCTGCAAAAAGATTTGATTTTGAGCCGGAGATAACGGCAAAATTATTAAAAAAAGGATATAAAATACTTGAAGTTCCCATCACTACAAAACCAAGAGGATACGATGAGGGGAAAAAACTACGTACTTTTAAAGATGGTTCGGTTGCTCTATGGACTCTTTTGAAATATAGATTTATGAATTAATGTGAAAAAAATTAAATTGTTTCTCAAGTCGCATTGGTTTGGAGCTTGTATATTCTTTATTATTCTTCTTTCTCTTTTTCTCCGTTTTTATAATTACGAAAACAGATGGGGGTTGGCTTACGATCAAGCACATGACTCAATTGTTGCAAGATATGCCTTAGAAAACCATAAAATTCCTCTTGTTGGTCCATTCTCATCAGCCGGTCCTTTTCAGACTGGAGGAGAATGGTATTGGTTTATTATGGCGGTAACTGTTTTTTATCCAAATGCAATAATAACGCCCTGGGTAGCGTTAACACTTCTTCATGTTCTTTTCGTTTTATTAATTATTTTCGTTGGTAAAGAGCTAGTAAACGAAAAATTCGGATTAATAGTGGGTCTTTTAGCTACGGTTTCCACAGCGCAAATCGCTCAAGCAACTAATCTAACTAACCAATCACTTCTTGCTATCGTTGCTCTATGTGCGATTTGGACGATGATTAGCTATGTTAAAACAAAGAAACTTAAGTATTTATTTCTTTTGGCGTTATTTGTAAGTCTCGCGTCTACTGTACACCTGCAAGGCGCAGCCCTTATTATTCTTGTGCCAATAACAATTATGTTTACAAGACCCCCTCTTATAAAAGGAATAATTGTATTACTGCTTGGGATTTTTATTCCATTGATTCCACTTATCTTGTTTGATGTGCAGAATAATTTTGTAAATAGTCATAGCATGCTAAAGTATTATCTTTATGATCAATATAAAATTTCACTTGATGTGCTTGGAAGAAGATGGTTAACATTTCTTGGCATTTTCTTGCCAAACGCGTGGTCGCATATTATTGGAGGAAGCCTAATATTGGGATATATAATAATGATATTATCAAGCGTTGCTATAGGTTACAATTTCTTAAAGAGTCAATTATCTAAAGAATGGTATATTTTAGTAATAAGCTTTTTGGGCATGTTGGTTCTTGTGCGCTATACTCGTACGCCTCTATTTGATAGTTTTGTTGTCTTTATGCATCCATTTATACTTTTATTTACAGCACTAGCAATTTTTTCTATCTATAAAAAGAATGTTGTTATCGGATTATCGTTTATGTTGCTCATTGTAATAGGCAGTTTTTTAAAAGACATAAAAGAGATAAAATTAGCTACGAATTATCTTGCTCCTTGGAGCAGAGAGCAAGAAAAAGAGCTACTTAAAAATTTCCCAAATCACAAATTTGCAATTTACGATTTTAAAAATAAAACAGGCGGAGCAAGCTTGCCTTTAGTGCTTTTCCTCAATGTAGATAAAAAAATTGATGATGAGGGAATAAAGCTTGGAGTAGTAATCGCTACAAGCGGAGTGCAATTTAAATATCCGATTGTTTTTGGAGATAAAGAAGGATATAAAATTCTGAATTTAAATAATTCAAGTAATACAGAATTAGTAAAGCAAGGATGGGTATTTGTTAACCCAAGCGAGGTGTATAGAACAACAGAAGAGTGGCACAGTAAATAATCTAGGCTAAAAATGAATTTTATGCAACCCTTTTTAGAAATTATATTGTTTATTATCATAATCGTGGTCTGTTTTTATTTGCCTGGAAAATTTTTATTGAGAAAATTAAAGCTTACGCTAGGTTCCCCAGAAGATATATTTCTCCCTTTTGTTTTAGGCATAATGTTATTTACATTAATTTCCTATATATTTTCTTGGTTAAAATTGGAGATTATAATTTTACCTCTATTTTTAATAATCAGCTTTGTTGTTTTTAAAAGTAAGAAATGGCTTCCGAATGATATTGACAAACGTCAATTGATACCTCTCTCCATAGTACTTAGTTTTTCAATTATTTTTAGCCTTAGTATGCTAACGTCTGGGGTATATGGTGATACTATTAAATATGGAAGGGATGATTTATGGCATCTCGCATTAATAAATGAATTAAAAAACAATTTTCCTCCT